>Ga0265296_1004991_pt1 | contig 11188 bp, 6 predicted proteins | sample MunlanPumphouse1_FD_189073 | JGI IMG/M metagenome (GOLD analysis project Ga0265296, IMG submission 189073) | Groundwater microbial communities from a municipal landfill in Southern Ontario, Canada - Pumphouse #1 | ecosystem: Environmental > Aquatic > Deep subsurface > Groundwater | place: Canada...
ACAAGAAAATGTGGTTCAATGGCTCGGCAAAGGCAGGGGAGAGATGGCCGAGTGGTTGAAGGCGCCGCTCTCGAAAAGCGGTATATCCTCACGGGTATCGAGGGTTCGAATCCCTCTCTCTCCGCCAGAACGTGCATGATTTAAGCCTGTGACCCACTTACCTAAGTAAAAGGTGAACTGGGAAGGTTTAATGATTCCCTCCTTCACAAGGCTTGAAAAAGCCGCCTATTACTAGACTCATGTTATTGAGTGGCACGGGCGTTCATTAAAACCTGATATCTACGCTAAAGCCCTTTTTATTGGTGAGCCAGCTCCATTCCGATCTTCTTACTTTTCTCCAACCAGACCTCTCCATTCTTTAAAAATAGCTGTCCATCTAGACAGTCGAGGAAATTCCGCTTTTCCTGTAGAGTTCCGTGCTTTAGTACGTATTCGATGTAGGTTTGATGGCTTATCTCTTTGGCATTCTCTCCTAGAGTCAGTCTTTGCATATCGTTGAACCTTTGTACCTCTTTCGTAATCTTTTTATGAACTTGAAGGTCTTTTTCCTTGTACTCATTCACCATCGTAGCGATTGATTCAATCAGCTTCTCTTCCCGAATGTATTTTTCATTACAATTCTTTGTTCCTCCGTATTTGGTGCATTTGTAGTAGACATAGCGCTTCTTAAAACGGTTATAGCGTTCTTCTCCACAGACTCCTGAGTTACAAATCCCGCATTTAAACAATTTTCCAAAGAAAAAGCTCTTACTTCCCCATTTTGTCTTTTCATAGGTTTTAATAATCTCTTTGGCTTTCTCCCACTGGTCTTTTGTGATCAGCGGCTCATGCACCCCTTTATACCAATTGCCGCTTCCAACAGGGTACTCAAAGTCGCCGTAATAAAAGGCTTCTTTGAACATTCGATAGGTCATACTCAAAGTTACCTTTTTGCCGGTTCTCGTCCGAAACCCTTCGCTGCTTAGGAAGTCATTCACTTGCCTGCCACTGAATCCATTTACTGTTACGTAGCTGAACATTTTCTTCACAAATGGAGCACGTTCTGGATCTACAATAATCTTATTTTCTAAGTTTGGATTATGTGGATCTCTAAAGATCATGTAGCCAAGGGGAGGGGGTCCAGGCCTTTTGCCTCTTTGACATTTTGCTCTAAGTCCACGTCTCACATTTGTTCCTCGATTGTCGTTCTCAAGCTTAGCCTGACTACACAAAATCATAAGTAGAAACTTCTCATTTGGAGTATTAGAGAAGCTTTGTCCGTATGTTCGAATTGAAACAAGCTTATTTAAATCCATAAGGTCTACTAAAGCTCCTAAATCCCCAGCGTTACGGCTGAGACGATCCGGTGCCCACGTCAAAATTGCATTGAACTTTCCTTCCTTTATATCCTGAAGTAGACGATTGAATTCTATCCTACAGCCGACTGCTTTGGCACTTTTACTTTCGTGTCTAACTTCGGCAATATTTAGATTTTCGTTTTTTGCTATTTTGAGCATCTCATTGATTTGAGAATCAATGCTCATTGCCTGTCTTTCGTCCGATTCCGAGGATTTACGAGCGTAAAGACAGTATTTTAAAGGTACTTGAAGCTCTGTCATGTCTAATGGGTTAAAGTCTACCCACATAGATGACAGAACGACCCATCTTTATCCAGATGGATTTATACCTAAAAGTTAGCCTCTAAAACTTTAGGAGCTTCCAGAGCGGGATCCCAAAACCATCCGCCAACTTTTGTAGTATGTCCAGACTTGGATTCCTGGGTTTCTTTCCCTCAAGGCTTTGAATGTACTTCAAGCTAATATGAGAAAGCCCCGCAAGTTTCTCCTGTGAAAGCTTGTGCTTTTTACGGAGATGGCGCATCCGTTCTGCGAATTGTGCTGATATGTCTTTTTTCACGCCTTAATACTCGATCGTTCACCTTCTATTGAGAACCAACAGTTGTTGGTGTACTATCGTTGGCAATCGCCTAGATAAAATAAGGATGCCCATCAAAACCTCTCCATCAGTACAGAAAAAATCTCAGAATCGTCTCGACTACCTGCTTTCTCAAATCTCTGAAAATGCTTTGCGCTTGGGTCTGGAGCGAGAGATTTCTAAACTTCGAATGAATCGTAAATTTGGATTGGTATATGAAGAACATATGCCTGAACATGTTAGGCTTTACCATCATCCAGTCGCCGTTGGCGCGAAGGTAGTTTTTCGAAATGGCAAGGGGGAAGATGTGTTTAATGTTATGAACGTGGAGAAAAAGGCTGTACAGCTATTTCATGAGATTGACGGCCATTGGGAAGAAGGGGGAATTGAGGACTTAGTAGTGATCAAGAAGTTTGAAGAACCTATTTATCCTTCTCTTATTCCCGTTGATCGAATAGTGAAGGGCGGCAGTAAGCCTTATCACTCGATAATAAATGCTGACAATTTTCATGCATTACAACTTCTTCTCTACACTTACGAGGGAAAAGTAGATGTGATCTACATTGACCCTCCCTACAATACTGGATCCCGAGATTGGAAATACAACAATAATTATGTGGACAGCAATGATCAGTATCGGCACAGCAAGTGGCTTTCGATGATGAAAAAACGCCTACTCTTGGCTAAAAAATTGCTTAAACCCAAAGGGGTGCTTTGTATCACTATTGACGATTATGAAATGCATCACCTTAAATGCATGCTTGAGGATCTTTCTGCAGAAATACTAGGGACGATTATTATAAAAAACAATCCATCTGGCCGTTCCACAGTCACTGGGGTATCAATAAGTCATGAATATGCCTTGCTGGTTGCATTCTCACAAAATGCAAAAGTTGGGAGACTAGATCGGACAGAAAAACAAATAGCTAGATATAATTTTAGTGACGAAATAAGTCCATTTGAGTGGGTGAATTTTAGAAAGCATGGTGGCGTAGATGCCCTCCGAGTCGCTTGTCCTACAATGTTTTACCCCATATTTGTTCAAGGAGAGAAGATCCGTGTGCCTTCAATGGAATGGGACACGGACTTAAGAGAATGGAAATTATTGGAAGATCCAAAAGCAGGTGAACTAACAGTGTTACCTGTTGCACCCGATGGAGAGGAAAGACGATGGAAGTGGGCTAAAGAAACGGTAAAGGCCAACATCGAAGAGTTCTGTGTAAAAAAGGATAGAAATAAAGAAGTTGGAATTTATATGAAATCAAGGCTGAATCAAGAAGGTTTACTACCGCTGACTGTTTGGGATAAATCAGAGTATTCAGCGACTGAACATGGTACGAACTTGTTGAAGAAAATATTTGGCGAGACGGGCATATTCTCTTTCCCAAAATCACTCTATGCAGTTAGTGATTGTCTTAGAGCATGTAATGCAAATAAGGATGCGATTATTTTAGATTTCTTTGCTGGTTCAGGAACGACCTTACACGCCACTTGTCTTTTAAACAGCGAAGACAATGGCAATCGCCGGTGTATTTTAGTAACAAATAATGAGGTTGAAGAAAAGATAATTAAGAAATTAGCTGATAAAGGTATCCAAGAAGGTAACTCACATTTTGAAAGATATGGCATCTGCGAATCAGTCACGTGGCCAAGATGTAAATACGTAGTCCAGGGCAAACGTGATGATGGGACAAAACTACCTGGTGAATATCTCAGTGGCAGACCTATAAAAGAAGGTTTTGAAGAAAATATCCAATACTTTCGGTTAGATTATTTGGATCCTAATGCAGTCGCTTATCGGGAAAAACTTGAGGATATCCTTCCTATTCTTTGGCTTATGGCTGGAGCAAAAGGAGAAATAGGAAGGGTTAAAAATAAGGACTGGTTTATTTCAAAAGATTCCGCTTTTGCTGTGCTTATGAAAGAGTCTTTATTTTGCGAATTTAAAGCTGAAATTACAAATCACAAAGATTTGACTCACGTGTTCATAGTCACGGATTCAGAAGAAGCATATCGAGATATGTGCATGGAGCTGCCTAGCAAATTTAAAACAAAAATGCTCTACAAGAGCTATTTAGAAAACTTCCGTATTAATATCGCTCAAACATGAAAATAGAATTAAAACCGTTTCAGGAAATTGCAGCTCAAAAGCTGTTGTCACATGTGAAGAAAGCTAGAAAAGGTGTGCTCGATAAAGATAATCAGGCAATTATCCTTAGTTCTCCCACAGGCTCTGGTAAGACAGTGATACTAACTCAGCTCATCGAGTGGATTTTGCAGGGCGACGAAGAAACAGAGGGAGACAAAGATGCTGTCTTCATTTGGCTTTCGGATATGCCAGAACTTAATCTCCAAAGTAGAGACAAAATTCTTCAACAATCTTCCGATCTTTCTGGAAGCATTTTAGAGGTGATTGAGTCTCCCTTTAATCAAGAACGGCTACTGCCTGGAAAAGTTTATTTCCTCAATACTCAGAAACTGGCAAAGGACGCACTTCTTACTAAAGTTGGGGATGGAAGGGAGTACACCATATGGCAAACAATTGAAAATACGATTAAGGCATCGCCTGAGCATCTTTACGTGATTATCGATGAAGCTCACCGTGGTATGGCGGATGGAAAAGAAAATGCCAAAGCTTCAAGTATTGTACAGCGATTTATTGTTGGTTATCCCGAAGGTGGCATGCAGCCAATACCTCTTATCATTGGTATGAGTGCTACACCTGATCGGTTTCAGAAACTGATTGAGAAGACGGATCGTACTCAGCGTCCATGCATAATCGAACCTGAAGATGTTAAGGCTTCTGGCCTACTTAAAGATCGTATTATTCTTTGGCATCCTACAGAAAAAGAATCTTCGGACTTTACCTTACTTGCTGAAGCAACGAGACGTTGGAATACATGCACCGGGGAATGGAAGAAATACTCCAAATCACAAAAGAGAGATAATTTGGTAGAGCCAATACTGGTTGTACAAGTAGAAGATGGAACTGAGAAAAAGCTTTCGAGTACAGATATTGAAACCATTGTCAGGACAGTTGAAAATGTAACGGGTAAACTTGATAACAACGCCTGGGCACATGCTTTTCAAGACGAAAAGCCACTTGAAATTGCCGGTAGAGTCATTCGGAAAATTGATGCCTCTAAAATTGAGGCAGACCCATTAGTGAAAGTTGTTCTTTTTAAAATGAGTCTTTCAACGGGATGGGATTGTCCACGTGCCGAAGTATTAATGTCTTTTCGCAAGGCTAAGGATGCCACTTTTATCGCCCAGCTGGTAGGACGTATGGTTCGCACTCCTCTTGCACGTAGAGTTGAAAATAATGAGCTACTCAATAGCGTTTCGCTTTATCTTCCGAACTACGATGAAGGGAATCTAAAAACTGTTGTACAAAAGCTTAATTCACAAGATCCTGAGCAGGGAATTGCTATTGAGGTCGTCGATGGGTCTAAACTCGTGCAGCTCGTACGAGATTCTGAAAAAGAACAGTCATTTAAAAAACTCGAGACACTGCCTACTTACCGTATTGAACGCATTGCAAAAAGTCCAAGCGTGAGAAGACTACTTAAGTTTGCTCGCGCACTAACAAACGATGAGATCGACAAGAAGGCATGGGATTCTTCCAAGGAGTTTGTTCTCGATTTGCTCAACAAGGAGTTAGTTAAGTTAAAAAAGAAAAAATCCTTTATGGATATCATTGAGAGTAAAGGTAAAATTGAAGTTCGTGAATCCTGGCTGGAGTATGGAGAGCAATCTCTTTCGACTTCAAATAATTACATTTCGATTGAATCTTCTCCCGAAAATATAGACGACCTCTTTGAGCAGTGTGGGCGTAAACTTGGCGAAGGACTTCACATGGAGTTTTGGCGTTCAAGACAAAATAAACAAGATCCAATTGTTACAAAGCTAGAAATAATTGCCCTTTTGCAAGAAGCTGGAATCGAGGATCTCATTGAACAGCAGTGTAGTGAAGAGCTAGAGCATTTTTGGAAGACCCATGCACAAGATATTCGTGCACTACCAAGTGGCAGGGAAGAGGAATATCGCATTATCATGAGAAGGTCTAAAGAGCCTTTTGCAGAGACTCTTCAAATGCCCATAGAAATGGAGTGCGTGAAGGAAGATGCAAGCTGGGAGAAGCACATTTATATTTCCGAGAAAGGTAAATATACTGCGGACTTTAATAACTGGGAATCTAGAGTAGTGCGTGAAATGATCGAGGAAGATTCATCGGTTATAGGCTGGCTACGTATTCTCCCCCGGAAGGATTGGGCACTTTGCATTCCTTACCGAATGGAGAATGTCGATAGGCCTCTTTATCCCGACATCATCGCGTTCCGTAAAGAAAAAGGGCATGTAGTAGCAGACATATTTGATCCACACGCCAGTAGTCTTACCGACGCTGTAGACAAGGCAAAAGGGCTTGCGGAATATGCAAAAAAGCATGGAGACCATTTTGGAAGAATTTTACTTATGATTATTGATAAAAAAGAGCGACTTTGTTGTCTCGATCTAAATAAGGAAAGTGTGCGGAACGAAGTGAACAAAGTAACCAGCCAAGCTCATCTAGAGAAATTATTTGAAGACGCTCTTTGAAATTATATAAAGGACATTCGACTCAATGTTTCCCATAAGAACTTCTTATTTTCCTTTGCATTGCAATGTTTAGCCATGAGTCCCCAGTAGCTGGATAAATTCTGGGAGTTCAAGCGCGTGGTCGCACGATTTATTGCCCTATCATTGAGTGTTCTTCCGCTGGGATACATACGAACACCGAGAAAATGAAGACCTTGTTTTGCTTTCAGCAATTGATCGTTTGTAGGATGTAGAGTCAGTTTAAGTTTTTCCTTCAAAAAATGTTCCGCCAGCTCTCTTTTTTGTTTTAGTAGGATTGGATCGCTATCGAAAACCAGGAAGTCATCGCCATAACGTACATACGCACTGCATTTAAGATCAGTCGTAACGAAACGATCTAATTCATTCAAATAAATATTGGCAAATATTTGGCTCGTCAAATTACCAATAGGAATCCCAGCCGGATAACTAAAAATTACTTCTTGAAGGAGTGAAAGAATACCTGCATCGGTCACTCTCCGTTTCAAAAGCGTAAGCAAAACATCCTGATCTACATGGTCAAAGAACTTCCGGATGTCGGCGCGCCAAACGTAGTGATTTGGAAAGGACTTTAGAAAATCTTGTGTGCGTTCGATCGCACCTAAAAGACCCTTTGTTTTCCTGCAAGACCAAGCATCGAAAATGAATGTATGATCAAAAATTGGCACAAGGTAATCATACAAAATCCGGTGAACAATGCGATCCCTGATAGCCGCCACTGAGATCTCTCTGCGCTTATTTTCCGCTACGATAAAGGTTCGGTAGGAACCATGCTTGTATGTTCCTTTAGCTAAGTCTTCAAAAAGGGCCTGCAAGTTTCCTTCTAAGCTATACTCAAACTCCTCTAACTGTGGACCCGCATTTTTTCCTTTTCGGTAGTTCCACCAACTTTTCCAAATATTCTCTAATTTTATATCCATGGAAGTGCTTCCAATTATAAACAAAAGTTACAGCCTTTATAAGGATCTTGTAAGTGCACAGGACCTTTTAAGCAAGCGTCATCGTTATTCGCTAGGAGTAAGCTCTGAGACTAGCGTCCTTTCCCTCTTAGAAGAACTCACGATGGCAAAAAATGCTCCAAAGCCTTTAAAAGGCCCTTATCTCATCAAGGCAAGTGCCAGTTTAGAAGTGTTCATACTAAAACTTCGGCTTCTACTAGAACTGAAATTAATCAACGAAACAAAGGTTTTCCAACTCCAAGCCAAAGCCTCCGAGATCGGAAGGATGCTTGGAGGCTGGCTTAAAAGTGTCCAAAGTACTTAACCATCATCGAGGCACGCAACCGGGCATTATCGTTTGGATTATCTAGATTATCGTTGTTGAACTTTGCCTTATCATCATTCCAGTTTCCATAGGCGACGTTACCGTGAGTTGACCGCATCCATCCGATAGATCTTCACAGTCGCAACCATGAAGTCCGCATTGGTTTGCTTTTTTCAAGGCCTTCTATGACCTTAGATGCGGCTCAAACGTGATGGGTGTTAATACTTTGTGATTGAGATTATAGACAGTGCTTCACATGGCGCTGGCTATTTAGAGACCTCAATACTATGGTAGCTGTAACCGTGGCTACAGTTGCTATTCACCACGCCCGTAATTTTAACCGACTACGCAAAAAAGAAAAGGCCCGCTTCGCGGGGAAGGATAAGAAAAAATAAATTTCAAATGTTAAGCCTCAACTTCACCCATCACCGAGGCACGCAACCGGGCAAGATCGTCTGGATTATCTAGAGAAACGTCGGCGAACCGGGCCTTATCATCATTCCAGTCGCCATAGGCGACGAGACCGTCTCGAACGTGGGCAGCTTTAGGTTCACCAGCAAGTAAAGTGAACTGAGAACTACTAGCGTTAATCATATCTGTTGGCTTGCCTACCCTGAGGTTCCTCATCATGAGCATCATATAAGCATGGGCATTCATGCTTTGAATACCTTTACCAGCGTAATGAGCTTCAAAGTCTGCTATACGCTTATCGTTCCTTATATTTTGTTGTTTATTCCACGGCTCTGATGCATCAGTACCATTAAAGTTTTGAGCACCTTCCACAATCGCGAATCGGTATTTTGTAATGTCTTGGTCTCTACGCACGCCGAAGTGCTGCGCAGCCTGCATGACTGTATCTTTAAAGAAGTCGCCCACATAGGCATCCTGTTGGCCAGTTATGGCCCCTTTATTCTTGCACTCGGGTTTATTAATTGCAGTTTGGAGTCGCTCTATATTTGTGTCTGGAACAATTAACAATACTGGCTCTCGTAGTTTTCTAAGTTCAGCTATTTGCTCAGGTCTAAGTTTTAAGATTGATGCTTTAATTTTCTCTTTGCTCGGCGCTCTTTCACTCTTTAGTGGATCTAAAACAAGTGAGAGCGTGGTAGAGGCCTCACCATACTCACGGTCGACGATATCTTTTATCCATTCTTGATCATTTTTTTCTAAATTTCCTTGTTTGCCTGCCAAAACTGCCTCAATATCACCCCGCAAGGTATCTATTTCTTTTACTAGACCGCCCGTGTCTGGCGAGGCTTTTATCCTTGGGATTGCTGCATCTACAGCGGCTTTTACTCTCTCATTCGAGAGGTATAATTCGCTGCTGCGGAGTTCGCTGATGAATGTATCTGTATCGCTCATTTTAAAGTTAAAGGAAAAAAGAAAAGCAAATTTTAAATGCTAAGTTTTAATTTCACCCATCACCGAGGCACGCAACCGGGCATTACCGTAGGGACTATCTAGAAGATCGTAGCCGAACCGAGCCTTACCAACACCCCAGTACCCATAGGCGACGCGACCGCTTCTTTGCACCTGTTCCATTAATGTTATTGTGTTTTTGTCTATAGGAGTGCCGCTCTTCATGGCTCGCATTTGCAATAGAGCATAAGATTGATCATCTAGGCCAGTCATAGATTTTGGCCTAAAGTTGGCGTTAAAGGCGTTGATACGCTCTTGATTAGTCGGCGTTTTGGTTCCAATTTTTGCTTGATTCCACTCACCGTGATCAGTAATGTCTTCAACTCCATCTGTAATTACGAATCTATACCCTAAGATTTTGCCATCGTCTAAAGCTTTTCCCTTGGGGGCAGTTAAACCTGCTTTTGCCTGTGTGCACTGCAAGTTAAAAGTCTCCTTTGTGAACTCTGAAAAGTAAGCATCGTTTGCGCTGCTAGGAGTTTTACATTCCGGCCTATTGATCGCTTTTTCATAACGGTCAAGTTTGGCAGGATACGGAACAATGAGCAGGGTTGGCTTTTTGAATTTTACAACTTCTTCCCATTGTTCTTTCTTTACAACCTTTAATGCCTGCTTTATCTGTTCAGGTGTTGGCGCAGGCGCATCCCCGGTACCAATTTCAAATAATCTTGCTATATCTAGGGCTTCTTGAATCTGCTGTTCCATTTGTTTTTCTATTTCTTTGGGTTTTTCACGTCCCCTTCCACTAGGGTTCAGTAGTCCCAATAATCTTTCCTGAGCTTCTCCTAGAGCCTCGTCTTCATCATCCATATCAATATCAGCCTTGGGTTTAACCCCAAACAACCTACCTACTTCCGAAGGCAGAATTACTTCTCGGCTTTCTTCGCCCCAAAGAGCTTTATCTAGCGGAGGAGCTATGACTCCACTTCCACCAGCATCTAGAACACCACAAACATTCAAAATTACACCTGCTAATTGTTTTTCCTGCTTATCCATATCAAACTTAGGATCTCTCAAAAAACGATCTAGTTTTTCTGCTAGGAACTGCCTAAAGGTTCTGCCTTTTGCTTTTTCCAGATCCCATCCTTCAAACATTCGAGTCAGTGTTCCAGTATCTAAGAAGCTTTTGTCCAAATGAACTTCATCCATACGTCCACCAAAGACCTGTGCAATCACTTCTTTATTGGCAGAAGCATTCAAGCCATCAATCTCACGATCGTGGCACATCTGCATGAGTTCTGCCGCCTTTGTCACCCGACGGATCAACTCTACGTCTTGAGGGCTCAGCGGTAGAAAGCCTGTGTCATCCATCATTTCTGCTAAAACTACTTTAAATAGCTCATCAGAAGGCATGTAGCCCACTTTAACTCCGGAGAGCATACGCAAAATAGCAGGATCCATGTCTTCACGAGCTTTAGTCCTATCATCTTTAAGGTTACCTGTAAAAATTTCTCCAAAGCCCTCTTTTACTTCAAACACATCTCCGTTAAAACCGGGGAGATGAAGTTTTTGACCTACCCTCGCATTTAATTGGGCTTTAGCTGAAAGTTGTGCGCGAGTTGATCCCGTAGTGTACTCATCATGAATTACAATCTTTCCGTTGGTAATCGCAAGCGAAACTGGGCCAGGCTTGGTTCGACTTTTCATTCCTCCTTCCGCTTGATCAATTTCACGGTAACCAAATAAGTCTCTAGGAGTAGTGCCTTCATGCCACGAGACAATCTCATATCCCTCATCGTTAACTAAGTCTGCAACTAAGGTAGCTAGTTGAGTCTTACCAGTTCCAGTTGAGCCTATAAGAAATATCTTTTCTCCATGAGCTACTCCAGATAGGACACGACTTAAAAGTGTCCTTCGTGACTCCGTAGTAGCAAACCCTTTTTCTTGAAGTTCTTTCTTGTATCCAAGTAACTCTTGAACGTATAACCAACTCTTTGTGTCGGAGTCCGCAGTAGCTGTTGCTTGAGCTATTTCAGTT
>Ga0265296_1004993_pt1 | contig 11187 bp, 10 predicted proteins | sample MunlanPumphouse1_FD_189073 | JGI IMG/M metagenome (GOLD analysis project Ga0265296, IMG submission 189073) | Groundwater microbial communities from a municipal landfill in Southern Ontario, Canada - Pumphouse #1 | ecosystem: Environmental > Aquatic > Deep subsurface > Groundwater | place...
CAGTTAATTTATCTACTGGAGTAATAGACGGCTTGCCCATTGTTTTTAAAAATTTGGAAACTTCGTCAAGTTTATATTTTAATTTTGGCAAGGCATAGTGCATTGGTATAACAATTCTTGGTTCAATTTGGGCGATTATTTTTTGCGCGGCAGAAGAATCAATTGTATATTCTCCGCCAACAGGAATCATTAAAACATCAATTGCCCCAATTTTATCAACTTGTTCGTCGGTCAGCTGTTTTTGCCCCAAGTCTCCTAAATGGCAAAATCGTATATCTTCAGCTTCTATTGTATAAATTGTATTGCGTCCTTTTTCCTTGCCTTCTTTGTCGTCGTGGAAAGCCGGAATTCCCTGGACAAAAACTCCTTTTACTTCATATTCGCCCGGACCTTCTATTAAAAAAGGCGTTCCTTTTACAGACTTTATATTATTATGATCATGATGGTCGTGAGTTACAAGCAAAATGTCAGCCGAAAAATTAGGGACTTTTAGCCCAGTTTCTTCGTCAAACGGGTCAATTACAATATTAGCCTCGTGGTCTCTTGAGTTGGAAACTGAAATTTGAAAGCAGGATTGCCCCGCCCATAAAATTTTCGCCATTTTTTAAGTAAGATTTTTATTTTTATATTATCATTTTATCACAACCAATTTATAATTTCAACTGTTGTATAATTTTTAAAATAGCGTATATTAGATTTAGATATATTAGTAATTAATACTGCTGGGCGGCAGCAGAACCCTTCGGTAAGCTCAGGGCAAGTCCCTTGGCAAATCAAGGAGGCAAAAAAACCGTTGTTTTATTTTATATAAAAATGATAAAAGATATAATTAAAAAAATAATAAAAGAAGCGCCGGCTCCTGTTTGCGTTGGTTCAACGGTTGAGGGGGTAGTTGTTGCAAGAGACCGTTCGTCTTTATATATTGATTTAGGAACTTTTGGCACCGGCATAATTTACGGCAGGGAATTTTACGAAGTAAAAGATGTCATAAAAAGTTTAAGCATCGGAGATAAAATTTTTGCTAAAATAGTTGAAATGGAAAATGACGATGGTTACAGAGAGCTATCTTTAAGGGATGCCACAAAAGAAATCAGCTGGCAAAAACTTAGGGAGATGAAAGAAAAGGGAGAAATTGTAAAAGTCAGAATTTCTGGCGTAAACAAAGGCGGATTATTAACGAATTTAGATGGGATTCCGGCTTTTTTGCCGGTTTCCCAATTGGCTCCAGAGCATTATCCAAGAGTTGCTGACGCTGATAAACAAAAAATATTGAAAGAGCTCCAAAAATTTATAGGCAAGACTTTGGAGGTAAAAGTTTTAGATTCTTTGGCAGAAGAAAATAAATTAATTCTTTCTGAAAAAGCAAAAACCGAAGAGAAAATAAAAGAGATATTAAAAGATTACAAAAAAGGCGATATTATTGAAGGAGAAATAACTGGAGTTGCTGACTTTGGCGCATTTATTAAATTCCCATCGCCCGCAGAAGAAGGGAAAGAACAGATAGAAGGATTGATTCACATTTCGGAATTAGATTGGCAATTAGTTGAAAATCCGGCAGAAGTTGTAAAAGTCGGTGAAGTCGTAAAATCCCAGATTATAGACATAAATAAAAATCAGGTTTTTCTTTCTCTAAAAAGTTTAAAGCAAAACCCTTGGGACGAAATTGAAAAAGAATACAAAAAAGGAGACACTATAAAAGGAAAGGTGATTAAGTTTTCGGCTTTCGGCGCTTTTGTAGAAGTTTCTCCAAAAATCAGAGGGCTTTGCCATATTTCAGAATTCGGTTCCCAGCAAAAAATGGAAGAATTTTTAAAACCCGGCGAGACATATGATTTTCAGATTTTGTTGATTGAACCGAAAGAACACAGAATGAGCTTAAAGTTGGCAAAGGGTTGACATATATAATAAATTATGTTAATTTTAAAATAACAGCACGTTGATTTTTTAACCTCACAAAACTCAAGTCAAGAGGAGTTGCGCAATGTTCAAAGCGATTGTGGTCCACAGAAGACCGCACTTAGACGAAATCTGTGCGATCTGGCTTTTGCGGAAATTCGGGGAAGATAAATTCCCCGGAGTTAGCGAGGCAAGCATGGTTTTTGAGGGAGCTGGAGGAGATGACCTCGCTGGATTTTCCGGCGACGAGTATGAAGGCGAAGGCGTCATTCTCATTGGCGTCGGCGGAGGCAAGTTCGACGAGCACCCCGGCGTGAAAACGTTCGGCAAAGAGGACGAATGCGCCTCTACGCTTGTTGCAAAAGAGCTCGGTATTGAAAACGAACCGGCCATTGAAAGGATTCTTCGGTTCGCAAAGGCAAGCGATCTGAAAGCAGGGAACCAGCCGTTCGACTTGGCCAATCTGGTCAAAGCCATGCACCATGCAAATCCCGATGACCCTTGCTTGGTTGTGAATTGGACGATGCAGGGATTGGATGCCAAGTACCTGGAACAAGTGAATTTCCTGGCCGCGAAAGGCGAGATCCAAAATGGAGCCTCGCTGGAAGAAATCCAGGGGCCAGGCAGAAAGATCAAGCTATCGTATGGCGTTTCTGAAAGTGAGCAGTTCAACAGCGCCTGTCGCAATCAGGGAGCGGCAGTGGTCATCCAAAAGCGTTCGTCCGGCAACGTCCAAATTTACACAGCTAAGAAGGAAGGGCTGATACTCGACGACGTCGCTCGGATGCTTCGCATGGATGAGCAAGAGGCAAAAGGCAATGTTGTGACCAATGGTTGGAATGTCTTGGCAAATGAAGGCAAGGTTGAGGGCGCTGAAGAGTGGTGGTTTCAGAGGGCAGGACAAATGCTTTTGAATGGAAGCTTGAGTTGTCCTAACACACCGACCCACCTCAGCCTCGAGCAGATTAAGGACATCGTGAAAATCGGTGTCAACCCGACTTGCTTCGAGACGAACCGCATGGAAAAGTGCAAAAAGGGAATCTGCACATCCACGCCAGGCAGCCCCTGTCCGTGGTACAGGTATGGGCTTGGCCGTTGCCGAAAAATTCGGCACGCAACAGCCGCTCATTAAGTTGAGCATCAAAGGCGTTGGAAAAAGTTTTTCCAGCGCCTTATTTTTTACGAAAATATTGACAATTTAAAAACTATGCTATATTATAAAATCAAAGTAAGCGGACAGTCCTTTTACATCTATCGGTCGGAGAAAATCAACAATGGTTAAAGAGCAACCAAACGAAGAACAGCAAGGTGACATGGTTGTCATCTGGGATTGGGAAAACACTGCCATGGGAATGAGAGAAAAAGGGTACACAGAAAAAGATTATGACCTTTCTGCTGGTTTTTACGGAGTAAAGCAATGGTGGGACAGCATAGGAAAAGTCATAAGAGTTTTTATGCTTTCGCCAATGCACAAAATATTTGGGTTTGATAAGGTTTTTCAAAACCAAGAATTTTCCATTGTCCTTTGCCCAAAAATCACGAGGGTGATTTCTGCTGGCGTGGTTGAGTATGAAGACACCACAGATGCAAACATTATTACGCTTGGAGAATTTTGCGTCAACTATATTCCAAGCATCCGTTACCTTTGCCTTGGAAGCGGAGATGCGCATTTTGTTCCTCTTCTTGAACATGTAAAAAGCAAAGGAATAAAAACAGCAATTATCATTGGGAATGAAATGTCTCTATCATGGCAAATTGATAGATTTGTTGATAACCACCCAATAACCGGAAAAAAAATGGTTCATCTTTTTTCACCGACAAAAGAGCGGACATCAAACAGCGCATAAGAGCCGCTGTTTTTTATTGACAAATTTTGTTGTTTTGCTATAATGCTAATAGTTCGTTAATTTTACAAACGGGCGAAAAGCCCAAGGTTAACCATTTTCAGGAAAGGGCGTGAGTATGTTTAAGGAAGAGGTCATGAGGAGTTTCGACGAGCTGGCTCAGTCAAGGAAGGCGCCGAAGATCGATCTTATTGATCTTGTCGTGGTGCCAACCCGGTTTGTGACGCCGAGCGAGCTCCAAGAAGGTATGACGGCGCTTCAGCTTGCCGCAGAAAACCTGCGCAGGAAAAAAGCAGCTAGAGCTGAACTTGAAGCGGCTCAAGCGCAAGCCGAAATTGTACTCTGGCAGTCAACCTGGTCATTCGCGGAATGGATGAAAGACCTCGGCCTGCGACACATCGCCGACATATACACTTTTGTCGAGGAGCTCGGAGAAGAGTATCTCGACGAAGAGTACGTCGGCGTTCGCGAGCAGGAAGAAGCCGTTGAGGGTGAGGAGAAAAAAACCTTCACCGTCGGTGAACGGCGCAATGAGGTCAGAGAGATGATCGACAAGTATTTGAACTGTGGGGATCCGCGGGTCAGCCTGCCACTGGAGGCGACGGAGGTCGCTTTCTGGCTGTCCATTAAGCCTTTTAGCAAACAGGAACTGATCGCAAAAATGCGTCGGTTCGTCAGCGACAACGTTTTGGTCGTCGATAAGCGCGGCGACATCGAGGTTTTGCGGGAAAACTATTTCCTGCACAAGCGCTTTGATGCGCTTAAGGAACCTCATCGGACCGAAGTCAAGACGAAGATCAGGGACGCGATCATGGTCCAGGCTAACAGAATCAAGAATGAGGAACAGCAGACTCGGCTGGCCAAGGTCAGCCAAGCGAAAGCCAAGGTCGCGCAGTTCATAAAGGACTCCGACCTTCCTATTCTTGAGGTTTTGGATGAAACCAAAACCGGACAGTGCGGAGCGCTGGTTTCTGACGGCGGCATCTGGTTCCGGGTCAACACTGACGATATTGAAATTCTCGATGTCGTCGGAGCGCCCGAAAACGGGTTTGCCAATCTCGTGGCCATTGAAGAGGCCTACCAGGGACAAAAAGTCCGGGTAAGCCGTAAGGCGTTGAAGGGAAAAGACGGCGAATTAGCAAAGCCCGATGAGTCTCCGCGGATTCAGGTCCCTGTCGAAATCTCCAAAGACAAAGACAACGCCAACCGCTGGATCAATGCCAATAAGTTTGCTTGGCACGCGGTCCGGGGAGCCATCGAGTTTGCCATGGAGTGCCAGAGGAGAGTGATTTATGGCTTGACCCACGACGAGTTTCACAGGGAAAGAGAATTGGGCAAATACAAGCCCAACATGGCAGGGTTTGTCTACAATATCTTCGGACCGGACAAGGAAGTCAAACATGAGACCGCGCTGACAGACTCTCAGCTTGAAGTGGAACGTTTTGAGACCGAGGAGGGAGATGTGAAAATCAGGGTGACGGGCTACAACCCTGAGTTCGCCGAGTTTTTCGAGAGTCACAAATGCCTCCTCCCCCAAGGGTTTTTCGAGGGAGAGCGCTTTGTCGGGTGTCCAGCGCTCATCAAGCTTGTCCTGCAACGGGACTTTGGCATAAAGACCAGGTCTCCCAAAGGAACAAATGGTCGCGAAAACGGTTATGCGACTAAGCCCACCGAGGATACTCGTGTCGCCAATGTCTACGCCGATTTAACTCGGGTGCAGTAATCAAGGGCGTTGGAGTGTTTTTGCTCGAAAGAACAGAAAACCCTCCAGCGCCTATTTTTTTTTATCTTGAAATACGTATTAATTTATGTTAAGATATTAAATATAATAACTTCCAAAAAAATGAATCCTTTAATTAAAAATTTTGTTTTAGTAGTTGTAATCTTTCTCGCGGTCGGAGGAGTTTTTAGCATGCTTTATTTGCCGGCTTCAAAACCAAACCAAATTCCGGTTTCGCAGTTGGCAGCTGATATAAACCAAAATAAAGTTAAAAAAATTACTGTTTCTGGCGACCAATTAACAATTTTATATACCGATGACAAAACTGCCGACTCAATGAAAGAAACTGGCTCTAGCTTATCTGATTTGCTGACAAATCTTGGAGCCAATAAAGATAATCTGCAAAAAATTGAAGTTGACATTACCCCGCCGATAGAAAATGTTTGGTCTTGGCTTGGACCCATTTTAATTTTTGGCATATTGCCGTTAGTTGTTTTCGGTTTATTTTTTTGGATGATGTTGAGGCAGGCAAAATCTGGGGCTGTGCAAGTTTTTGATTTTACAAAAGCAAAAGCCAGGCTTTTTGGGGCAGAAGGCCACGGCAAGGAAAAAATTACTTTTAAAGATGTAGCTGGGTTGAAAGAAGCAAAAGAAGAATTGGTTGAAATAGTAGATTTTCTGAAATTTCCAAAAAAATATTTAGCAATGGGAGCTAAAATTCCGCGAGGAGTTTTAATGGTTGGGGGAGCCGGAGTTGGAAAAACTTTGCTGTCGCGCGCGGTTGCGGGCGAAGCAAATGTTCCATTTTTTTCAGTGTCTGGTTCGGAATTCGTTGAAATGTTTGTTGGAGTGGGGTCAGCCCGCGTGCGTGATTTATTCGCCACTGCAAAAAAGTCTTCTCCGTCAATAATTTTTATTGATGAATTAGACGCAATTGGACGCCACAGAGGAGCTGGAATTGGCGGAGGACACGATGAAAGAGAACAGACCTTAAACCAGATTTTAGTTGAAATGGATGGTTTTGAAAGAGAAACCGGAACAATTATTTTAGCTGCCACAAACAGGCCGGATATTTTGGACCCAGCTTTACTGCGCCCTGGCAGATTTGACAGAAAAATTATTTTAGATCCGCCAGATGTTCACGACCGCGAGGCAATTTTAAAAATACACTCAAAAGACAAACCATTGGCATTAAATATAAATTTTAAAGAAGTTGCAGAACGGACTCCCGGATTTTCTGGCGCTGATTTAGCAAATGTAGCTAACGAAGCAGCCCTTTTAGCAGCCAGACAAAACAAGACGCAAATACATCAAAAAGAATTTTTAGATTCTATAGAAAAAGTTTTGCTGGGACCCGAAAGAAGAAGCCATATTTTATCTAAAAAAGAAAAAGAGATCGCCGCTTTTCACGAAGCTGGCCACGCTTTAGTTTCCGCATTTTCTCCAGATACAGAACCAGTGAGAAAAATTTCAATTATTGCAAGAGGCATGGCAGCTGGTTATACTTTGCAAGTGCCGTCAGAAGAGAAAAAAATGAAAACAAAAACAAATTTTATGTCAGAAATTGCCACGCTTTTGGGCGGATATTCAGCAGAAAAAATAAAATTTGGAGAAATGACAACCGGAGCCTCAAATGACCTAAGCAGAGCCTCTGAATTAGCAAGAAAAATAGTTAAAGAATACGGAATGTCATCATTAGGGCCAATTTCTTTTGGCGAAAAAGATGAATTAGTATTTTTGGGAAGAGAAATTTCAGAGCAAAGAAATTATTCTGAAAAAATTGCTGAAAAAATTGACGAAGAAGTTAAAATAATTATACAGAACGCGCAAAAACAGGCGGAAATAATCTTATTAAAGCGCCGAAATTTATTAGACAAAGTTGCCAAAAATTTAATAGAAAAAGAGATTATTGAACGCGAAGAATTTGAAAAGCTGATAGAGACCCGATCTCTAAAAACTTCTAAATAAAATTCAGCTTGGAGAGATCGGGTCTCTCCCGGCTTTGGGGCCCGTAGCTCAATAGCAGAGCATTTACTTGACGTGTAAAGGGTTGTGGGTGCAATTCCTGCCGGGCCCACAAAAAGCAAAAAGTTATACACTTGTCTAATTTGCTTGTGTACCTTAAAATAACAATATAAGTATAATAATTCTTTGGTTTATATGCTAACCGACTTAGTCAAAAAAGAATCCGCAATTAAACTTCGCAAAAAAGGAAAAAGCTACCGAGATATAGAGAATATTTTAGGCGTGAATCGCTCCACATTAAGTGGTTGGCTAAAAAACATTAAATTAACCAAGGAGCAAAAAAGTAAACTTCATAATAATTGGCTCAACGCATTAGTTACGGCAAGAAAAAAGGCTGTTTTATGGCACAACAAAGGCAAAAACGATAGAAGGGAAAAAGCTAGGCAAGAAGTGGAAAAATTTGTTTCAAATATAGATATAGATAAGAATATACAAGAAATAATATTGGCCACGATTTATTTAGCGGAGGGCGGAAAGACGGAAGATAGTTTTTCACTAGCAAACTCAAACCAAAAAATATTATTAGGCGTTGTAAACCTTTTAAGAAAAGTATTCGTCATAGATGAATCAAAATTTAGGTGTTGCCTTCATTTAAGGAAAGACCAGGACGAAAATATATTGAAAACATTTTGGTCAAAAACTTTAAGTATTCCCGAATCAAAATTTTATAAAACCCAGTTTGATAAAAGAACGATTAAAGAAACCTATGAACATTACAAGGGTGTTTGCGTAGTCAATTATCTTAACGTAGAGCTGCAAAGAAAGGTACTTTATTTAGGAGAGAAACTATTAAAAGTTATAAACAAAAACACGGGCGCGTAGCTCAACGGCAGAGCAGTCGCCTTATACGCGATTGGTTGGGGGTTCGAATCCCTCCGCGCCCACAAGTTTAATAAAATAAATTTTAATCAAAAAATTTATGCCAAAAAAAATTGAATCAGGTCAAAATGAAAATAGCGATTCAGAAGAACAAAAAGAATGGCGTACATCCGAAGGAGAAACGGGCGTTGTTTTGGGAAAAAAGTTTGTTAAAGAAGTAAAACAAAAAAGAACAGAACAAATGCGCAAAGAAACAGAAATCCCGCCAGATGTAAAAGCTGGTACAGCAAATGCTGTTTGGTATGAGTTGCGCAATGCCGAGATTTTACAAAATAGACAGCTAACAAGCGAAGAGCGGTCTGACTGGCGAAAGGCTACGAAAAAGAGGGCTGGGGTTTTAGCTAGAAAATACAGCACAGAAAGATATATGCTTAATGATTGTATTTATCGTGCGAATGTTGATGAAGCATTTGAATCAACTGGTAAGGGGGATTATGAAGACGACAAGAAAAAAAAGAAGATTCACGAAAATCAATTAAATTCTTGCTCTGCTCGCGAGATGTACGATTTAATCCAAAAACATAAAATTGACCCGATAGAAGCAAAGGATCTTAAACTTTTAACAGAAGACGACAAAGAAACACTGGAAGCGGCTAAAGAACTTCAATCAAGATTAACTACAGAAAGTATAAAAGCATCTGAAGCAGAGCAAAAATAAATGGACATAAAAATAATTTATGAGGATAATGATGTTTTAGTGGTTGATAAGCTGGCGGGAATAATTGTAATTCCCGAGCTGATTGATGAGCTGATTGAAAAATATCCGGATTTGAAAAGCGCGGGAGAAGCGCCAAGGTACGGAATTGTACACAGGTTAGATAAAGATACTTCGGGAGTTTTGTTGGTGGCAAAGACAAGCGAAACCTTGATTTTTCTGCAAAAACAGTTTATAAGTAGAGAGGTAGAAAAGAAATATGTTTGTTTGGTTGAAGGGACAATAAAAGATAATAAAGGCGAGATAAAAACACTGATTGGCAGGGCGCAGGGAGATAAAAGAAAACAAAGAGCATATTTGTTAAATGAAGCGGGGCCGGGCAAAAGAGAAGCAATAACAGAGTATAAAGTTTTAGAAAGATTTAAAGATTTTACACTTTTAGAAGTTCAAATTAAAACAGGCAGAAGACACCAGATAAGGTGCCATTTGTCTTATATTCACCATCCTATTGCAGGAGACAAAATGTATGGATTTAAAAATTCTATGGCGCCTAAAGGATTAACAAGACAATTTTTACACGCAGAATATTTAAAGATAAAAATGCCAAATGGCGAGGAAAGAGAGTTTCGTTCTGAATTGCCGGAAGAATTAAATAATATATTAAAAAGCTTAAATTAAAACTATGAGTAAATTAATGGATCAGTTTAATAAGTCGCAAATTACAAAAGTTCCCGATATCAAACCCGGTGATGATATTAAGGTGCACCAAAAAATTAAGGAAGGGAATAAAGAAAGAATCCAGATTTTTGAGGGCATAGTTATTGCCAGAAAGCACGGAAAAGGAATTTCTGCTACAATAACTGTAAGGAAGGTTGTTGAGGGAGTTGGGGTAGAAAGAGTTTTTCCGGTTTACTCGCCTTTAATTGCTAAAATAGAAGTGGTAAGAAGCGCAAAAGTGAGAAGGGCAAAACTTTATTATTTAAGAACCGCCAAAGGCAAAAAAGCAAGATTAAAAAAGAAAGAGTTTGCAGCGGCTATTGCTCCAGAACCCGACCAAAATCCTTCGGATATTGAGACGGGCGAGGAACCAACGCCGTCAGAAGCTGCAACCGAAGAAGCGCCAGCTGAAAATGTTCCAACAGAAGAAACGCCAGAATAAATTTGGCAGGCGCGGGTGGCGAAATGGCAGACGCACTACCTTGAGGTGGTAGCGCCGCAAGGCATGCAGGTTCGACTCCTGTCCCGCGCACTAAGGGACTATGAATCAGGGACGATTAGCTCAGTTGGTAGAGCGCTTCATTTACACTGAAGATGTCGCAGGTTCGAGTCCTGCATCGTCCACCATGCCGCGATAGCTCAGGTAGTTAGAGCACAGCTCTGAAAAAGCTGGGGTGATCAGTGCAAGTCTGATTCGCGGCACAAAATGCGGGTGTCGTATAGTGGTTATTATACGTCCTTGCCAAGGATGAGACGGCGGTTCGACTCCGCTCACCCGCTCAAAGATAAAAAAGTCCGGAAAAAATCGGACTTTTTTGGTACAAAAAGTCAATATTGACATGGTTGGTATTTTATTGTCTAGCTATTGACAAGGGGGCTTAAATATGCTAACATTAAGGTATACTCCTGTGAAGGAGTTTTTTAATATGATTAATTTTTTAAACATAGTAAAAAATGCTGTTTTGAGAGGTAGAGCCCCTCAAATTAGCTCAATAATTGCAGGCTTTATGGCCGGAGTCATTTTGTTTGAGCTCTTGGTTCCGCAGGCAATTAATGCTGAGTTCAAAAACCCAGCGCCAGCTATGAGTTCTATTGAGCTTATAAAAAATGGAAATTTGACTGTCAGTAAAATAAATAAAGAAGCCAAGAAAACAGTAAAAAAGATAAAAATGATAATTACCGCTTATTCCAGCACGCCAGATCAAACAGATGATACGCCATTTATTACGGCTTCTGGCAAGAGGGTGGCTGACGGAGTTATCGCAAATAACCTTTTGCCATTTGGAACCAAAGTAAGAATTCCTCAATTATTTGGCGACAAAATTTTCGTTGTCGAAGACAGGATGCACAGCAGAAAAGGCAAATACCAAGCTGACATCTGGATGCCTGAATATTCACAGGCAAAAAACTTTGGAGCAAAAGTAACAGAAATTGAAATTTTAGAAAGCTAA
>Ga0265296_1004995_pt1 | contig 11184 bp, 11 predicted proteins | sample MunlanPumphouse1_FD_189073 | JGI IMG/M metagenome (GOLD analysis project Ga0265296, IMG submission 189073) | Groundwater microbial communities from a municipal landfill in Southern Ontario, Canada - Pumphouse #1 | ecosystem: Environmental > Aquatic > Deep subsurface > Groundwater | place...
TCATCAGATTCTTACACTCAGGTTGTTTGAAAGGTCGGAACTATCGAACGACATTTTGCTGGCCTATGATCAAAACATTGTTCAGCACTGGAAACAAATTACTGAGAAGCGCAACAGAAAAGAAGGAAGGCAGCTTAATCTTAAGTATTTCCAATATCTCTGTCTCCTTTTTACTGAGGTTTATCTCGACCGCTATTTTCGTAATACCGAAAAACTGTTAGCCCATTTTCCGCAGTTCAAAATTTGAGGGTCAATTATATCAGTGGGTTACGTTTCAGATCAGGCGATTTTCTTCACTACATTTTCAATTATCTTGGGTCTGTTGGGCAAAAATATTTTCATTCTCTGGAGCAGAACCTTCAGTTCTTTTGAAGGAGTAGAGACCACCCTCAGTCTGATGGTTTTGTCTTTTGCCGGAAGCAGGACGTCAAGGGATCTCACCTCCCGCATCTCCTCAATGAGTTTTCTTGGAGCAGTGCCGAGCCCTGATGCCTTCATCCACTGCTGCAGAGTCCTCCACATTGCCAGTGATAAGAAACAGACCAGGATGTGGGCCTGCGTTCTGTCTTGTTTCTGATGATAGATAGGCCGCATGCCAAGATCATGCTTTTCCGTTCTGAAGGCATCTTCCACTTCGGTCAACTGAATATACCGCTTCCATATCATCTTTGGGTCGGCCTCCTTCCAGTTGGTGCGCAGGATGTAGCTACCGCCGCTCTGAAGCGCCCACTGATAACGCTCTTCGTTTTTTTTGATATCGACCGCAAGGCGTCTGTCCTTCCCAGCCCCTATTTCTGTGACGATAACGTCAAAGAGTGATGCTGCACGGCTGTTTCTCTCAAGAAGCCGTCCGATCCGGCGGTCAGCCTTCTGTCGGTCTCTGAGTCTTCCCTGCTCCGCCTGTTCTTTGAGTTTGTTAAGCCCTGTCTGGAGACGGGCAACAAACCGGTTGAGGATTGCCATCTCTTTGTCCTTCCGGCCTTCAGAGCGGCACAGCACAAAGGTTTCATCTTTGCCTTCGGGGCTTGCGCATATTTTCACTTCAACGCCAGGATGAACTGCTTCCCAGTCTTTTTCAAGAAGCTCTTGTTCAAACTTCCTGAGCATGGACTTCGGCGTGCCGACAAGATATCTCGCGCCCCGCTCCTGCATAAACTCTATATTTTTTTCGCTTATCATCCCACGGTCCATTACCCAGATCCGGTTGGCTTTGCCGTACTTGCTTTCCATAATCAGTACCATTTCTTCGGTAGTGGTGACATCCGTACGGTTGCCGTCGAAGACTTCAAAGGCAAGGGGCAACCCTTCCCGGCTCGTCACCAGTCCGATACAAACCTGTGGACAGTCCGGACGGCTGTCGCGGCTGTAACCCCTTTTTGCCTGGGGATTGCCGAGGGCCATACCTTCAAAGTATGTAGAAGTAATATCGTAGAAAAGAAAGTCAAAGGTCTCCCCAAAGAGTTCGCCGTAGCGGTCCTGTAAATGCCTGCACAGGGCATCTTTGTGTGGAAGCAGGGCATCCAGGGCGCGATAGAGTCGATCGTCGTTTACTCTGTCCGTGGGAACTCCCAGCAGATCATCAAGCGCTGTCTTGTCATACCAGGATTCCGCTATCTGCAGTTCCGAAGACGGCGCACAAAACCGCGCAACGGTAAGAATACAGGCCATTACTGACCACGGTATCGCTTCCCTTCCGTCAGGCATCTGTGCTTTACAGAATTCGGCAAAACCGAGCTGGCGCCATAGAAGAAGCGCAAGATAGATGTCTCCAAAGCTGCGCAGTCTCTCGACACTGACTCGATTAATATTGACAATTGCCCACGAAGGCGGCTCCTCTGTCTTTTCAAACAGGCTGTCTTGTGGTTGGGGCTTGCCGGTGAGTATCCGTCCGATCTCTTCCCAGCCGACCCGTTCTTCTTTATCAAAGTCCGGCAACTTGCCGATGGTTGCAACAACTCTCTGGCGGGGTCCTCTGGCGGTCCGGACGGATTCTACCAGTGACCAGTATCCGTATTCCTCTCCATCAACTTTCTTGCCATAACGCCGCAGGTACATAACAGAAATTATGAGCTATTTACGCATCATCCGCAAGAGGCTTTTCTTCACTACATTTGCTTTTCAGCAATATTGCGTTTCCCGATCACGGATTGACTCGGTTTCACTAATCGATTAGTTGCCTTTTTGATGAAAATCGAGCCGTTACTGCGGAAGTTGGGCTACCGTGCCGACGAGGATGTCCCGGTGCTTAATATGGGCGAGTTCGTGCGCGATCACGCCTGCAAGCTCTTCACGGGAAAGGATTCGCACAATACCGGTTGTTACTGCTATTACACCGTTTTCGGGATTCCGGCCTGTTGCAAAGGCATTGGGTTGCTCCTGGTCAATGATATAAACCTTGGGCATCGGCAGTCCTGCCTTTAGGGAAAGCTGTCTGACAATACGGTGAAGTTCAGGGGCATCAGATTCTGTAACCTGTTGTGCACCGTACATTTTCAGGACGATCTTGTCGCTGAACCAGTAGGTGATAAAATTCATTCCAAAAGCCATCACCAAAGCAATGGTCATCCCCGATTCCCCGCCGATAAAACCACCTGCAAACACCAGCAACAGCGTTAATGACACCATAAGAAGCATCGTCTTTACTGTGTTCATGTCAGGCCTCCTTTTTCATGTTCAGATTGCGTTTAAAGAGTTTCTCTATTTCAACGGCGATAAATACAGATGTTGAAAGAACCAATACGATTCCAAGCTCTTTCATCGTTAACGGCACAGTCTTGAAAATAGGGTTCAGAAAAGGAACATAGATCGTGGCAATTTGAAGGAGAAATGTTGCCACAACGCTTAGCAGCAGGGGTTTGTTCGTGAAGATGCCCTGGACAAAGAGCGACTGTTTTTCTGAGCGTATTGCCAGTACATGACCAAGCTGGAGCAGGCAGAGAGTGGCAAATACCATCGTCTGCCAGCGCGCATCGCCTGTGTGGATAGCCCATGCCTGAAGAGAAAGCACCACGCCTGCCATGAGAAGGCCTACCCATACGGCATGATAGCCAAGCCCGCCTGAAAAGACGCTCTCTCTTGGATGACGCGGCGGCCTCATCATTACATTGTGCTCCTCAGGCTCCATCGAAAGCGCAAGCGCAGGCAGACCGTCGGTTACAAGATTTATCCAGAGAATATGGATCGGCAGAAGTGGGATTGGCAGACCGACAAAAGGCGCGAGAAAGAGAGTCCAGATCTCACCTGAATTTGTCGTGAGCAGATACTTGATAAACTTGCGTATGTTGTCATAGATTTTCCTTCCCTCCCTGACAGCCTTCACAATAGTGGCAAAATTGTCATCCAGAAGGATCATGGACGAAGCCTCTTTTGCCACGTCGGTCCCGGTGATACCCATTGAGACGCCGATATCCGCAGCCTTTAGTGCCGGAGCATCATTCACGCCATCTCCGGTCATCGCTACAAAATGGCCCTTGTCCTGAAGGGCGCGCACGATTTTGAGCTTCTGCTCGGGCGCAACCCTCGCATATACCCGGATGTGCTCCACACGTTGTTCGAACTGCTCCATAGAAAGAGCATCCAGTTCGGCACCTGTGATAACCGATTCCGGATCGTCATCAGCAAGGACGCCGACGCGCTTCGCAATTGTCCGTGCTGTCAACGGGTGATCTCCGGTTATCATGACGGGGATAATACCCGCACTTTTGCAGAGGGCCACAGATTCCTTTGCCTCTTCTCTCGGCGGGTCCATCATGCCGACAAGCCCTATTTATGGTAAGATCTTGTTCAATCACTTCGTGGCGTGTTTCAGAAGGAAGCGCATCCCACTTTCTCATGGCAATGCAGAGCACGCGTAATCCGGTTCTTGCCATATCGTCGTTTGCTCGCAGGATTTCAGCGGCATTCACCGCCTTCGGACCTTCGGAGCTATAGACCGCGCATGCGCGCTCAAGAAGCACATCCGTGGCACCTTTGGTAAACGAGATATACCCCTCGCCCCACTGATGGATCGTGGTCATGCTCTTTCTCATTGAATCAAACGGTATCTCGGTTTTTCTTGGGAATGTCTGGTCGAGATTTTTTTTGCTGCACTTGGTGCAGTCGTTTCTTTCTGCAAACTCAAGCAGTGCGATTTCGGTTGGATCGCCGATATAATTGCCGTCAGAATCGCGGCGGGCGTCATTGCACAGGGTTGCAGCAGTCATAAGAAAGTCTGCGGCAGACATTCCGCGTTCGTTCGTGGAATGGTGCTGGTTCATTGCCTGTAACTTGTCATTTGGTATTGTCCGTCCGTCGTAATATGCGGCCTCGACCGTCATCCGGTTTATGGTCAGAGTTCCGGTTTTATCCGTGCAGATATAAGTCACCGACCCAAGTGTTTCAACGGCTGGAAGTCTTCGGACAAGGGCGTTGCGCCGTACCATCTTCCTTGCACCCAATGCAAGGGATATAGTCACCACTGCAGGAAGTGCCTCTGGGATTGCCGCGACTGCGAGGCTTACGGCAACGAGGAACATTTCGATAAGATTTTCCTGTCTCAGCAGCCCGGCGATGAAGACCACGATACAGATGGTGAGCACTGCATATGCGAGTTTTTTCCCGAACACAGCAAGCCTTTTCTGGAGAGGTGTTTTGCCCTCATCCTCCTGCTGGAGAAGAGCAGCGATCTTGCCAAGCTCCGTGTTCATGCCGGTTGCCGTAACCAAGCCCAACCCCCGGCCATAGGTTACAAAGGTGCCTTTGAAAAGCATATTCAGGCGGTCTCCGAGAGAAAGCTTTTCGTTTTGGATCGCCGACGCATGTTTCTCAACCGGAATCGACTCTCCGGTCAAGGCGGCCTCCTCAACTTTCAGATATGCGACCTCGATGATCCGCATGTCAGCGGGAATAATATTGCCTGCCTCAAGAACTACAATATCACCAGGCACAAGTGCTGATGCAGGAATGGCGGTGTGTCCGTCTCTGCGTATCACAGTAGCATGAGCAGCAGCCATTTTCTTGAGGGCAGCCATCGCTTTTTCAGCCCGATATTCCTGGCTGAAACCAAGAGCCGCGTTTAGGAGCACAATAACAACAATGGCGACAGTGTCGGATGCCTCGCCGATGAAACCCGAAATCAGGGCAGCGGCTATAAGGATAAGAATCATGAAATCTGAGAATTGATCCAACAGCATCCGGAAGGCTGTCTTTCGCTTTTTTTCCGCAAGCTCGTTCGGTCCGAAGCTCTGCAAACGCGCCCCGGCTTCTTCCGAAGTAATGCCAGACGGAGATGACTTCATCTCTGAAAGCGCCTCCGCAGTGCTCATCATATGCCATAACTCTTTATTCGTTCTCATGGAATCCTCATAAATAGCCCGCCGGTACTGCTCGGGGTAAACAGGTTCGGGTTAACCAAAAAAAAAGACCTTTGCCACGGATTGCTCGGTGACAAAGATCTTGCTTGTTAGTTTTACCCAACCAGTGGTACCGGATTTTTAGGCCGTGTTGACGATAGCCACTGAAAAAGCTACTCCCCTTTGTTTAAGAACCCTAACAGAACATTTCTTAACTTGTCAATATATATTATTTTCTGATAAAAGAGATCTCATTGATAACCGCGTTCTTTCTATCTTACTCCATGCGTTATAACTCCATAAGATGTGGGGTCTTGTGCTGACGATCATGGAAGAGATGTGTAATGGTGGTCGGCTGTTTGAAAAATCGGCGCTTCGTTAGACCAATTTATCCGGCAGGGAGGCTTTTTCGCCCGTATTTCAAACAGTCCTCTCCTGTACGCCTCAGGTTTTGAAGCGTTAGGGTCGAATGTATGCATCTCAGGAATAGTCGGGCGTTGCGATATATGTGGTCATTACGCATTGAAAGATAGTATTTTCTTCAAGGGCAACGTTTTACTGCTTACAGGAAGATACAGACATCGTCTATGCGCTTACGTGTGCGATTTTCAGTATAGGGCTTATTGCCTGCCAATCAGTCGTCTCATTCGCCGTATGCCAGAGATCGTAATTTCTCTGAAGGTTCAACCATAATTCAGGAGTAGTATCAAACGCTCTGGACAATCGCAAGGCAACATCCGTTGTCACAGCGCAGCGTTCGTTCAGTATTTTGGATACGGTTTTTCTCGACAATCTCAGATCCTTCGCAAGATCTGTAACACTGATTCCTGACGGGTCCAAGTAATGAAGCTTGAGAATCGACCCCGGATGAAATGGCGGTCTTTTTCGTGTTCTCATAATAATCCTTTTCAATGATAGTCTTCGACGGCTACATTAAGTGCGTCTCCATCCTTAAATTCAAACGTCAAACGCCAGTTGCCGGAGACTTTTATCGACCAGCGCTCCTTCGTTTTGGGAAGCAGCAGATGAAGGCCGGAGCCGGGGTAGTTCATATCCTTGATTTCATTTGCCGCATCAAGCCTATCCAATATCGCCTCTAATTTGGAAGCATGCTTGGCCTGTATGCCTTTACGGGTTCCATCGTAGAAAAAATCTTCCAGACCTTTGTGGATAAAAGATTTTATCATGGGCTGTATTGTAACCAAGGGGGTTACGCTTGTCAAGAGAAATATAACAGAAGGTCATTTACGGATATAAGTCCGTATTTTGCCGCCACGTTGGCTTCTTCAAGAATTATCATATCGTACTCGGATGATCGCATCAGGGACTTTACCTTTTCAATGCCTGCCCGTGCGTTGCCAAGTTATGCTGCCTGCAACAGGAACTCGACTTTCACAGCTTCGAATGGGAAAATGATGCGCCCGTCGTCTGTGCGATCGAGAACTCCAGCGTTAAGTAATGCAGTAGCGTCGCCATGGACTGCCTTAACATCACGCCCGGCACGCCGCGCAGCTTCACGGATTGATACAGGACCTGCTCCGCAAAGAGCCTTTAGCAGTTCCCATCGTTTTGGAGTTAACACTCGCCAAAGCAATTCCGGGGTTGCGAAACTAATGCGCGCGGACTTTTGGGTTTTGCCTGCCTTCCAAGCACGGGCAAAGTCCGCCATCGACTCAGCAGGCGTTTGTACATCAAGAATAAGGGTTTTCATGGTTCCACCTCCTGCGCTTAAGGAGCCGTTACGAAATAGCTGATGAGCTATTTTTCAATTCCTTCCCTTGCCGCCACTCCTTTGCGGAAATAATGTTTTATCTCCTTCATCTCCGTCACAAGGTCGGCCTTTTCGACAACCTCCGGGTCTGCGCCTCGGCCGGTTATCACAAGCTCCATATTTTCCGGTTTTGACGAAATCATATCAAGAAGATCTTTAACGGATATAAGGCCGCACTTTGCCGCCACGTTGGCTTCTTCAAGTATGATGATATCATAATCCCGTGAGGCCATCAGGCTCTTTACCTTTTCAATGCCTGTCCGTGCGGCTTCAATATCTTCTTCCGAAGGCTTTCCCTTTATAAAACGCCCAAGTCCGAACTGCCCGACGGTTATCAGATCAGAGAATCTTTTGAGAGCCTTTATTTCGCTGTAATCGCCCATCTTGATGAACTGGGCGATATAAACCTTCAGGCCCGCTCCGGCGGCTCTTATGGAAAGACCGATAGCCGCCGTTGTTTTACCTTTTCCGTCTCCGGTGTATACTTGGATGTAACCTTTCATTCATTAATCCTCATTCTTGACGATTCCATAAAAAGTCGGTTTTTGCCACGAAGACACAAAGAATTACCTATTGAAAACATTCAAGTTATTCTTTGTGTCCTCGGTGATCTTTGTGTGAGAATAACTTTTTACGAATCCATCATTCTTCGATTTTTCTCAGAAGGTCGTTTACCGAACATTCATTTTCAAGCAGCACCTTAACCGTGCTCCCTGATCTTGCTACTGTGACTTCATTGCCTTCTATATCCAGAATGCGTTTTATGGTATCCCGCTTAACCGGTCCTTTTTTCCCGAGAATATCTATGGGGTCGTTTAAAAAAAACCTGTTCCGGACAACAAGAGCTGCAACGTTCCCGTTCTCAACACCAGTCACTTTCCCAATAAATGTTCTTCCCGTAGCAGGTTTAATGTCCATGTAATTCGGAACGGTCTCGCCCGCATCCCCGAAATAGAATCCTGTGCAGTAGTCCCTGTTGCTTATTCTTGAAAGCTCTTCGATCCATTCGTCTTTCACATTATATTCCGAAGGGGATTCATGCCAGGCGTCTATTGCTTCCCTGTAAACTTTGACCGCAGAGGCGAGATAGTTGATTCCCTTCATGCGTCCCTCGATTTTAAGCGATGATATCCCGGCATTTATCATTTCAGGAATGTGCTTTATCATGCAAAGGTCTCTGGAATTGAAGATATAAGTTCCCCGGCTGTCTTCCTCCACCGGCATATATCTCCCTGGTCTTGTCTCCTCGACAACCGAATACCTGAACCTGCAAGGCTGGCAGCATTCGCCCCTGTTGCTGTCGCGGTTTTCCATGAAATTACTCAAAAGGCAGCGTCCCGAATATGAGATGCACATCGCGCCATGAACGAATGCTTCGATTTCAACATGGCTTAAGAAGGCGATCTCTTCAATCTCCTTTAAGGACAGCTCCCTGGCCGCATTGATTCTCGTGACTCCCATATTTTTCCAGAAGAGGGCGGCCTTGTAGCTGGTTGTGTTTGCCTGTGTGCTGAGATGAATCGGCATGCCGGGAATAACCTTCCGCGCCTCAAGCAGTATTCCGGGGTCTGCGATGATCACGGCATCCGGAGCTATTTTGGCAAGTCTTTTCAAATAATCCGAGATGGCCTCCTGTTCGCTGTTTCTCGAAAATATGTTGCATGCCACATATACTCTCACGCCTGCTTTCCGGGCAAAAAGGACTGCATTTTCAAGCTCTTCCAGGGTGAAGTTTTCCGAAAAGTTTCTTAAAGAGAAGTCTTTTCCGGCAAGATAGACCGCATCGGCGCCGTAATGCACCGCGATTTCCAGTTTTTCAAAATTGCCCGCAGGCGCAAGAAGTTCTATTCTGCTTTTATTATCCGGTGTAATCATATTATTTTATCCGTGACGCCGATTCGTCTGAAGCCGTCAAATATGGTTCTTTATATCTTTAACATGTCCTTTGAAAAAGAACTTATCTTTTTGTACCAGGGAAATATCCCTGTCAAAAAGATGCGTATCCGCGCGTTTTTCATATTTCATAATTCAGCCACCTTATATTGTACCTATCTTGATGCACAAAATTGGATGTTCTGCAAAGCCCGCTTGTCTTGTATCCGGATTTGAAATGTCGGGCTTGAAATATCTTCAGATTATTGATTGATAATCGAACTATATCACGCAATTATCCGTGGTGCCCCCGGCAGGAATCGGACCTGCGGCCAACGGATTAGGAATCCGTTGCTCTATCCACTGAGCTACGGGGGCGCAAAGCGTGATGATTTGTTCAGGAACTTGCGTTGAAATCGTGGATAGCGAATACCAGATAGATAATCAAAGTTCAAGATGTAATTAGTTTCCATCCGGAAATGGCCCTTTTGTGCGATCTCTGTGTCAATCTGCGGGATTCCTTGTGCGGCGTACATTGCGTATGCCTCCGCGCAATCCCTTGATTTCCTTGAGCTTGCCCAAAATTGCCGATTTCCTGATTGGAAACTCGCTTTTGTCCAAAATTTGTTTACGGATGGACACTAATTAAAAAGGCGTATCATATTATTTTCCGGCAAATTTCCAAGTTTATTGCCATATCTTTGCTGTTTATGTTATTGTACCTAAAAATGTTCCGGATTGTACAAATTTGATGCACTCGTAAAAAGTCATGATTCAGACGGCAAAGTAAAAAGCTCATTATGCAAGGCGCGCGAATCTTGAGGAATGAAGCGTACTTTTTGGTACGCTGCAATGACGAAAGATGAAGCGTAACACAGCAGAATGACTTTTTACGAAGCTGTCAAATTTAAGATCTGTTAAAACAGCAAGGAGGCAATAAAATGATTAGAATTAAGCGGATAAAAACTGTTTTTGCGCATGCCTGGATACTGGCAACTCTTTTATTTTTGATATCAGGATGTGCTGCCCTGAAGCAGGATGAAAAAAACACCACTCCGGGTTCCACTGTTCAAAAGGAGAAAAAGGATCTGCCCATTTACTATGATTTTGGAGATGTTCTTGTTCCGAAAGAACTGAAGATAGATAAAAATTCCTCATTTGTATACAAGGCGCCGGGTTTTTCAGCAGGTGTTCTTGCTTTAAACGGAAGGGTGGAAGTCGGTTCCCTTTGTACTTTTTTTGAGGACAATATGGTGAAGGATAACTGGAAACTGATAAGCGCATTTAAATCGCCCCGGACGGTCATGCTCTTTCAGAAGCAGAACAGATGGTGTGTTATCAATATCACGGACGGCGATTTTTCGACGGATGTTGAAATATGGGTTGCGCCGTCAATAGCGGAAGCTTCTTCAGGCCTGCTGAAATAACAAGGCGGAAAATAGGCAAAAGAAAGGGGCAAAGAGGCGCTGGGGCGAGGCAAGCCACGCCCCAGAACTATGTTCGATATTCGGTGTCCGATGTCCGAAGTACTGAAACAATAACAACATAAGTTGCTATGTTGAGGACGGGACGTGATGGGATATATAAAAGGTAAAAACATTGTTCTTGGTGTGAGCGGCGGTATTGCGGCATATAAGAGCGCTGAACTTCTGAGGCTTATCAAGAAGCAGGATGCAAATGCAAGGGTCGTCATGACAAAAAACGCCTCTGCTTTTGTAGGCTCTCTCACATTTGAAGCCCTGTCCGGCAACCCTGTATGTACGGATCTTTTTGAAAAGGGGAACAATTCGTCTATAAGGCACATAGAATGGGCGAAAGAGGCGGATGCAGTTGTTGTTGCCCCGGCAACTGCGAATCTTATCGGAAAGCTTGCAGGCGGCATAGCGGATGATGCGCTGAGCACCTTTCTTCTTGCCGTTACATGTCCGGTCATGATTTGCCCTTCAATGAATACAAACATGTATGAAAAAGTTTCGGTTCAGAGGAACCTCAATATCCTGAAAGAGGACGGGTATTTTATTGTTGAGCCGTCTGAAGGGGAACTTGCCTGCGGGACTACCGGGCAGGGAAGGCTTCCCGATCCCGAAGAGATACTGGACAGGCTCATGTGCTGTCTTGCCCCCAAGGATTTTAAGGGAAAGAGAGTTCTTGTTACCGCCGGCCCAACGAGGGAGCATATCGATCCTGTGCGTTATATAAGCAATCCTTCTT
>Ga0265296_1004996_pt1 | contig 11180 bp, 10 predicted proteins | sample MunlanPumphouse1_FD_189073 | JGI IMG/M metagenome (GOLD analysis project Ga0265296, IMG submission 189073) | Groundwater microbial communities from a municipal landfill in Southern Ontario, Canada - Pumphouse #1 | ecosystem: Environmental > Aquatic > Deep subsurface > Groundwater | place...
ATATTGGGTGCACTGCATGGTGTAGTTGTCCCAGGATTCATTATGCAGATAGGCGTCTTCGGATGTGAGCGAGAGCCATACGTTGTTCGTATCAAGGCCGGCGCTGGTTATGTTCACGTAGAAATAAACGTAGCCGCGGCCGAAGTAACTGTTGTTTGCCGGAAGCTGGTCAAAGAGCACCGGTGTTGCATTGCCCACGGCAAAAAACACAAGGAATAATGCTGTTACAAGTACAGCTTGTCTTATGTAATCCATGTATAGGTATTATTTTGGCCCAAATAAATAGCTGATTACCAAAGGCGGACGATTGAATTTCAAGTTTGGTTTAGCCGATTTGTACCATTTCCTTATGACCACGCATAAAAAAGCTTTATATTTATATGTGGTCATAAGAAGTGTATGCATGTAGAGAAGCAAAAGAAAAATAGCGGTATTTATTTTTACTTAGCCGAGAATATTCGCAAGAATAACAGGTGGGGGAGGATTAGGATTTACTTGGGGAAAGACCTTAATAATAAAGAATTAGGACGCCTAATGAAAGCCAAAAAACTTGAATTGATGAAAAAGACGAATGAAGCAAGAAAGTTATCGGACCCGCTCTTCGGTCTAATTTCAGAGGAGCAGAAGAAGAATTTGGAGAAAATCAAGAAATTATACCTGAAAAATAAACAAAAAGCAAAAGGAAGTATATATGAAAACTACTACGAGCATTTCGTCACTGAATTTACTTACGATACGAATGCCATAGAAGGTTCCACTGTTACATTACAGGAAACAGCACTTATTCTTTTCGATAGAATTGTTCCAGAAGGAAAAACCCTAAGGGAAATAAGCGAGGTCCAGAATCACAAGGATGTCTTTGATTATATGCTGACATATAAGGGCGATATAAACAGGGCTTTTGTACTGAAATTGCATAAGCTTCTGATGCATAATATATTGTGGAAATATTCCGGCAAGTTTAGGGATGTACAGGTTTACGTAAGAGGTGCCAGCTTCACACCACCGCCACCTAGTGACGTGAAAAGACAGTTTAAACAACTTATGTTATGGTACAGATCGAACAAGAAGAAATATCATCCTGTTGTTGTGACTGCATATTTTCACCATGTCTTTGAATCGATACATCCTTTTCTTGACGGCAATGACCGTGTTGGCAGGCTGTTGCTTAATTTCATATTAAGAAAGAACAATCTGCCGATGGTGAACATAAAATACAAGGAAAGAAGCAAATATTATAATGCCCTTGAAGAGGGCAACAAGGGGAACATCAAGCCGATAACAGATTTGATAATAAAATATCTAGAAGAAACTGAGGATAACGTGATATGAAAATCTACAATACCCGCATTTTTTAATATCTGCAAGACTTCGAGAGAGCTGGACTATTGCATCGTTAGTTTTTGGCATAAGATTATTTACCTTATTGAATTAAATTGATTTTGTTGCTGGGCTGCCTGCATCTTGTTCTTGATATTATTGCACTGAATTGCCCAAACTTGCTTGCTAACCCTAATTTCTAGCCTTAACGATTAAGATTAACTATATATAGTGAGTCGAAACAATTACATTTAGTAAAAGTGCGTCGGGTTACTGGTCAGAGGCGGGAAATAACATTTGGAGCTGAAAGAAAGGGTTCTATCTTCTATAGGCAGCAATGCTGCGCCGATTTACGAGGTGGCGAAACAGGCAGGGGTATGCGTCACTACCGCTTCCAAGTATTGTTACATTCTGAAAGCTGAAAACAAAATAGACATCACTATCTACGGCAACATGAAACTGGTGAAGAAAAAATGAGCGTTAAGAAAATAATATCAGCGCCAGTCTTACTCAAAGTGCTGGCTGCTCTGATTGTACTCGCTTTACCCGCTTACGCTATACCTACTTTGATAGATTTTCAAGGAAAGCTCACAGACAACAACAACAATGCACAGGCAGGGAGCTTCAACATGACGTTTATCATATACACCCAGTCAACCGGCGGTGCTATCCTGTGGCAGGAAAACAAGCTCGTCACTGTCACTGGCGGAATATTTTCTACACTGCTCGGCAGCGTCAATCCAATAAACACCTCATTTGGCCAGAACTCTTTTCTTGAAATCGTGACCAGCGGTGAAACACTTTCACCGCGCTATCAGATTGGTTCGGTGCCCTATGCGTTCAGGGCAAATGTATCTGAACTCGCCTTGGCATCCAGCACCACCACACCATCGTTCATAATAAAATCAATCACTGGCCAGACTTCCAACCTGACAGAGTGGCACGACGCATCGGGAAACGTGATAGCTTACATGGACATCTTCGGCAACATAAATATTACCAATAACAACATCACGGCAAGGCTCTTCTACGGCAACGGCTCGATGCTTACTGACGTGCTGAAAACTGGCAGCATTTCGTTCGCCGATGCCAACGCGACAAATCTTTTCATAACAAGCAACCTTACGATTCTGAAAAATCTTTCCGTAGGCACGACAGTATTGTTTGTCGACACCACTAACGGATTCATCAATGTCACGCGCACTCTTTACGTGACAAACAAAACCGGAAACAGCGGGATGATCGTGCTTGGCTACACATCAGATGACGGTGCAGAAAGCATATCATTTGACCCGACATTAGGAAGCAAAGGCAAGTTTGTCTTCACCGCGCCGCTGCAGATCGCCGCCAACTCTCCGGGAATAACTTTCTATGACGCTTCACAACCTACGAACACTTCCAGGCAGAGCTCCATAAAATATAATTACAGCAACGTAACAAACCCGATATCGTTCACAAACGGCATCGAAGTAAACGGTTCTCTCAGTTTGCTGGGCAGCAGCCCTGCCTTCATCCGCTTTGGAAAAACAGGCAGCACTTCACAGGACTTGTCGTACGACCCGAACACCCAGGAGTTCTCGTTCACAGGCGGAACTATAGCGCAGGACTTCTCCAACATGATAAAGAATGGCGGCTTTGAATCGTTCAGCGGCGCAGGAACGTTCAGCGGCGGCTCATACGGCGGGTTTGCCCCTGACGGCTGGAGATACCAGGGTACCAATGCCACTACAACCATGTACTGGTATGCGCCTAGCAGCTATACAATCGGCACTGATATTTACCAGGGATACAACTCATTGCAACTCAACCCATCAGGCGGCACAGGAAAGGTCGTGCAGGTCTTGTATTCAAACCAGCTGCAGCCAAACAAGACCTACAGCATTGGTGTATGGGTAAAGGCGATTAGCGGCACAACGGCACGTTTGAATGTCACAGGAAGCGCACTTGTTTCCAGCTTCACAATGCAGCAGTCAAGCATAGCTGGCTGGCGGCAGCTGAAAGGCCAGTTCAGCACGAAAGCGACGCTGACAACATCAGACAATATCACGGTTGAGCTTGACGCTGTGAGTGGCACTGGTGCCTACTTTGACTCTGTCCAGCTAAACACCGGTGGCGTGCTGGGTGAATACCAGGACACACCAATAACACAAACAGGAGATCAAACCATATACGGCGGGCTGCGATTACAGCGAACAGGCTATGGCAGGGGCGGCACGCTTACAGTTGACCAGGCAATAAGGACAAAGCAGATAGAATTCTCATACAACGCAGACCCGGGCTATGGCGGCATCGACCCAAGATACATGAGCGACCCGCGTTACAACTGGACTGGAACTTACGCGTCTTCAAACGTGGTAATGGAATTGTGGGGCGACTATGCGCTAAAGATGAGGGGCGGCAGCGGAAGCTCAAACGTAAATGAATTTGCATTTCTCTTTAACAATCCTGCAGGACCTACACTCAGCACGACCACTGGCAAGTCCATGATTGTTCAGGGCTCATCGAGCGGTGGCATGACCGTGTTGAATGTAACCAACGGCACAACTTCAGGTTCAGGATCATTTGGCGTTTATTTAGGTCAACTAGCCGGCGACAACGCAGCAGGAGTGAGCATCGGAACCGGGAAAGATCATCCGCTGGCATTCTTCACGAACAACGTGGACAGGATGAGGATAACATCTGACGGCAAGGTAGGCATTGGAAAGACAAACCCCAACACTGCCTTGGATGTCCAGGGCACTGTTACAGCGACGTTATTTGTTGGTGACGGCTCGCAGCTCAGCGGCGTTTCGACCAATGCCAATGTTTCCAGCGCCGGCTCCACAGGATACGTTCCGTTCTTCGGCAACGCGACACAACTGAATAATTCCGTCATGTTCCAGAATGGCAGCAGCGTCGGCATCGGGACGACGGCACCTGATATGAAGTTGCATGTATATGCAGCCTCTGGAGATGCTATGACAAATATACAAAGCGTAGCTGCAAATTCTACTGCTTTATTACAATTGAAAAATGATGTTCAAACTTGGCAAGTTCGGATAGACGGAGATGATTTAGATAAATTTAAAATTAGAGACAGTACAGTCGGTGTTTATAGATTGACTATTGATTCCTCCGGCAACGTCGGCATAGGGACGACGGGGCCGAATACGCAGGTTCATGTATACGGTTCTGGCGCAAAGGCAAAATTTCAAACTGTCGCGCCAGGAGCGCCAGACACATTGATTATCGGCTCTACAGTATTTCCTGGTGCTGGAATGATGACAGAATCTAATACTGACTTGGCTTTAGGCACGAATAATGCGGAACGGGTCAGGATTACAACCACCGGCAACGTCGGCATCGGGACGGTGAGCCCTGGCGCGAAGCTGGATGTCAACGGTACCTTGGCAGTCGGCGGAGGCTTTGGCTCTGGCGGCGCAACGATAACCAGCAGCGGAGATGTGTGGATAAACGGTACTCTCTATGTCACGGAGAACATAACAAATGTTAATATCACCAACCTCAACGTGAACGGAACCATAAGGCCTGCGTTTGATGCTCTGTTTGATCTGGGCTCGTCAGGCAACAGATTTTCAAATGCATACCTGAGCAGCGAGGTTTACATAAACAGCGTGGGCGTATCTGCCCGGCAGTCAGCTGATAATACAACATTAGGAAGCAGAATCGGCACGCAGGAAACGAAACAATCCGCTGACAACACGACAATGGCTGCGCTGCTTGGAATGAAAGTCAACCTGACGCAGCTGAGCAGCTACGAGACAACTTCTGCCCACGCGAGCGACAACACGACAGTTTCCGCGAGAATAACGACAAACACGAACGACATTTCAACGCTAACAACAAAACAGTCAAGCGACAACACAACGCTAGGAAACAGAATCGGCACGCAGGAAACCAAACAATCCGCTGACAACACGACCGCTGCAAACACTTATGCAAAACTTTCCGGCGCCGCATTCACCGGTGATGTTACTGTGGGCGGCGGGCTCGCAGCAGGCGGAATAACGCTGCAGACCAGCGGCAACATATGGGCGAACGGCTCGCTTTACATTCTAGGAAATATCACAAACGTTAATATTACCAACCTCAACGTCAACGGAACGATAAGACCGGCATTTGACGCCACATTTGATTTAGGCACTTCTGGTAACAGGTTTGCAAACGCTTACGTAAGCAACGACGTGACGATAGGAGGCGTTGCAATAAAAGCGAGACAAAGCTCGGACAACACGACACTGACTGCATTAATGGGAACAAAAGTCAATTTAACGCAAATGGGCATCTACGGAAACGTCTCAAGCGCAGGCTCGACCGGTTACGTTCCGTTCTTCGGCAACGCGACACAACTGAATAATTCCGTCATCTACCAAAATGGAACAAATGTCGGCATTGGCACGACGGGGCCGCTCCAACTTCTTCACTTAAACTCATCATCTACGGCAGGAACAGCAATAAGATTGCAAAATGCAGGGACGAATGGAAGAATTTGGGAACTTTATAGTAATGGTGCTGATAATCTTGGCGGAGCTGGTGGATTTCAAATTTATGATGGGTCAGGCGGCGGTAATCGTTTGTTTATTTCAACGACCGGCAACGTCGGCATTGGCACGACTTCACCTACGGCAAAGTTCGAGGTCGCGGGCAGCGCAAACATAACTTCTTCCGGAACATCTATGAAAGTGACAAGCGGCGGAGACGTTATAATTCGCCTGGGATGATGATAATATGAAACGAGTAATTTTAGACACATCGGTATATGGCGAATTGATTAAAGAAACATCTATCGTAGATGTGCTAGTCAAGATTGTGCCTGCGCAGTACGTATTGTACGGCACAAACATTATAAGAAATGAGTTGCGAGATCTTTCTAAGGAGGCGAGATTAGGCATGGTTAGACGACATTCTGATAAACCGATCAAGAGCTTTAACAAATTCGGGGTCTTTCTTAGCTTTCTCAATATCTTTTCTGAGATTTTTCCACTCTTTTGTATCAGCAAGAGTTTTCTGTTTCATAATAGTAAATATCCTGGCAAATACTTAAAACTTTCCTTAAACGACTGCGGCTCGGTGATAATAATATGACAAAAACAAAGATGAGAGAGAATTTAAGCTTGGATTTTGATATTAATGAGACGGGTCAGATGACAAAATGCCTGAGGCAGACTGACGCCGAAGGCGTCGATGTATCGCGGACTAATTTGATGACCCGCTTTATAGTGAACACACAAAAGAATCCAGATATGAATTGTGGGTTCACATATAGTTTCCAAGGAAATAATACAAGAAAGAACGAAGTTCTTTCTGTACAGCAAGAATCTTCGAGTCTTGCTCGTATTCAGAATGTTTCCTTGGAGAACTATAACGCTTATTCAAATTCTTCCCTTGGCTTGCCTGTCTGCCGAATTATGTGCTGTATTACAAACAAAGAAACTTCCGAATGGTGCGGAACCCTGTTAGGCGTTTTCAATCAGCATTTCCTTAGCACTCTCGTTGAACGTTATAAGAAATTTATCGAAAACACCGCGCCTTCCAATCAGATTAAAAGAGGTGCCAAGTTCATTAGAGAAAACCACACCGCATTCTATTTTTATCCCGGCAATTTCCAACCTAACTTTATGAACATAACCAATGAGCCTTGCGGAGACGCCTTGGAAGATGCGCTTTTCTCCAGATTCGACGTCGATGCCGATAAGCTTTCCAATACTTCCATTAAAAATAGAGATGGATGCGCCGGAATCAACAAGTGCGGACGTGCTTATGCTTTTGGATTTGTTAGTGACAATAACAGGAACTATGGGATAGTAAAAATCACGGAAAAGCCTATAAGGAAACTTCATAGTATGCTCATCTCTTCGTCTTTGCGGGGTATTTTCATGAGCATTACTTCATCCCAGCGCACTCTTTTCTTATTGAGCAATGCTTCAACTTCGCTTACAGAATCCCCCGAGGCTATTATGCCTGATTTTATAACTGCAACCCACTTTCCGCTATACTTTTCTACGTCTTTAGGATGCGATGATAGCCATTCAAGTTCCTGCATATTTACCACTTATGATATATTGGAAGAAGAAAATATAAATGCCCTAATCTATGCTAATCTTTACGGTGTCGGGGTCACTAAAGTCTCTGGAGAAGTAAAACTTCCCCGAGAATTAGAAATGCTCTGCATTTCTAAAGTAATCATTGATCAAGTCCTCCATATTCTCTTTGACTTCCTTCTCCGTCAACCCCTGCGTAGCGATGTCAAGCGTGGGACAGGAAGCGACGAACCACTTGCCCTCTCTCGCGAAAAGCACAGCTTTTCGGAGTCTCGAAGAAGCTTTGCTTCTTCCAAGATTTGCAACAAAGATTGGAAGGGGTATTTTTACATTTGCCATATCTATCACGATTCATATTATAATGAACAAAGTATTTTAAGTTATTTCGGAATGCGCCAAAACCCCATTTTAGATGCACCATCAAATGAGTCAGATGACGATACTATGAATAAAAAAATTATTTTAAGTGACGGGCATAATATAATAGTGTGGCCGGGGCGATTTATACATAGCTCTGCCTGCGCGCTGCGGGAAGCTCATCTTTTCAAACGACGAATAATGGATATAAAGTAACTTTAAATACTTAGTAACTAAGTAACTTAGTATGTGGAGAATATGGCACGCGTGATAAAAGTCAGCGACGAAACGTATAAGCGGCTGAATATTATAGCAGGCGAGATGAGGAGGGCGTCAGGAAAGCCTGTTTCCATGGATGCCGTAATCACGCAGATCTCGGGCCAGAAAAACGCTGGAAACATAAAAGAGCACATCGCAGCCGCGCTTGCAAAAAGAAGCGAGATAGCCGCTTGCTATCTTTTCGGTTCAATGGCGCGCGACGGAAGGGGCGAAGACACGGACGTAGGAATCCTGCTGAAGCGGGGATTCAAGCCCGACGCGCACTACGAAGGAATAATTGCCATCGAACTCGAGTCCGGCGGCATAGGAAACCCTGATGTGCGCATACTGAACAACGCTTCGCTGCGATTCCTCAGCCAGGTGATGCGCTACGGGACGCTCATCTTTTCAAACGACGAAAGCGCGCGAATATCGTTTGAATCGGCGGCGATGACGCGCTCCATGGACATGAAGATATTTCACGAGGAATACGACAATGCCAGGACAAAGAGGCTAACTCATGGATAAAGATGTTATCAACGCAAAGTTTGACATAATCCAGAGAGACATCGCATTCGCAAAGGAGCTGCCGCCAAAGAAGTTCAGCTTCATGGAAGAACAGGCGGCAAAGTACACGCTGCTCGAGATGATGGAGGCTTGCATCGACATAGCGGGACACATCATAGCCGCGAAAGGATTCCGGAGGCCCGAGGAATACTCGGAACTTTTCGCTGTTTTGCAGGAACAGAAAATAATCGGCGAAGGGCTTGCCAAGCAACTGGCGGCGATGGCAAAGATGAGAAACATACTTGTACACAGGTATGCTGACATCGATATAAAACGGCTGCGCGACGCACTGAAAGACCTTGGCGATATCGAGCAGTTCATGCGCTCCATAGCGCGCTACATGGAGAAAGAAAAATGAAGCCAACAACTACTGCAAAAAAAATTATTTTAGGGGGCTGCGGGCATAATATAACAGTGTGGTCAGGACGACTTATCCCTAATAGCAATACTCCTTCCACGCTGCGGAGGAAGTTTCCATGAACAAATTGGCATTAGCTGCTATCACAGGTATGTTACGCAAACTGGCACCAGTCAAAGCTGTTTACCTATTCGGGTCTGCTGCACGGGGCACGCAGATGCCATTTTCTGACATTGATATATGTGTTATCACTGATGAAAAAATTGCCGAGCAGGAAAAATTAAAAATTATTTCATGCTCTTCTGAGCGCGTTGATGTTGTTGTTTGGCGCGACCTGCCGGTGACCATGCGCTACAGCATCCTGAAAGAAGGCAGGCTGCTTTTTGCCCGCGACAGAAAGGCATTGCATGCAGCGGCTGTAGAGACAATAAGCGAATATATTGACTACAAGCCGCTTCTTGAGAGGTTTAGCGAAGCATATTTTGGTGATAGAAATTGGATAAACAACGAATAGTGAAAATCGTCAGTGATATAGACAAGTATCTGACTGATTTGGAAACCATGGGTATAAAGAAAGAGGGCGACCTGGGTGACAAAAAGACGTTTTACGCTGTTTCGATGGTGATGATGTCATTAATAAACGGGATTATAGACCTCGGGCAGGAGATTGTGATTGCGAGAAAATTCGGCATGCCGTCGACTTACAAGGACGTTTTCAGGATACTGCAGCGCAACAAGGTTATCAGCATGGAAGAATTAAGGCAGATTGAGCCGCTGATAGGGCTGCGCAATACACTCTCCCATGAATACTTTGTGCTTACAGAGGCACGCTTGTTTGATGCTGTCTGCAGGGAAAGGGAAATAAAAATCATTTCAAAAAAGCTTGCGAGGGCAATAAAATGAAAAATAAAATTATATTATTAATCGTTTTGCTGGGAATTGCACCTGTATACGCAAAGGATTTCGCCATAGAGAACGGCACGATGACCCTGCTTAACGTGACAAGCACGGGCAATATATTCCTTGTTCCATCAGGCGGCTTTGTGGGCATCGGCACGACAGTGATGAGCCAGCTCCTCACGGTGGCGGGCAACGCAAACATAACAGGCACTCTCTACGCTTCTAACTTTTTCGGCAACGCCGAGAATCTCACAGGCATCAGCAGCACAAACATCTCCATACTTTACGGCACTAACGCCAGCAACACGAGCCAGGTACTGCCTGCGCGCGTTTCCACAGAAGGCAACCTGATGTTCTCGATACAGGAAGGAACAGGAACAGGATGGACCCGGGTAAGCGGCAACATCTATCCGACTACACTGACGGACAGCGTGGGAATCGGAACGGCTGCGCCTAACCAATTGCTGCACGTGTCAGGCGGCAACCTAAACATCTCAGGCGGCAACGCGTTCATAACAGGCGCGCTGGTTGTGAATGGAACAGATGTTACAAGAGGGACATCGAGCGACAACACAACCCTAACAGCAATGCTCGGGCAGAAGTTGAATTTGACAGGCGGCACGCTATCGGGAGCATTGACAGGAACAACAGGAACATTTGCAAACGGCTTGAACGTGACAGCAGGCGGCTTGATAGTAGCGGCAGGAAATGTCGGCATCGGGACGACTTTCCCGCAGGGGTCGCTGGATGTGAACCTTTCGAAGGTCGGCGGGGACGTGAACCTCACAATCCGAAATTCCTATGCTGCGGAAAATGCTACCAGCGAGAACGTCAGCCTGATTTTCGGCCATGCCATATATCCCGCCGCAAAGATTGTCGCATTCAAGAACGGGGATTTCTACTCGAATTCCCCGAACATCTCCGGTGGCTTGGCTTTTTACACGAACAACAACGGGCAGTCGGAGAAAGTCAGAATCGCACCAAACGGCAACGTCGGCATCGGGACGACGGATATAGAAGCTTGGGCGTCTTCATACCAAGTATTACAGTTTCCAGTTTCCGCAATAATGGCCCATAAGACTGCTGGAGCTATTATGCTCACTGACAATGCTTATTACGACGGAGCGTATAAGCGTCGGATTGCGGCTGAAACGGCACAGTATGCAATTAACACAGGGACACATGAGTTCAGAGTGGCAGGAACCGGCACAATTGACAGTGCGATTACATGGACAACTGCCATGTATATCACAAACGCAGGCAACGTCGGCATCGGGACGACGGGGCCGACAGGCAGACTTCATGTTGTGGGCATTGACGGCTTGAATAATACAGATTATCTTGCGACATTTAACAATCAGGACGTTACAAGCAATCAA
>Ga0265296_1004998_pt1 | contig 11178 bp, 9 predicted proteins | sample MunlanPumphouse1_FD_189073 | JGI IMG/M metagenome (GOLD analysis project Ga0265296, IMG submission 189073) | Groundwater microbial communities from a municipal landfill in Southern Ontario, Canada - Pumphouse #1 | ecosystem: Environmental > Aquatic > Deep subsurface > Groundwater | place: Canada...
TAAAGCCTCGCCGATATAATCGGCCGGAAAAGTATCCTTAAAACGATCTTTATTCTCGAAAGGATAATGCCACTGAGCCACCGGCATGCTGCCCGACTCGAACCAACAATCCAATACTTCCTCTACCCTCTTGTAATGTTTACCGTTTTGGGTAAAAGAAATATTGTCGATAAACGGTCTGTGCAAATCTGTAACATCTATATTATCACCCGCCAACTTCTTTAATTCTTCGATACTGCCTACTACAATATAGTCAGTTTCGTCCTCTGTGTTCACCCAAATTGGCATAGGCGCACCCCAATAACGATTGCGGCTTACAGCCCAGTCCCTAGCGCCTTCTAGCCATTTACCAAATCGCCCCTCTTTTATATGTTCTGGCACCCAGTTAATAGCCTTGGCGTTTTCAAGCAGATCATTCTTAATACCCGACACCTTAACGAACCAGGTCGAAATAGCATAATACAACAGAGGGCTATCGCACCGGTAGCAAAATGGATAGGTATGAGTGATTGTTTCTGATGCAAATACCCTGTTTTGTTTGGTTAGGTGCTCTATTAGCAGTTTATCGGCACCTTTAAAAAACTTGCCATGCACATCTTTAAAATCAACATCCGTAGTAATGTGGCCGCTATTGTCTACAGTTTGGATAACTGGGATATTATTATCTTTACTTAAATTCAAATCATCCTCGCCAAAAGCCGGGGCAACATGCAAAACACCGGTGCCGTCTTCTATGTTTACAAAATCGGCCGCCCATATCTTGTACAAATTAGCGCTATTTTGCAGTTTATCAACACCACTAATCTTAAATAATGGCTCATAATTCTTGCCAATTAAATCTTCGCCCTTAACCTCTTTAATAATTCTAAAATCGTTTTCGTCTAAAACTTTTAGCCTTGTTTCTGCAAGTATGACTGTATTTTTTTGATTATTATCATCGATATATGTTACATAGACATATATTTCGTCAGGTTTCACTGCAATCGCGGCGTTGCCTGGCAGGCTCCATGGAGTAGTAGTCCACCCCAACAAGCAAGCATCTTCGTCAATTAATTTAAATTTAACAAACAAACTGGGGTCAGACACATTATCTTGGTAACCCTCGTTCACCTCAAAATTACTCAAGGGCGTCTCACAACGTGGGCAGTAAGGCATGCTTTTATAGCTCTTATATAACAGCCCCTTTTGATGAATCTGTTGTAACACCCACCACACGCTCTCGGTGTAATTTGTATCAATTGTAGCGTAAGAATGCTCCGTATCCGTCCATCTGCCAGCGCGAGCAAAAAAATCTTCCCACTCGCTTTTATATTTAAATACAGACTCGCGGCAAGCGGCATTAAATTTGTCTAGGCCTAGTTCTAAAATTTGTTTTTTACCACTAACTTTAAATTCTTTTTCGATAGCAAATTCTACCGGCAAGCCATGACAATCCCAACCATTACGCCGATCAACCCTAAAACCACGCATTGTTTTGTAGCGACCAATTGAATCTTTAATGCTTGTTACAAGTGTATGACCAAAGTGCGGTTGGCCATTGGCAAAGGGCGGCCCATCGTAAAAAGTAAATTCGGGTGAATCTTTACGGTTGTCGATACTCTTTTTAAAAATGTCATTCTTGTGCCAATAATTAAGCACCCGTTCTTCGTTGGCTGATACATCCGATTGATTGGGTTGAGGCTTGCCCATTTAGTTCCTTTCAATTAAAAAACCATTGGTTGCTTGCTGGAGTCCCGGGGTTTCCAGGACGGTACCATCCAGCTTACCAATGGTTGGTCGCTTGCTTCTAAAACTTCTTACGCGAGCTTGTTTACGTTGGGTTCTACTTGGCTGTATCATGCCTTTCCTCCCAATGCTTCGCGGGTGATGGCCGCTTATCTACTTAAAAATATATTTAAGTAAAATGCATCTTTAGTTTAACTAACAAATTTATGATACCCAAGAAGTATCAAAAAGTACAGATATTCTTTCTTAAGAGTTCTGGTCGTAAGCCATAATCTCGTTAACCAGTGGCAACATCTCGCCTTGCCACAAATGCAACAGTTGGCCATCTGTGGTAACTGCTAAAATTGCCGGGTAGTTAATAACGCCATACAATTTAGCCATGCTATCACCACTAATAGAATCGGTGTTAACATGCTCTAATTTACGTCCTGTTCGTTGCTCGTACTCATGTTCTAGATCAAGTACCGGCCTTGCTTGTTCAGATTTGAATCTGTACAAAACTATTACCTTCATAGTTTATTCACCCTTATTGTTATTTTAACTACAACCAGTAGTTGAGCCACAAGCTGTACATACATAACAGCTACCTGCTCGCTGCGTTTGGTTGCCACAGTTATAGCATAACGGTGCGGTCATATCATTTGCAAGTTTAGGTTTTTCTTGGCTATCGTGATGGTGATGGCCATGCTCTGTGGGTTCGGTGTTATCATAAACATTACTTTGGTAGCTCTGTTCGGCTACCGGTAAGGCGGTCTGCTCTTCTTGGATATCGTCAAAACTAGCTAAACCTAACTCTAGCCTATCGTCAAATGGTAGATAATCCAAAGCTAGCCGCCTGATAATGTAATCGGTTATCGAGCTAGCCATACGGATATCTTTGTCATCTGTAATGCCCGATGGGGCAAAGCTAGTGCCCATTAATGTTCGTACGTAACTTTTTAGCGGTACACCATATTGCAAGCCATGGCTAATAGATATAGCAAACGAATCCATTAGCCCAGACAGGGTTGAGCCTTGTTTGGCAACACTTATAAAAAGCTCACCCGGCATGCCGTCTTCGTACTCACCAACCGTAAAGTAACCCTTAAGGTCAGATATTCTAAACTTATAGGTGGCACTACGTCGTTTACGTGGCAGATCGCGTTTTATGGCGCCCCTAACAACAAAGGTGTCGGGGGTTAGTGCTGTTGCTGCCGATGTAGCCTCACCCTCTTTCTTGGCAGTACTTAATGGTTGCCCAACTTTGCAATTATCGCGATAAATAGCAATAGCTTTTAAGCCCAGCTTCCAGGCCTGTAAGTGCAACAGTTCTATATCTTCGACGGTGGCCGACTCTGGCAAATTGACCGTTTTACTTATTGCCCCAGATATAAATGGCTGTACGGCCGCCATCATTTTTACGTGCCCCATGTAGTGGATGGTATTGTCACCCATCGAACAAGCGAACACCGCATGATCGCCGGCTTTAAGGTGGGGAGCGCCTGTAATGGTTTTTTCTTTATCGATAAAATCTATAATCTCGTCAATTTGAGTCTTGGTGTAACCCAGAGTTTTAAGGGCTCGCGGTACTGTTTGGTTGACAATACTCATAGTCCCACCACCCACTAGCTTCTTAATCTTGACCAGCCCTAGATCTGGCTCTATGCCGGTTGTGTCGCAATCCATCATCAGCCCTATAGTCCCGGTTGGAGCTAGCACACTAACCTGGCAATTACGAACACCATATTTATCAGACAGCTCAATAGCTTCGTCCCATGCCGCCAAAGAGGCATTTAGTAAATCTTCGTCCACGTGCGAGGCGTCAATCTTGGCTATCGCCTTACGGTGCATCTTAATAATCTTGTTGGTATTGTCACGATCTTTGGTGTAGCCGGCAAATGGGCCAACTTTTTGGGCTAATTTGGCGCTAGTAGCATAAGCATGGCCGGTCATTAACGATGTAATGGCCGCCGCTAGCGATCGCCCCTCGTCTGAATCATAAGGCAAACCCTTGGCCATAAGCAAAGCCCCCAGGTTAGCATAACCAAGCCCCAAGGCGCGGTAATCGCGTGCGTTTTTGGCAATCTTTTCGGTGGGATAGCTAGAATATCCTACTAGAATCTCTTGAGCAACAAACAATAACTCTACCGTGTGCTTAAAAGCCTCAATATCAAACATACCGTCCTCGGACAAATATTTAAGCAGGTTGATCGAGGCTAAATTACAGGCCGAATTGTCTAGGTGCATGTATTCGCTACATGGGTTAGAGGCATTAATGCGCCCAGCGTTAGGGGTGGTGTGCCATTTATTAATCGTCGTATCAAACTGCATACCGGGGTCAGCACATTCCCAGGTAGCCTCGGCAAATTGGCGCAGCAAGTCCTTGGCCTTGACAGTCTTGACCACCTCTCCCGACTCTACGGCCCTAAGTTGCCAGTCATCATCGTTTTCTACGGCTTTCATAAAATCATCGGTCACTCTGACAGAATTGTTGGCATTTTGGTACTGAACACTAAAGCTGTCTTTGCCATCAAGATCCATATCAAAACCAGCCTCTTGCAAAACCCTAGCCTTGCGTTCCTCTATAGCTTTGCACCATATAAATTCTTCTACATCGGGGTGATCTGCATTTAAAATCACCATTTTTGCAGCCCGCCTTGTTTTTCCACCACTTTTTATAGTGCCGGCGCTAGCGTCTGCACCCCGCATAAAGCTTACCGGCCCCGAAGCCCTGCCGCCACTGGCGCTCAAACTTTCTAGGCTAGAACGCAAAGGCGACAAATTAATACCAGCCCCCGAACCACCCTTAAAGATTGTTCCCTCTTCTACATACCAATTTAAGATAGATTTCATGGTATCTTCGATACCTAAAATAAAACAGGCACTCGCCTGTTGGCTACGAGTTTTGACGCCAATGTTAAACCAAACAGGCGAATTAAAGGCCGCTCGCTGTGTAGCCAAGATATACTTTAGCTCGTCACTAAAAATATCAGCTTCTTCTTTGTTGTCAAAATAACCTTGTCCTATCGCATATTCGGTAATAGTATCTACTACTCGGTCGATCAAGGTCTTAAGAGATGCTTCGCGACCAGGGGTGTTGGGGGTACCGGCAAAATATTTTTGGGCCACAATATTAATAGCATTAAGCGACCAATCATCCGGGAACTCAATATCTTTTTGCTCAAATACAGTTTCTTTATTAATGGGGTTAACTATTTGCGAATCTCGTTTGACCCACTGCTGCAAGTCGTAAGCCCTTTTATTTTGCGTAGTAAAAAAACGACCCAAACCCAAAGAAGTCATTTGTGACATGATACCCTCACTAATATTTAATAATTTTATTGTTTATTTAAAGCTCGCTTATCCACCTAAAAGCGTGCTTTGCCTTTTTGACTGATATTTTTAGCTAATCACACCAATACCAGTAAAGCAAAACATGTTTTTAAGACCTCTAGACGCCCTTTTTAGCCTTTAATTGGGCCAACTCACTCTCGAACCCAGTTATGTCACCAAAACGCCTATAAACACTAGCAAAACGCACGTAAGCCACCTCGGATAGTTCGGCCAGGTTGTTTATCACCAGCTCGCCTATATCGCGAGATGACGTTTCTGGCTCGCCCTTGTCGTATAGCGAATTCTCGACTCTAGCCACCAAAGCCTCTAGCTGGACATTAGTAACCGGAGTTTTTTCGCAGGCTCGATGCAACCCCGCCAATAATTTAGACCGATTAAACAGTTCCCTAGAGCCATCATTTTTAATAACCACTAGCTGGGGTCTTTCGAACCGCTCATAGGTTGTAAAACGACTATTGCACTTAGGACACTCACGCCTTCTGCGGGTTGCTTCGCCCTCGGCTACATCGCGTGACTCTATAACCTTAGTGTCGTCATACTGGCATTTTTTGCATTTCACTTTTGTTGTTTCTCCAAATTATTTAGCTGCTTACTCACTATATATGGTGTGTATAGCTAGTATACTACACCCTTCATATAGCGTTTTCAATTAATTTATGTAGTAATTTAAATAACGAGACTATTTTTTGCCAGAGTCTTTTTTAGACCTCTTAAAACGGCGCAAAAACGAAGGCTTATCAAACTTATCTTCGTCCTTGGTCTTTTCGTCGGCATCAAAAGTCCAAATATTAGGCAATGGATTGTCTTCTTTTAAGCTGTCATCGGCGGACTTATCTGGCTTGTCTTCGATATCCATGTCGACATCTTTAATTTCTTCTTCGACAGATTTGCTACCTGTTGCTTCGCGTTCGGCAAAAACTTCTTCGGCTAAGGCCGAAATGTGGTCTTCGTCATCTGCGGACGAACGAATGTGCTTGCGATTGGTATAGTAAGCCGAGTCAAAACCGGTGGCTACTACTGTTATGATAATTTCTCCCTCTAGGTCTGGGTTAATAGTGGCACCAAAAATTATATTAGCCTCTGGGTCGGCGGCAGCCGTAATAACCTCGGCGGCGGCATTGATTTCGTGCATGGTCATATCTAGGCCGCCGATAACGTTGAACAAAACACCCCTAGCACCATCGATCGATACCTCGAGCAAGGGCGATTCTATTGACTGATGAGCAGCCTCAACAGCACGATCATCGCCACTGGCACGCCCAATGCCCATCAAGGCACTACCGGCGTTAACCATAACAGTTTTAACGTCAGCAAAGTCTAGGTTAATCAACCCATGCACTGTAATTAAATCAGAAATACCCTGAACGCCTTGACGCAACACATCATCAGCTACCTTAAATGCCTCTAAAAGCGGCGTTTTGCGATCAATTGTCTGCAATAATCTGTCGTTAGGAATAGTTATTAGGGTGTCGACGTTACCGCCAAGCTTTTCGATTGCAAAATCAGCATTTTTACGACGTTTTTCGCCCTCGAAAGCAAATGGCTTAGTGGCAAAGCCGACCACCAAGGCTCCAGCCTCTTTGGCAGCTTTAGCAACAATGTGCCCGGCGCCACTACCGGTACCACCACCAGCACCAAGCGTTACAAACACCATATCGGCACCCAAAACAGCACTTTTTATATCATCAATCGAGGCGTTAGCGGCATCTTCGCCAACTTTTGGATCGGCTCCAGCACCTAGCCCACGGGTAGAATCGCCACCAATGTGTACCTTTTTATTAGCTTTAGAGTGATGCAATGCCTGGGCATCAGTATTAATAGCAATAAACTCTACGCCTTGTACCCCCGAATCGATCATCCTATTAATAGCGGCGCTACCGGCCCCGCCAACTCCAACAACCTTAATCCTGGCAAATGTCTCTATCTCGGGTGTCACTTGTGGCATCGTTTATCTTACCTTCCTAAAAAATTATTGTCTTATTTATTATATTTGACTATTAATGTTATTCAAAATAAATTAGCAAATTAAAGGCCGAATTATAAATATACTCGCACTTTTTATAATTTTACAAAGTTCTTAAATTTTGTGATCAATGCCGATGGTATCTTATTGGGGAGTTTAAAATTGCCTGATGTTGGGGGTTGTCCGTTTAACAACATATCCATCAACATCAAGCCAACCACAGTTGCATACTCTGGCGAATTAATAGTATCAACCAAACCACCTAGCTCGACAATTTTGCCAATTTTAGCCGGCAGTTGCAGACGATTTTTGGCGTAGTCGGCAATCCCAGGCATACTAGCCGTGGCACCCACCAGTACTACACCGCCTGGTAAACGCCTAGATTTGCCAATTTTTTTAAACTCTTTATCAACCTGCTCAAATAATTCTTCTATCCGCGCCTCAACTACCAACCTAATGATTTTCTCGTTAAAATAATGACGCTTGCCCTGATACTCTACGCTAACCTGTTCGGCCGGAGCCTTGCTAAAATCAAGAGTAGCATGTACTTTTTTAACCATCTCGGCTATTTCTAGGTCGGTTTTAAGACCTATAGCAAGATCGTTGGTAAGATTTTGGCTACCGATAGGTATAACTGCAATATATACCACCTCGCCCTCTTCTATAACTACAATGTTGGTAGTACCGGCACCAATATCTACCACAGCCGTGCCCGATTCTTTTTGTTTGCGGCTCAGAACAGCTTCGGCCGCCGCCAGACTAGATACGGTGTGATGATGGACTCCCATTGTGGATTTTTCTAGCGCCGCATCCAGCGACCTGAGCAACGATAGGCCAGCGGTAACCACTAGCGTGTCTACCTCTAGTCGCAAGCCTTGCATACCTACTGGATCTTTTAGATTCTCTTGGCCATCGATAGAATAACTTTTTGCAAAAACTTGAATAATCTCTCTGTTAGCTGGCAAGCTGATCAGGCTGGCTGCTTCTTCTACCCGATTAAGATCGTCTACGCCGATTGTATGGTTAGGGTTGCTAATAGACACCACTCCCTTAGAGTTTTGACAGCCCAAATGAGCACCATTTACATTAATAGTGGCAGCTGCCACCCTTACCCCGGCCATGCGTTCAGCCTCTGATACAGCCTCGCCTATAGCCGCCGCAACATCCTCTACATGTATAACATTGCCTTTGCGCATCCCCTGGTTAGCGGCCGAGCCGGTACCAATAACATTCATAATTTTTTCGGATTTTTGGCCATCTAACATACCAACCGCGCACCTAACCTTAGATGTACCAATATCCAAACCAATAAAATAAGATGCGCTTTTTTGCATACTCTAAGTAGTATAAGGCTTAAGTTTTATTTTGGGCAAGCAAACAATAGATAAAATCATCTTGTTATAATTTCGCAGCCATAGTCGGTTACTATCACCGTATCTTCGAAATGGGCAGACAAACTAGAGTCGGCTGTAGCAATTGTCCAGCCGTCGGCCAGTGTAATAATTTTATAGGTACCCATAGATGACATTGGCTCTATAGCTAGCGACTGGCCAGCCCTTAAGAGCGGGCCTTCGCCCCTATTACCATAATTAGGGATATTTGGCTCTTCGTGCACTGCTCGGCCAACACCATGGCCCACCAAATCTCTAATGACTCCATAGCCAGCAGACTCTAGGGTCGTTTGCACGGCCTGGCTAATATCACCAACTCTGGCTCCGGCTTTTACGGCCGCAATACCTTTGTCTAGGGATATTTTAGTGGTTTTAATAAGTTGTTTAGCTGCCTCGCTGGGCGTGCCCACAATAATAGTCCGAGCTGCATCGGTATTCATACCCCGGTGTTGAACCCCAAAGTCATAACTCACCATGTCGCCATCTTTAATCTTGTAATTATTTGGCACACCATGCACTACCTGTTCGTTGATTGATATGCATATCACATCCGGAAAGCCGCCATAATTATAAAAGGCTGGCTTTCCGCCTAATTGCTCAAGTTCTTTTTTGGCTTTATCGGCGATCTCTTTGGTAGTAATGCCTATGCTGGTAATATTAATTATTGATTTTAGTACTTGCGCCAGCATCTTGCCGCTTTCTCTTAAAGCGTCAAGGTCATTGCCACTGTAAACCATTTTTTAGGCCTCTATATTAGCTGCCGACAGCGCTTTAACAATATCTTGCAAGATAGCTTGGGGGGTCTGGTCGGCATCAATTTCTAAAATAGGTACACCACCATTTTTTAGCAATTCGATAACCGGTTGAAAGGTTTGCTGATAAATATTAAAACGGTTAGCTATGGTCTGAGGCGTGTCGTCTGATCGACCCCTAGCCATAAGTCGCTTTTCTACCACCGGCTCCTCGGCAAACAAATGCACCAGAGCAGATACCTTAAGTGCACCATTTTTTGCCTGATCGAGAATCCACTTAGCTTGCTCAACGTTTCTAGGAAAGCCATCAAGGATCAATTCTGGCTGATCGCCAAGTTCTGACAGCACTGGCATGAGAATATCAATAGTCTCTTGGCTGCCAAGTAAATTGCCGCTAGCCATGCGCTGTTTTTGCTCGGGACTGGCTTTTTCGCGCAAGATTTCGCCCATAGAGATCCACTTTAGCTTTCCACGATCAGCCAATAGTTGGCCCTGAGTACTCTTACCAGACCCCGGTACACCTAGCAATATAATCATCCTAGCCTCCTTGCCTTATGTCTTGAGTTTATTTTTTACTATTTCAGATACCATTTTGCCATCGGCCTGGCCTTTTAGCTGGGCCATAGTTTCTTTCATAACCACACCAAAGTTACTGTCAGCTCCACTAGCTATTATATCGTCCACAATCTGGCCAACCTGCTCAGGCGAAGCCTCTGGGGGTGCATATCTTTTAATAATGGTGGCTTCTTTGTCTTCTTGGGCTGCTCGCTCGGTTTGCTGATGTTGCAAATATATAGCACTGGCCTCTTCGCGAGATTTAATCTCTTTTTTAACAATTTTAGCCGCTTCTTCTTCGCTAAGCTGGCCGTTGTTTGCCTTAGAGGCGTTATCCAGAGAATTTTTTAATAATCTTAGTATGCCAGCCTCGAACCTATCACCCGCCTTAAGCGCAGTGACAATATCTTGGTTAACCCTGGCAAGCAGTTCCATTAACGCTGGCCGAGTTTAGCACGTTTAGCTTTGAGATTTTTTCTCTCGCGCCTAACGATTGCTTTTTGGCGTCTGTCGCGCTTGCTCTCTGGCTTCTCAAAGTATTGCAATTGCTTAACAGAGGCTAAAACACCAGACTGTTGGACTTTTCGCCCAAAACGGCGAATCATACTTTCGGTTGACTCTTTGGAGTCTTTTTTAGTTACTTGAATCATACTTGAGCTATTTTAAGATATAAAGCGATTTTGTTCAAGAGGCCAATTTAATATTTTATCTTCGGGGCAAGTGGTTAGTAAGCCTTTGGTTAGAGCGCTGGCTTTTTAAAACTATCCCTTGCAGCTCCTTAAAGATCGGAAAACTCTTGTTAGTAGAATAAATTTTAGTGTTACCCTGTTTTTCGCTAATCAAAAAACCAACCTTTTCGAGCCTTTTGAGTTCGCGCTGAATATTACCGGCATCTTCTTTAATTAACTTAGCCAAACCCCTAACGTGTGTTTTGAAATCGGGGAACTTAGCATAGACAACTATGATTTTGCGGCGCACTCTGGATGTAATAAATGTATCTAGCATATCTCCACCTGTGGTTATTAGGACAACGGTAATTATAGCGACTTAAGCAAAACATGTAAACCATTTTAGTGGCAATTATCGTATAGTTAACTTGATGACTTATTATGATCTGGCTCTGGCTAAAGTGTTTACGGCTAACCGCTATTACACCTACAAATCTAGCGAATCGCTACCTATTGGGGCAGTTGTAGAGGTACCATATGGTTCAAAAATTATTACTGGTATTGTAATTAATAAAGTAAAAAAACCAACATTTGCAACTAAAGAAATATCTTTTGTGACGCCCCACGTGCTGCCAAAAACTACATTACAGCTTTTGTTATGGATGCACAGCTTTTACATAGATGACAACGGCACTATAACCCAATTATTTTTGCCACCCGGACAATTAACCGCCAAAACAAGGGGTAGCTTTAGCGAATCTATCGGCACAAATTCTAAACTTCAGGTGGCT
>Ga0265296_1005001_pt1 | contig 11175 bp, 12 predicted proteins | sample MunlanPumphouse1_FD_189073 | JGI IMG/M metagenome (GOLD analysis project Ga0265296, IMG submission 189073) | Groundwater microbial communities from a municipal landfill in Southern Ontario, Canada - Pumphouse #1 | ecosystem: Environmental > Aquatic > Deep subsurface > Groundwater | place...
GCAGCTCGCGGCCGCAGGCCGCGCGCGTATCGAGATCACACCGCTCGCCGGAGCAGTCGTCTCGATACGCGGCCGGGCTCCGCCCGGCTGCTACTCGACGAGCGGGGAGGGTGCGGGCGCGTGCACTCGCACCCACTCGTGCATCACGATCGCCGCCGCCGCGGCCGCATTGATCGAGCGGGTGGAGCCGAACTGCCGGATCGCGACGTGCGCGTCCGCGGCCGCGACCGCCGCATCCGTCAGCCCGGGGCCCTCCTGCCCGAACAGCAGCACGCAGCGCTCGGGCAGCGGCGCGGCGTTGACGGGCACCGAGCCGGCCGTGTTGTCGACCGCGACGATCGGCAGCCCGGCATCCCTCGCCCACGCGACGAGCGCATCCACGCTCTCGTGGTGCTCGATGCGCTGGTACCGATCGGTGACCATCGCGCCGCGGCGGTTCCAGCGGCGCTTGCCGACGATGTGCACGGCGGATGCGGTGAAGGCGTTCGCGGTGCGCACGATCGACCCGATGTTCAGGTCGTGCTGCCAGTTCTCGATCGCGACGTGGAAGGGGTGCCGCCGCGATTCGAGGTCGGCGACGATCGCCTCCATGCGCCAGTACCGGTAGCCATCGACGACGTTGCGGCGATCGCCGAGCTCGAGCAGCTGCGGATCGAGCCGCTCGTCGTCGGGCCGCTCGCCCTGCCAGGGACCGACGCCGACCTCGAGCTGCGGCTCGTCGGCTGGCTCCATGCCTCCAGGCTACGGGCGTGAGATCGGATGATGATGCCGGTGACGTGCTGCTTCGACGGCTCGGTCGCAGGCTTGCGGGGCAGCCGGGCCGGGCCGGGGCGCAGAGCGAGTGATGGGCCGCGGCGACGGCCCACCCGAAAGCGAGACAGACCGCCCACCGTGCGGCGGCGCAGGAGGGCGAAGCCGACGGCGCCGGCGTAGCGACCGTCGAGCGGACCGACAGCGCTCAGGGTCTCTCCATGGTCATCCGAAAGCGATGCGAGCACACTGTTCACATTGCCGACACATGCCTCGAGACGTGCCCGCGTAGCCTGGGGAGATGCGCACCAGAGCAGACATCGAATGCTGGCTGACCGACATGGACGGCGTGCTCGTGCGCGAGGAGCGCCCGCTGCCCGGGGCCAAGGAGCTGCTCGAGCAGTGGCAGGATCGCGGCGTCGAGTTCCTCGTGCTGACGAACAACTCCATCTTCACGCCCCGCGATCTGTCGGCGCGGCTGCGCGCATCCGGCCTCGTCGTCCCCGAGGAGCGGCTCTGGACGAGCGCGCTCGCCACCGCCGACTTCCTGCACGACCAGATGCCGGGCGGCTCCGCCTTCGTGATCGGCGAGGCGGGGCTCATCACCGCCCTGCACGACATCGGCTTCACCATGACCGAGTCGCGGCCCGACTACGTCGTGATCGGCGAGACCAGGTCGTACTCGTTCGAGGCGATCACGAAGGCGATCCGGCTCATCTCGGGCGGCGCCCGCTTCATCTCCACGAACCCCGACGCGACCGGGCCGAGCGCCGACGGCCTGCTGCCGGCGACCGGCGCGATCAACTCGCTCATCACCACCGCGACCGGGCGCGTGCCGTACATCGTGGGCAAGCCCAACCCGATGATGTTCCGCTCGGCGCTCAACAAGATCGGCGCGCACAGCGAGACGACCGGCATGATCGGCGACCGCATGGACACCGACATCATCGCCGGCATGGAGGCGGGGCTGCACACGGTGCTTGTCATGACGGGCATCTCGGACCCGGCGCTCGTGGAGACGTATCCGTTCCGTCCCGACGAGATGCTGCAGGGCGTGCACGAGCTGGTCGACCCGGCGCCGGTCGAGTCGGAGCTCGACGAGGTCCGCGCCGACGTGTAGCGCCCGCCTTCCTCTCAACGTCGCCCGTGGTCGCTCGAGGCGTCAGGGCGCCTGAGATGCCAGCCGCGACGTTGAGATCGTCAGGCCTCCGACAGGAGGCGGATGACGTGGGCGCCGAAGAGGCCGGCACCGGCGGCCGCCGCGACCGCCACGGGCGCGAGCACCCGGTCGACCGGGCGGTGGGCCACCTCCCGGGCGTCCAGCCCGTCGAGCCGGATCCAGCCGTAGCGCGCCGCCTTGCCGCGCGCGAGCGCCGCCGCCGCGAGCGCGATCGCCAGCATGGCGGAGGCGACCGCGAGCAGCAGCCACAGCCACGGCAGGTCGGCGCCCTCCGCCGCGCGGAACGGCGCGAACGCGAGCGCGCCGAGCATGAGCGGCAGCACCCACCAGGTGACCGGCGGACCGAATCCGCGCGCCACCACGAGGCTCAGCAGCGCGGCCACGGCGAGCAGGACGACGCCCATGAGCAGGCCGCCCCACCCAGCCACCTGGCAGACGGAGGGTGACAGCGACCCGCACGCGCCCGCATCCGCCGACAGCAGCATCCCCGTGGCGCTCGAGGCCGACGCCGCTCCGTAGCCGGCCGTCGCCCACGAGGTCAGCAGGCCCAGCCACCCCGTGGCCGGCTGACCGGCGACGATGAGCGGCGGCCGCTTGAAGAGACGGTCCGACCAGCGCACGCTGCAACGCTACGCCCGCGCGGGCCGGCTCCGCGGCCGGCTATCGGGCGACGGGGGCCGGATCGGCCCCCAGCAAGCGGTCGATCGCCCGCGCCGCCTCGCGACCCGCTCGATTGCCGCCGACGGTCGACTGGCTGGGTCCGAAGCCGATCAGGTGCACGCGCGGCTCGTCGGCCACCTGCGTGCCGCGAACCGTGATGCCGCCCTGCTCGTTCCGCAGCCGCAGCGGATCGAGGTGCGCGAGGTCGGCCTTGAAGCCCGTCGCCCACAGGATGGCGTCGAGCGACGTGAAGGTGCCGTCGGCCTCCCGCACTCCGCGCGGCTCGAGCCGCAGGAACATGGGTCGGCGATCCAGCGCGCCTCGCTCCTTCGCAGCGCGCGCGTACGGCGTCCAGAGCAGGCCCGTGTACGAGACGACGCTGCCGGTCGGGCGACCGGCCTCGGCATCCGCCGTCACGCGCTCGATCACCTGGCGCCCCGTCACCTCGGGCTCGAACTCGCCCTCGAGGAAGACCGGCTCGCGCCGCGTGTACCAGCGCGTCGTGGCGACGCGCGAGAGCTCCTCGAGCTGCTGCACAGCCGAGATCCCGCCGCCGACGACGCCGACGCGGAGGCCGGCGAGCTCGTCGGCCGAGACGTAGTCGCGGGTGTGCAGCTGCCGGCCCTCGAAGTCGTCCTGCCCGGAGTAGCGCGGCAGCACGGGGTTGTTCCAGCTGCCGGTCGCGTTGATGACGGCGCGTGCGCGCCAGGTGCCGTCGTCCGTCGACACGAGCAGGTCGCCCTCCGGGTCGTCGTCCTCGCGCTCGACCCAGGCGACCGCGACCGGCCGCAGGATGGGGAGGCGCATCTCGCGCTCGAACGCCGCGAAGTACCGGGGCACGGCGTCGCGGCTCGGCTCGTCGTCGTCGATCGGCGGCTTCGGGAAGCCGGGGAGGTCGAAGATGCCGTTCACCGTCGCCATCCGCAGCGACTGCCACCGGTGCTGCCATGCGCCGCCGGGCGCGGCGTCGGCGTCGAGCACGACGAAGGTGCGCTCGCCGCTCGGGTCGTCGAGCGCGCTCGTGAAGCCGCGCTGCTGCAGGTGGAAGCCCGCCGACAGGCCGGCCTGGCCCGCGCCGATCACGACGACGGTCGCGGTGAGCTCCCGCGCGCTCGGCAGCCGCTCGGCCTTCTCCGTCATCACCGCTCCGTCCAGTCGTTCAGATTGCAACGATTGATGCAACGGGCGCGGGGAGCCGACGATTCCCCCGGGTCGGCCGAGCTCGCGCATCCGGTCTATCGTCGACGCATGATCCCCGCAGTTTGGATGCCGCATCGCCGCGCCGACGGCGAGGTCGTCGGCTACGTGCGCGAGGCCGGTGACGGCTTCCAGCCGATGGACCTGCTCGGCCGCCCGCTGGCCGAGCCGAGCGACTGGCTCGCGGCCGAGGAGCTGCTCGACGCGCACAGCCTCGCGTGGCTGACGGATGCGTTCCTGCTGTCGGTCGACGGCGCCGACGTGCGCGTGCGGGTCACCGAGCTCACCCCGGAGCGGGTGCGCGTGAAGCTCGACGACCTCGGCGCCGTCGGGCCGGGCGAGCCGCAGCGCTGGGAGCTGCCGATGCCGACGGACGCGCTGCGCCCGGCGCCGCCGCTCACGGAGTGGCCGGGCTAGGCAGGCTTCAGCAGCCAGGCGATGAGCAGCATCACCGGCAGCGACCCGATGGTCGTGAGCAGCACGATGTCGCGCGTGATGGCGGTCGCGCGGTCGTAGCGCAGCGCGTACTGGTACATGTTCTGCGCCGACGGCAGCGCCGCCATGACCGTGCACGCGTACGTGAGCTGCTCGTCGAGCCCGAACGCGAAGCGCGCGAGCAGGTAGGCGATCACGGGCATCGCGAGCGACTTCAGCAGCACCGCGAGCGCGACCTCCTTGCGTCCGGAGCCCGGCTGCAGCGGCCGCTCGCCGCCGAGCGAGACGCCGAACGCGAGCAGCATGAGCGGCACGGCCGCGCCGCCGAGGATCTCGAGCGGCGCGAGCACCGGTGCGGGCAGCTCGATGCCGAGCGCCGACACGAGCGCGCCGAGCGCCGCGGCGATGAGCATCGGGTTGCGCAGCGGCTGCGTGATGATGCCGGTGAAGGATGCGCGGCCCGCGGTGAGGACGTCGAGGGTGGCGAGCAGCAGCGGCGCCAGCACGAGCAGCTGCAGCAGCAGCATCGGCCCGATGAAGCCGGCGTCGCCGATGACGTAGATGGCGACGGGCAGGCCGATGTTGTTGACGTTGCTGTAGCCGGATGCGGTGGCGGCGAGCGCGATGCGGCTCGGGTCCTTGGTGAGCCAGATCCGCGCGACGAGCGTGTAGATGAGCGCGACGGCGACGAACGCGAGCAGGGCGACCGCGAGGACGCTCGAGAACAGCAGCCCGACATCCGCCTCGCTCAGCACGAGGAACAGCAGCGCGGGGCTCGCGGCGAAGAAGGAGGTCCGGTTGAGGACCAGCCGGCCCTCCTGGTCGACGATCCTCAGCCGCGCGAGCAGCCAGCCGACGAAGATGACGAAGCCGATGATGGCGAAGCCGATGAGCACTCCGCCCATGGCACCTCCCGCGCTCGGTCTCTCGGTCGGGACAAGTCTGACATCTCTGGAGGGCGCGCCTGATCGGGCGCCGCTCGCGGACCGCGAGCGCGGAGGGTGCGCGGGGAGAGCGCTACTGCGGCTCGAGCCCGAGGTCGTCGAGCGTGATCGCCGCGCGGTACTCCACGCCCGCCGCTTCGATCGCGGCCTGGGCGCCCGTCGCGCGGTCGACGATCACCGCGACCGCCACGACCTCGGCCCCCACCTTGCGCAGCGCCTCGATCGCCTTGATCGGGCTGCCGCCGGTCGTCGAGGTGTCCTCGAGCACGACCACGCGCTTCCCGGCCAGCTCCGGTCCCTCGATCTGCCGGCCGCGGCCGTGATCCTTCGGCTCCTTGCGCACGACGAACGCATCCACCTCGAGGCCGCGGGCGAGCCCGCGGTGCAGCACGGAGGTCGCGAGCGGGTCGGCGCCCATCGTCAGGCCGCCGACCGCCGCGATGTCGGGGATGTCGGCGATGAGGTCGAGCAGCACGTCACCGATGAGCGGCGCCGCCCGGTGGTCGAGCGAGAGCTTGCGCAGGTCGATGTAGTAGCTGGCGCGCTTGCCGCTGGTGAGCACGAAGTCGCCGTGGAAGACGGCTTCGTCCCGGATGAGCTGGATGAGCTGGTCGCGCGCGGTCACGCCCCAAGGCTACTTCGCAGCGCGACTGACTTCTCAACGTCGCCGGTGGTCGCTCGCGCCCCCATGGCGCTCGTCCGACCACCCGCGACGTTGAGGATCCAGGCGGTCAGGCGTCCGCGGGCGACGGCAGGCTGTCGGCGCGCCGGGCGACGCCGGTGCGGGTCTCGCGGCCCGTCCAGGCGGCGAAGCGCTCGGAGCGGGTGGCGTCGGCGGGCGGCTCGACGGCGGAGCCGAAGACGGTGGGCTTGCGGATCGACGCCTCGTTGGCGCGCTCGCGGTACTCCTCCATCCACTCCAGCAGGTCCGTCGGGAACTCGAGGTTCGCGGCGAGTCCGACCCGGGCGGAGCCCCACCGCACGTCCCACGCGTGGAGCGCCATGTCGAGCGTCGCGAGCGGCAGCCCCTGGAACGCCTCCTCGCCCGCGTCGTGCGCGGCGGAGCGCAGCCGCGACGCGAGCGCCTCCCAGCGCTCGACGGCCTCGAAGTCGCTGCCGGGCGCCATCACCGTGCTGTGCTCCGCCGTGAGGTCGCCCTCCCCCTCGACCCGCCCGAGCAGCGCGCTGCCGCCGTACTCGGCCTGCACGCCGGTGACGTGACGGATGACGTCGGCGATCGACCACTCGGCGCACGCGGATTGCAGGCCGAGCCGGTCGGCGCCGGCTCGGGCTTCGGCGCAGAAGAGATCGAGAGCCTGGAGGTAGCGTTCGCGAGCGTTGCCCATCTCTCCATAGTGCCCTGTCGCACGTGCCCGACGGATGAGCCGGGCTCACGACGCGCGGCGAGCGGCGCGCGTCGCCGTGCCGACGCATCCGCCTCGCCCGTAGGCTCGATGCATGCGCATCGCCACTTGGAACGTCAACTCCGTGCGCGCCCGCACGGCCCGCATCGTCGACTGGCTCGAGCGCAGCGACGTCGACGTGCTGGCCATGCAGGAGATCAAGTGCAAGACCGAGCAGTTCCCCTACGAGGCGTTCGAAGCCGCGGGATACGAGGTGCAGGCGCACGGCTTCAGCCAGTGGAACGGCGTCGCGATCGCGTCGCGCCTGCCGATGAGCGAGGTGGAGCGCGACTTCGTCGGGCAGCCGGGCTACGCCAACTCGGGCGACCCTGTCGTCGAGGCGCGGGCGATGGCAGCGACCGTCGAGGGCGTGCGGCTATGGAGCCTCTACGTGCCCAACGGCCGCGAGCTGACGCATGCGCACTACGGCTACAAGCTGGAATGGCTGCGCGTGCTCACCGACCACCTCGGCGGCTGGGGCGGCCGGCCGCTCGCGCTCATGGGTGACTTCAACATCGCGCCGCTCGACACCGACGTCTGGAGCATCGCCGCCTTCGACGGCGCGACGCACGTGTCGAAGCCCGAGCGCGACGCGTTCGAGGCGCTCCTGGGGGCCGGGCTCGTCGACGTCGTGCGCGACCGGGCGCCCGGCTACACCTACTGGGACTACAAGGCCGGCCGCTGGAACAAGAACGAGGGCATGCGGATCGACTTCGTGCTCGGCACGCCCGAGCTGGCCGAGCTCGTCACCCGCGCCTCGATCGACCGCGACGAGCGCCAGGGCGACGCCCCCTCCGACCACGTGCCCGTGATCGTCGACCTCGACCTCGAGACGCAGCTCGACGACGACCGGCCGATGATCTTCTGATGACGGATGCGGGCGGCACGGGGCCGGAGGACGCGGCGCCGCAGGACTGGGAGGAGCTCGAGCCCCAGCGCGTGTGGACGACCGCCGACCGCTGGCGGCTGGCCGCCTGGGTGCTGATCTTCGCGAACCTGCTCGGCGTGCTGATGCTCGCGCCGATCGGCGACGGCGGCCTGCTGCAGGCGGCGGAGGCCGCGGGCACCGACGTCGGCCCAGCCCGGCTCGCCTTCTGGATCACGCTGCTCGGCGCCACCCTCGCGGGCAACGGGATCGGCGCCGCGGCGGCCGCGACGCGGCAGCGCTGGGCGATCCTGCCGCCGGCGCTCGCGGCGGTCGTCAGCTGGATCGGCTTCTTCGCCGCGACCGCGCTGGTCTGAGGGTTCGCGGCTGGTATCGCGAGGGGATGGTGCCCCCGCGCGACGGACTGCCCGGTCGAGCGTGCAGGGCGGATGGGTCAGGCCAGCGCCGCGGACCGGCGGCGGAGCGCGCGGGAGACGAGCGTCGCCGTGGCGGAGGCCGGCACCAGCAGGAGCGCGGCGAGGGCGGCACCGGCCGCGGGTGCGGCGATGCCGTCGGCGGGCGTGGCACCGACGGCGACCGCCGACGCGACCGCGACGATCGCCGCGGACCCGACCAGCCAGCGCGCCGAGCGTCGGCCCAGCAGTGCAGCACCGGCGACCGCGAGCAGGGCCCACGTCATCGTGGCCGGCCCCGCGAGCGCTCCCCACGCGCCCACGAGCGCGCGGAGGTCGAGGATCGAGAACGGGCGCCACGCGTACGTCTGCGCGATGACGGGGGCGATCGCCCACGTGAGGGTCGCGGCGACCACGAAGTGCAGTCCGAGGGTCGCGGCGATCGGGCCGATGCTCCCCAGCGCCGCCCGACCGCCGCTCCGCAGGACCCGCTGTCTGCCGTCCTCCATGCACAGACACTATGACACTGTTATAGAACAGTGCCAGCACTTCCGCGCAAGTGCGTTGCGGCCGACGGCCGGACCACGCGCGACGCCGGAAAGGGGCAGGAAAGGCGGGGCCCCGTGCAAGATACGTGCGCGACGGCCTCCATACGCTGGATTCACGCACCGATCGAGCGCGACGACGTCCGTCGCCGCTCGGTCCCACCGCCCCGATCCCGCCAGGGAGGCTCCCATGACGATGACCCAGGCCACCGCCGCCGACCTCCGCCAGCACCCCGCCTGGCTCCGCATCAAGGCCGCCGCGACCGCGCTGCAGCCGCTGCAGTCGAAGAACGGCTCGATCGAGGACGCCGCCCACCGCGACGCGGCCCGCGGTCACGTCGCCGAGCTGACGCAGGGCATCCGCGACCTCGCGCCGGAGTTCCCGCACGACGCCGCCTACCTCGCGCAGGCGGCCCTCGACTTCGAGCGCTGGGCCGCCGAGGGGTTCGGCGAGCCCGACTTCTTCGACGCGCTCGCCGAGTTCCAGCCGCAGGAGCACCGCGTGGACGGCCTGCAGCACCTCGTCGTCTTCCCGATGTACACGCAGAACGGCTCCCCGGACCGCAAGGTGGAGGCCGTGCTGGTCGAGGTGATCTGGCCGGAGTTCATCGCCGACCTGGAGGCCGGCGACTACTCGAACGCCCTCTTCGTGCCGCTGCGCTTCATCGACTTCACCGCCGGCTACGACACCAACTCGGCCGTGCTCTTCCCCGAGACCGTCGCGATGCGCGAGATCCCGAAGTTCACGTGGGGCGCGATCTTCCAGGACCGCGAGGCGGCGCGCTTCCGCCGCGTCGTCGAGGCCGCGTGCGAGGTCACGAAGCTCGACCTGCCGGCCGACGCCGCCGAGATGGTCGCCGACCAGGACCTCGCCGAGCGGACCTTCGTGATGTGGGACCTCATCCACGATCGCACCCACATGCGCGGCGACCTGCCGTTCGACCCGTTCATGATCAAGCAGCGCATGCCGTTCTTCCTGTACTCGCTCGAGGAGCTGCGCTGCGACCTCACCGCCTTCCGCGAGTCGGTCGCCATCGAGCGGCGCATCCTCGCCAAGGACGACACGACGGATGCGGAGCGAGACCTGGCGAAGCACGCGAAGCTCGTGCAGTACGCGGTCATCTTCGACCGCATCTTCCGCTTCGCGATCACCGGCTCGCGCACCCGCAACTATGACGGGCTCGGCGGCCAGCTGCTGTTCGCGTGGCTGCACCAGCACCGCGTGCTGCACTGGACCGACACGCAGCTCGCGTTCGACTGGGAGGAGGTGCCGGACGTCGTCAACAAGCTGGGCGAGGCGATCGAGCTGCTCTACTGGAAGTCGATCGACCGGCCGAAGGTGGCGCACTGGCTCGCCGCGTACGAGCTGGTGTCCTCCGTCGTCGAGCCGCACCCCGCATCCGCGTGGAAGGCCGGCGACCTGCCGCTCGAGGGCACGCCCCGACAGCTGACCGACCTCGTGATGGACGACGAGTTCCCGCTGTCGATGTTCTACGAGGCCTTCGAGAAGAAGATGCGCGACGCCATCGCCTCGACCAAGGGCATCACCGGCTGACGCTCGCAGCGGTGCCGCTGGTCACGCGTCGGCGGCACCGCCTACCCTGGCGCCGAGGAGGTCATCGATGGCGACGATCGCGGCATACATGAGCCCGTCCATCGGGCACCTGTATCCCTTCGTCGGCGTGCTCCTCGAGCTGCAGTCGCGCGGCCACCGGATCCACTTCCGCACGCTGAAGCGCGCGGTGCCGCGGATGCGCGAGCTCGGCTTCCAGGTCGACGCGATCGATCCGCGGCTCGAGCGCGTCGAGCTCGACGACTGGCGCTCCCGGCCGCTGCGCGACGGGCTGCTGAGCATGGTGGACACGCTCGCGGCCCGCGCGGAGCTCGGCGCACCCGACCTGCGGTCGCTCATCGACGCGGTGGAGCCCGACCTGCTGATCACCGACATCAACGCCTGGGGGGCGGCGGCCGCGGCCGAGGCGTCGGGCCTGCCGTGGGTCGCGCTGTCGACGTACTCGCCGTTCGTGCGCTCAGCCGGGCTGCCGCCGCCCGGCCCGGGCTTCCGCCCCGACCCGAGCAGCCGCGGCCGTCTGCGGGATGCCACCGCGCGGCGCCTGGTGCTCGACCCGGCTGAGCGCCTCATGGTGCGCCGGCGCAACGACCTGCGCGCCCGGCTCGCCGGCCTGCCGCCGCTCGAGTCGGGCGACGCCCTCTTCCGCCGCCCTGACGTGACGCTCGTCGCGACCGCCGAGCCCCTCGAGTACCACCACGACGACTGGGCGCCCGAGCTGCAGCTCGTCGGCGACACCTCGTGGGAGCCGCCCACCCCGATGCCCGCGTGGTTCGACGAGATCGACGGCCCCGTCGTGCTCGTCACCACGTCGAGCGAGTTCCAGCGCGACAGCGCGATCGTCTGCACCGCCTTCGAGGCGCTCGCCGACGAGCCCGTCACGGTGATCGCGACCATGCCCGCGGGCATCCAGCCGGGCATCCGCGTGCCGGCCAACGGACGGCTCGCGGAGTTCCTGCCGCACCGACCCGTGCTCGAGCGGGCCGTGTGCGCGATCACGCACGGCGGCCTGGGCGTCACGCAGAAGGCACTGGGGCTCGGCGTGCCCGTGGTCGCGGTGCCCTGGGGTCGCGACCAGCTGGAGGTCGCCGCCCGTGTCGAGCACGCGGGCGCCGGCGTTCGTGTGCCGCGCAGCGCGCTCTCACCGCAGCGGCTGCGGGACGCGGTCGCGCAGGCCCGCGGGATGCGCGCGGGCGCCGAGGCGGTCGCGGCC
>Ga0265296_1005002_pt1 | contig 11175 bp, 12 predicted proteins | sample MunlanPumphouse1_FD_189073 | JGI IMG/M metagenome (GOLD analysis project Ga0265296, IMG submission 189073) | Groundwater microbial communities from a municipal landfill in Southern Ontario, Canada - Pumphouse #1 | ecosystem: Environmental > Aquatic > Deep subsurface > Groundwater | place...
CAGGAAGGGCATGCCGCTTTTGACCAGATTTCGGTCTTCCGCAGGCTGGAAGAAATCCTTCCGAAGAATTTCGAGACTGCGGAATACCATTTGGGCTGGAAGGACGGCAAAACGAGTTTTTTTGTGACCAAGTTTTACGAGCTTGCGGGGCTTGACGAGCAAAATGTTCCAAGTGAAGTCAGGGATATGTTTGGTTTTGTGGAACGCCGGGCCGAGGAAGCCGGCATAAGGATTGGGGCGCACAACGCGTTTTTTGACCCGAAGGACAACAAGGTAATCGTATTTGACGCGAATTTGCTTCCCTGATGTTTTTTCTTCCAAAAAAACCCTTTTTATAACCGTTTTGGCTTTTCCTTTCTGCGGGAACCAAATGGAATGCGAACTCTGCGGCAGGCCCGCGTTGAATGCAAGGCGCGTGAGAATCGAGGGAATCGAAATGCTTGCCTGCGAGGAATGCGCGAGACTCGGGAGAGTAATTCTGGGAAGCACGGAGCAAAAGCGCTTTGCGCCCAAGAAAATATTCTTTCCAAGCGGCGAAAGCAGGGATGAAACAGTGCTGGTGGATAAATTTGGGTTGAAAGTCCAGCAGGCGCGCCAGAAGCTCGGCTGGACGCGCGAGGAAACCGCAAAGAAATTGTTTGAAAAGGAGAGCACCTTACATAGAATAGAGCTCTCGGAATTCAAGCCAAGCAACGTGCTTCTTGGAAAAATCGAAAAGCTTTTGGCTATTGACTTAAAGGAAAAGGAAGAGTGAATTCGCTTGGCGCAATTCGACTGGGTGTTTTGGCTTATTGCCTTCCTTGCGGTTTCCGTTATCTTCACTTACCTCGTAAAGCGCAGGCTCGGAACAAACGCGAAAACATGGTTTATTGCCTCGATGATTCGCACAAGGCGCTTCCTTCCTCTGCTTGACAGGCTCGCGAAAGCGGGAAAAATAATCGATTTTATCGGCGACGCGGGAATAATAATGGGTTTCGGCCTGATTGGCGCGCACTTCGTTTTCTCGAAGCGCACAAAGGACAAAAGGCTCGAGGCGCTGTGGCTCGCGATTACCGCCCTTGTGCTCGCGGGGCTGTTTTTCCTCTCTTTTGGCGGAATGTTCCAGAATTCAATGCTGAAAGGCCAGCAGCCCTTCTTTGGAATTGCTTTCGTGATTTTTGGCTTCGCGGGATTCGCGATTGTTTCGCTGCTCTCGCAGGGCATGGACATAATCTCCAAGCTCTTGGCGGGAAAGCGGGCGTGCCCCGGCGTGGCGCCATTGATTCCGGGAGTGAGCCTTCCGAACGTTCCGATTACCGCGCCATTGCACGCCTGGATTTCATTGTTTTTAATACTCATAATTCACGAGGGAATGCACGGAGTCCTTGCGCGAAGGGCAAAGGTCGCGATAAAAAGCGCGGGAATCCTCCTGTTCGGCTTCCTTCCGATTGGCGCGTTCGTTGAACCCAATGAATCCCAGTTGAAGCGCGTAAGCGAGGAGAAATCAATGCGCATTTACGCGGCGGGAGCCGGGGCGAATTACATCACTTACCTTGTGGTGAGTTTCTGCGTTCTTTTGCTTTTCATGGGAATAGGCGCGGTTTACAATCCTTGGAGCGAAAGCGTGAAAGCGAAAACCGTTCTCGGAGTGGAAGTCCTCAAAGTGGACCAGAACACGAGCTTTTGCGGAGACACCTATTCCACGTCCGCTTACGGGGTTCTGGAAAAGGGAATGCTCGTAAAGAAAGCCAACGGCAAGGAAATCCACACAATGGCGAACCTTCAGGATTCAATGCCAAAGTCCAAGGCGAAAAGCGTTTCGCTTACGGTTGAGGACAAGAACGGCAATGTTTTCGAAAAAACCCTTATGCCCAACAAGCTTGGGCTGCTTGGAGTAACGTTTCAGGAAAAACTTAACCCCAAGAACAAGGAACCAGGGGGTTTCGCGCTTGCAACCGAAATAATCGCGTTCCTGCAATCATTTCTCATATGGTTCGTGCTTCTGAATTTGCTTGTCGCAATAGTGAACTTCCTGCCAATGGAGCCGTTTGACGGGGGCAAAATGGCGAAAATCGTGTTTGTGCCCTGGCTTTCGCATTGGAAGGTAGGCAAAAAGGCGAAGGAGAAGGCAATCGGGAAGTTTTTCCTGATTGTGATACTCGTAATTCTCGCTATTAACGCGCTGCCGCTTTTCATCTGAATTTCAGCGGCTTTTTGCATCGTGTCTTACAAAGGCTTTGCGCGGGGAACTTTTTTCACGTAGGTCCTGAACCGAAGACCTTTCCACCTGTCCGGCTTTCCTTTTTGCTCCGGCTTGCTGAATATTGGGCCAATTGATGGCAAAAGTTTACTTATTTTTTTGAGGGAGGACAAAAGAGAGTGTTTATCCAAGATTCCTTGAAGCCGGCCCTTTTCATAATGTTTTTTGGCATCCATGTTCTTACAATTATTTTTTTGGCCTTTTCTTTCGCGGCAATTTTTTCCATTTCGCTTTTTACACGAACAAGATCCTTAAGTGCCGGTGGTTTTTCCCTAATAGAAGTCCAGTGTGGATAAAGCCGGAACTCTATATTGTTGCCGTATTTGAACCAATAAAGAGTCAGCGCGGTATCTCCTTCTATTTTGACAATTGGCATACAAAGTAAAATTGCTGAATTGGTTATTTATTCTTTCTTCTTAGGAACTAAAAAAATAGGAGGTTAGGGCAGGGAACTCACCCCGAATCCCCGCCCAACCGAAATGCCATCAGAACTTTTACCTTACGAGGTCAAGGTTGAACTCGTCCCTCTGCCTTCCGCCGCTTCTGGTGGATTTGGAGGAGCTTTCCTCGTTCGTGCCCCTGATGTAGGGCGAGTGCACTCCCGTGAAAATGGCAATGCATTCAATCTTGTTCTCGAACGTCGGGTCAACCCTTGCGCCCCAAATAACTATTGCTTTCGGGTCAAGATTTTCCGTCAGTTTTTCGCCTATTCCGTTGGCTTCTCCCAAAGTCAGTTCGGCTCCGCCCGTTATGTGGATGAGGCAGCCTACCGCTCCCGCGATGTCAACGTCAAGCAATGCGTTGTGCAATGTGTCGTCAACGACTTCATCAACCTTGTTGACGCCCTTGCTTTCTCCGACCGCAATCATGCTCAGTCCCTTGTTGCACATGACTGCGCGCACATCCGCAAAGTCCAGGTTAATCAAGGAGGGCTGGGTGATTGTTTCGGTTATTCCGCGCACTGTTCTTGCAACGACTTCGTCAGCCACCTTGAACGCGTCGCTGATTGGCAGGTTAGGGACCAGTTCAACGAGCCTGTTATTGTCGATTACCACGACCGTGTCGGTTACCTTGCTCAATGCCTCTATTCCATCTTCGGCCTTTATTATGCGCGCCTTTTCAAGGGCGAAAGGATAGGTTACTATTGCGACAACGATTGCGCCCTGGTCTTTTGCTATTGCAGCAATTACCGGTGCCGCGCCCGTTCCCGTTCCTCCTCCCATTCCCGCTGAAAGGAAGAGCATGTCAACTCCGGAAAGGACTTCGGACAAAGCGGATTTGCTTACTTCCGCGGCCTTTGCCCCTATTTCAGGGTATCCGCCCGCTCCCAAGCCGCGCGTCACGCTTTTTCCAATGAGAATTTTTGTTATTTCATCGTTGATTATTGCCAGGTGCTGCTTGTCGGTGTTTACCGCGACAAGCTGTGCTCCCGCCACTCCGAGGTCAGCCAGCCGGTTTGCGGCGTTGCATCCCGCTCCGCCCACTCCGACAACCATTATTTTCGGCGCCCCGAAATCTTCCACTTTGTCCTCGGTTTTTCCCGCCGAGGCAGTTGTTGCGCTGTCCACAATCGATTTCAAAAAATCACCCCTGATTTTAATGACTATTTAAAAATCCTGTTTATTATGCTCCTTAACTTATTTATAAAGGTTTTGTGTTAAAAAAACCAAAAAACACTTTGTTTGTCGAATAAAGCGGATATAACACTCCAAGTTATGTATTTGTTCTTATGCCTTTTCAATCGCTTCGAATCGGGCTTTTTCTGCGAACCCAATGCTTCGAAAACAGAATTGGGGTTAATTTGACCTGATTGAAGTGCTTGGAGTGTTTAAATGAGCCCTTTTTGCCAAAATAACCTAAAATAGGCTTTAAAATTAGAAGATTCGCTTGAATTAGTTATATAGAATGCGTCTTTTTCCCCGCCCCTAGCCGGGCAATTGAAACCGCAAAAAGAACGCTTATGTATATTTCCCCGTTTTGCCTCTCAATTCAGGTTTGCTCTTTCATCAGGCGCTTTACAATCAGGTTTGTTCCTTTCGCCGAGAAGAGCGCGGCAAAGTCCACAAGGTTTTCCACGAATTCCCGCTTGTGCCTTGAATTCGCGTGGCCCAATGAACTGAAAATGAAGCTGTTGAGAAAGGCATGGATTATTTCGTGCCTCGCGACATGCTGAACCTCGTAAGGGTTCGTGAGCTTTAGGGCTTCCGGGGTCCAGAGTATTATCGGGGTGTTCTTCCCGATTTTCTTTCCGAGCAAGGGCGAATAAGTCTGCCTTTCAGGGTAAATCACGTGCGCTATCCCCTTCATGTTGTAGCGCGCCTTGCCTTCCTTTCCCACTGCCGTGACAATCAGGGTTATCTGCCTGACCTTTGAAGCCAAATCGTATTGCAGAAGAAAGGTTTCGCCGAAGAATTCTTCCACGGCAAGAGCCTGCTTCACGAACATTTCCTGAAAGCGCTTCGGGAACATTTCGAAAGGCGTTCCGGTTCCGCCTTCGGAGAAAACGATTCTGAAATAGCGCGTTTTCCACTCGCAGTGGCCGCGCACGATTCTCGGCTTCGGGATTTTTTGCATCATGAAGCCTCAGCAACAGTTGCAGGACTTCTTCTTCGCCTTTTTCTTAACCGTCTTCTTCACTGTTTTCTTTTTCTTCGCAGCCAAAACAATCACCGCAAACAAGACTCCGCGGGGATATTTAATGATTGCCGAGGCGTCAGATGCGCCTTGGCCGCAATCTTCGCGGAATTTTTTTTACGGTGCCGCTTTTCGAAAAATTGCGCAGTATGCTGGGAAAGCCCCACAAACTGAGCTCCGGAATCTGCCTGATGTGGGTTTTGTTTACTTTGAGCGCGTTTGCAAGGCCCCGTGTTTCCATTTCAACACATCGATTCCAGTATTCCCCGAAGGATTTTCCGTTCAATGCTTTTCTGTCAATCTGAAAACCCCTCCTTAGTATTTCTTCTTTCAGCCGCCTTGTGTGCACCGCGCCATGCTCCACGAAAACCCGCTCTCCGGCGGATTTCTTCGCGAATTCAATCATTTTTTGCACCTTGGAATCCGCCCAGTTCTTTACCGGAACCATTTTGTGGCTGAAAACAGTGTCTGCGCCCGTAATTTTCGGCTTCACGATTACAATCAGTGTGTTTTTCTCGGCCGCGGCCTTGCGGATCTCGTTTCCCCAGATTCCCAGAAGAAAATTTATAGTCCGTCTTACAATCGGCGTCGGCTTCTCGCTACTTCCGGAAATCATGGAATACAAAGGGTGTACAAGAAGCACAACCCGGGAAATCCGTTTCGGTTCCATAAACGCCCCGGGAAGGATTCGGACCTTCGACCACCCGGTTAACAGCCGGGTGCTCTACCGCTGAGCTACCGGAGCACGGCTTTTCTTTCGGAAAGAAAAGCCGGCAAAAGAAATGCTTTTGCTGCGCAAAAGCTGCCGCGAAAAATATTTCGCTTCGCGGCCTGCCGAAGGAACTCAAATCCAAAAAGGTTAATAAATTGTATTTTTGCCCGAACCGGTTTTTTGTTTATGGTCAAAGCCTTTTAAATAAATTTGCTTTCATTTGTTTTCGTGGTTTGAATGCCCATTGAATTGCTGAAGGATTTCTCGGACGAAGCCGAACTGACGCGCTTCTCGGAGGAAATCTCGGACTTCGTGGTTTCGAGGCTCGAGGCCGGCCACGATTTCTCGCATAACGGCTTCGGCGAGGGCGACGAAAAGGCGGTCCTTGAGGCAATTGCGCGCTACGATTCATTGAATGACGAAAAGCTCAGGGAAATAATGCGCGGGGTAATAGACACCTTGGAGCATTATGCGTTCCACGCCGGAAAAGCCGAACCTGAACTGGACTCAATCCAGCCCTCGCTTTACGCCTTGGCGGAAAAGGTGTGCAACAGGGTTTCAAGCGGGCGTTTGTCAGAAATATTCTCGGCTTTGCGGAAAAAGCCGGAAAGGCAGCTTCATAGGTAAATAATTGGCAAAGATTGGGGAACGAGAAAATGCCTGAATTCAAGTGCAATGAATGCGGAAAGGAATTCGGTTCGGCGGAAGCATTGTCACAGCACGGAAACTCAAAGCACCCCAAATCAGAAAGCAGGCCGGTTATCACAAAAGGGGGAGCGAAGCGCGCAATGATAATTGCGGTCATCGCACTCGTCATGGTTGGCCTCGGATTATACTTTTACTTTTCAATGTCTTACGTTCCCCAAAACCTTGGCGCTGTGGGAAGCCAGCACATTCACGCGGATTTCAAGCTTTACATAAATGGAAACGCGGTTGGCTTGTCACAGCAGAAATACCAGCTGAGAAGCAAGTATGTCCACATGGAAAACGGGGACGGCGACATTGTCCATGTGCATGCAACAGGCGTGACATTGGATTATTTTCTGCGCACAATCGGCTTTGGGATTGACAAGAACTGCCTTGCAACCGACGCTTCAGGAAAACTTTGCCCCAACGGAAGCGAAAGCCTTGCGGTTTACGTGAATGGCGGAAAGAGGGGCGATGCGGCAAATTACGTTTTCAGGAACCTCGACAAGATACTGGTTTCGTACGGAAGCAATTCCGAAGCCGAAATCGCCTCGGAAATCGCAAGCATCACGGACAAGGCGCAGCTCCAGCCGAAAGCAGGGTGAAATTCAGCCTTTGAGGAACTTGCCGTAAAACTGGATTCCGTTACTGTCGATAAAAAGGAGTTTCCAGCCCGTTTTCTGTGAAACCTTGATTGAATTGGGGTTTCTTGAGTCAGTGTAGATAAAGTCGATTTTCCTGTGCTCGGCAATCCTTTCAATCCTTTTCCTGAGGTCTGTGGAAATATTGTGGTTTGACGCAGTCACGTTTGTTCCCGCGACGTAAAGCATTGATTTCGCTGCCATTATTTTTTCAGCAAGTTTTCCCTTGCCGGATTCGGAAAGGTTGCTTCCCCTGATTTTATTTTTAAAAAGCGTTTTTTCATATTCGAGTTCCGCGGGTTTCTGTATTGCCTGAAAATCGGATGTTCCGCGGCTTCCGAGTTTTCCGTTTTGCTTGATGAATATCTTTAATTGCATGTCGGTGCCTGTTTTGCTCAGGCGCGAAAGCTCGTTCCTGTACTTTCCGATTATCCTTTTCGCGGGAAGCGCGTCCCCCGCAATCACGCGCTCAAGCTTTCCCTCCTGCTGAGGCACGGCAATGTACCTGATTATGCTCGGGGTCCTTTTCCTCACAGCCATTACAATCCCTTTCTTACCTGCGTTTTTGCTTCACTATTATGGAATGCATTGCAAGCAATCCCCTTAATATTTTTTGTCTCCAAGATTTGGTCTGCAAAGGCGCTTTTTGCATTCCTTTTTTTGCGGAGCAAAAAGGTTTCTTTCGCGAGCCTTTTGCCTGAGCGCGAAGCGCGATGGCTGAAAGGCTCTGCAGGGGTGGCCCAGTCTGGTTACGGCGAGAGCCTGCTAAGCTCTTGGGCGAAAGCCCGCGGGAGTTCAAATCTCCCTCCCTGCGTTAAGTTGCAGAAGGTGAAATAATGGCAAATCCAAAGGATTCAAGTCTTGCGGAGAAAACCGTTCTGGTTACGGGCTCAAGCTCCGGGATAGGCAGAGAAATCGCCTTCGGCTTTGCGCAGGAAGGCGCGCGGCTTGTCCTCACTTACAACAAGGGCAAGAAAGCGGGAAAGGAAACCGCAGAAAAATGCAGGGAATTGGGCGCAAGCGAAACCTTTCTCCTCAGGCTTGACGTTGCTAGCGACAAGAGCATACGCGGCTGCGTGAAAAGCGCGGTCAAAAGATTCGGGAAAATAGACATTTTGGTGAACAACGCGGGAGTGCTTGCAAGGCACGGAAACAGCATGTGGGTTCCTTTCGGGGAACAGACATTCAAGGAAATCGAATTGCAGTGCCGCGTGAACCTCGAGGGACTGATGAAAATGACCAGCGCCTGCATTCCGCACGTGAAGGAAATGATAATCAACATTTCGAGCGGCGCGGGAAAAACGCCTTACGCCGAACTGGTCCCCTATTGCGCCACAAAATACGGGGTGCGCGGCTTCTCGCAGTCCCTTGCCCTCGGATTCCCAAAACTCAAGGTCTACTGCGTCAACCCCGGAACAACGAAAACGAGAATGACAAATTTCGAGGGCACGCCGCCCCGGAAGGTCGCGGAAGTAGTTCTGAACACCGCAAAGGGAAACTACAAGGTTCCTTCTGGGGGGGACGTTGACGTCTGGGAAATCCTCAAGGCGGTGCCGAGGCCGCAGGGCTTCTTCGACAACTGGAACAAGAAGTAATTCTTTCCGCACGGCGAAGCAAAGTTTTTTCAAGCAAAGCCGAAACATACTCATTGGCAAGGAACTTTGCGGAGCAAAGTTATTCTTTTCGCCAGCCTTTTCTTGCGAAGAAAAGGCTGTAGCACGGGTTCCCGAGCGGTCAAAGGGGCAGCGCTCAAGACGCTGTGACTTAGTGTCTTCGCAGGTCCGAATCCTGCCCCGTGCATTATGAATTTGACGCATCCGCGTGATGAATACCTTGACTTGGTTGATGCAAACGACAAAGTTATCGGGAAAAGGAAGCGCTCCGAAATCATTGCGGAAAACCTTTCCTGTTTCAGGGTGGTAAACGCTTTCATCGTGAATTCAAGGAACGAAATCTGGATTCCGCGGAGGACCCCGGACAAAATAATTTTCCCTTCGTGCCTTGACATGAGTATGGGCGGGCATGTTAAAAGCGGGGAAACTTATGAAGACGCATTGGAGAGGGAAATGCGGGAAGAGCTTAAAATAAACGTTGGCAAGGTTCCGCACAGGCTGCTTGGTTACCTGACCCCGCGGAAAAACAAGGTTTCTTCATTTATGAAAGTTTATGAGATACGAACGGACAGGGCGCCGGACTATAACAAAAGCGATTTTGTGGAATATTTCTGGCTGACCCCGAAAGCATTATTTGACAGGATAAGAAACGGCGAGAAAACGAAAGAGGATTTGCCCAAATTGGTTAAAACTTTTTATGGGGAAAAATAATGCCCAAAAAGCTCGTTAAAGGATTGGGGACTGTTGCTCCAATGAATTGCGCCGGCGCGAAAAAGGAGGCGCTTCTCCGCAAGGACCTCCAGAAGGCGTAGGAACTCATAGCGTCGATAGATACCCCAAAAAAGAAGGCCAAGAAGTGAAGCTTCAGCGGAAATTTCGGCCAGAAATCAACTCATCACGAGAAAGCTCCACCAAGGGAACTCCATTTTTAAAACTTCTCCAGACTGCGCGTCAACTAATACCGTAACATCCAATTCTATGGGCAAAACGAAAATTATTTTTCCGGATTTTTTTCCAACAACCTTGTAGGCTGGCTTTCCTTCAAACTGAACAAGGCCTGCTTCAGCGCCGTTAAAGTCTATTCCAACAACCAATTTGGCTGCTTTTTCCCTCGCGTATTCCGCGGAAACAAGTTCTCCTGATGAGCTTGGCTTATTTTGGTCATACCCTTTCTGGTCTGCTCCTAAAGGCACGGCGTCCTGATATTCCGCTTTGGCGAATTCAGCCTGCCAGTCCGAAATTGAAATCAATTTCCCTGAGTTTAAATCAATAATCGCGGTTTTTCCGTTCAGGGCGGATTTGAAAGTCGTGATATCCCAAACATAGGACTGGACGTCCCCGTAGTAATAATGTATGCCTGCAGCGTATTTTTCGGCGCCGTCAAATGCGCCGTTCTCCCGCGCTATTTCGACTGCCCTTTCTTGCGTTACTCCGAATGGCATGCATTTGGCTTTTTCGGAAACGCAGTCTGGAAGCCCTTCCGCATCGGTGCCGTACCCGTTGCCGATTTCCCATGCCCCGTCCCTGAGATTGAACCAAACGGTTATCCTGATATTTTCGTTGTAATCGCCCACGGCAATCCTATGATTGTATTGCAAGATTCTTGAATTGCTGTCGGGAACATCTTCAGGATACGGCTTGTCCCCTAAGTATTCAAAATACCGGTCGAAATATTCCTGCCCGACCTGCGAGATTATGTATTCGTCGGCGGATTTCTTCAAATCTTGCGGCGGCGCATAATAAGCCAGGGAAAGGTCCGAAAGGTTAAGGTCGTATTTCCATTCAGCATTGCCGTCGACTGCCGAAATAAAACTGATATAAACGCTTTTTACGGGACCCTTGGAAGGGTTGTATATTGAAATGTCAGCGTTGTAATCCCCGTTTGAGTCCTCCTTTTTAATTGGGTTAATAATAGATTCATTTTTGGAATCAATAACCTGCTTTATAAAAAACGCATTATTCAAAACTTCATCATTTAATAAAATAAACGGCTCGTTGCTGCCGGTCCTTAAACTGAATTTGATGTTTCCCTTGATTAAGTTATCTTCATTGTGAAAGGAATAGCTGTAAATATTCGGCTTCGGCGTTTGGCCGCGCTGGCTTATTGATTTCAGCAGCAATTCAATGACTTCCTTTATGTGCTCTCCGGCAGGTCCATAAGTCGGAAGGGTGTTTCCGCTTACAAAATCTTCGTAACCTATGCCACCGCCGCCAAACATGATGTCATTTGCGTGCGCGCGGAAATACCCGTTTCCAATGTACCAGCAATTTGTGTTGTCCGTGCAGTTATTGCCGAAGTTGCAGTCAAATGGCTGCGCCATCCCAAGCCCGTTTTCTAGGGCGCCGATAAAAGACGCAGAGCAAGCATTTGCGCTCTCACTCGTGTTTGTTTGGGGCGACAGCAGGCAATCCTTTAAAATCGTGTAAGCCGGGTAACAAGCTGAGCCTTTGTTAATCTCCCCGGAGCACCATTTTGGGCAACCTTCAATGTCCCAGTTGTAAGCCGGCGCTTTTTTATCATAGTTTTCCTTGTAATAGGCGATTCCCCCGTTTTCCGCATCGCCCAAAAAAGTCATGCCGTAACCTTCGTTCAGGCCGCCGAACGAATGCCCGATTTCATGCAAGAACACGTGCAAACTCCGCTTATTC
>Ga0265296_1005004_pt1 | contig 11172 bp, 16 predicted proteins | sample MunlanPumphouse1_FD_189073 | JGI IMG/M metagenome (GOLD analysis project Ga0265296, IMG submission 189073) | Groundwater microbial communities from a municipal landfill in Southern Ontario, Canada - Pumphouse #1 | ecosystem: Environmental > Aquatic > Deep subsurface > Groundwater | place...
GCAAGCCGTAGCCGCATACACGCTGTTAGCCGATGTATTCCTTTTCTTTTGTTTTCTGATAAGAAAACTTGTTTTAAAAAAAATTCAAATTTCTTTTTCCGTTTTGGGCGAAGGGCAGAGGGGAATTAAAGGGGTGAATGCCCGAAGCCCAAAACACCTTATCTATCCTCATTGTTTTCTTGTGTTTCATCAGAGACTTGTTTTAGCCATGAGTGAGCGATATCTTTAAAGATAAGGATTCCTTTTTTCTGAGAAGGATATCTCTCCGAAATTTCATCAACAATTTTATCACCTTCTTCGTAATATTGTTTAATTCTCCCGAATTCCGTTTTTCTATATGATTTTAAATTACCTTCATTTAGATCCGAAATATTGAGGTGGTATTTTTCGATATTTTCTCTTGAAATATTAACATATCCCTGTTCGAAGTCTTCTTGTAGATCCGAGAGGTTGTCTGCTAATTTAATTGCAAATCCATATGATGTGGCAATTGATTCTCTGGATTCTTGGGCCAAATCAGGACATAGGAGGTAAAGAAATTGAATACCAATAGATTTGCCAATTTTGAGGCTTAAATCATCTAACTCAACCGAGGGCAGAACCTTTTCTTTTCGATCTATATTTTGTTTCTCGATTTCCCAATAGTTAATAATTTCATCAAAGATACCTGCCGCATGAACGAAACCATCATCATGTAATCTTGATAGGGTTTGTCCTAATATATAAATATTATGTCCCCATGTTTCAGTAATTTCTGCTTCTTGCCCTTGAAAACCTTGGTTCAATATTTCCTTCGCTCTGTTTAATTGCACCTCATTACCGCTTGAATCTATTTCATCGTCAACAATTGCAAGTGCGTGATTTACTAATGAAAATGCAATTTGTCTATCTCCTTGTAGGAACGTGGAGATCTGGTCATAAATTTTCGTTCTGCCATATCTATCCATTTCTAATTTCCTTGTTTCGGGAATATCTTCGAGTAAGCCACTTTCTATAGAATTTATCATATTTTTAGTAGTTAGAAATTCTTGTTTGACAGGTTGTTTCCCCTCTATAAATTAATAAAAAAACAAAATTGAATTCTTTTTAAGAGTTGGGCGATAGCCCAAAAGAAAAACATATATTTCAGCTAACGTTCGCGTGTATGCGATATGGCGCAATGATACAATTTTTCTCATCATTGCGCCATATGGGCGAGCCCGAAGGCGAGCCGCATACACGCTGTTATGTGAAGTTTTCAAAAAATAAATGAAAGTTGTCCTTAAAAAACCTCAGCACCAATGTCAATGTTTTTACTTGGTGTAAGAAGTACAACTTTCTTTTCTGCCTCAACTTCTGCTGTTAATAGCATTCCTTCGGAGAGTTCACCTCTGAACTTTGCAGGTTTCAAGTTGACGATAACAATTGGTTTAAAGTTGAGTAGGTCTTCTGGCTGATACCATTCAGCAATACTAGAAACTACTTGAATCGTTTTGTCTCCAACGTTGACCTGCATTTTAATTAAGTTGTCACTATTTTCTACTTTTTCAGCGGAAGTAATTTGGCCAACTTTCATTTTTACCTTTTGAAAATCGGAAAATTCGATTTGCTCCATAAATTTTAGTTAATTGTACTGAATTTATTATATCAGAATTTTTGGAAATTTCACATAACGTTCGCGACTTTGCGAACTTTGCAGGCGAACACGACAAGTTTACAATATTTTAAAACTTGCCGAAAGAGAGCAGGCAAAGTTGGGTGAGCCTCAGCGAACCGCAAAGTCGCTGTTGTGCGATGGCGCAGAAAATTACTTATCTTCCTCCACATGAACAAAACCGTTCCTTGTTAATTCTCGGTATCGGTCGATGTCACTTTGCCGAGCTACGCGCACCTCGCCATTCCACCATGAATTCGTGGCAGAGTCGTAGCCAAGTCCCATTTTTCTTGCTTCGGCATCACTGCGAGGCAAAGGACGATCTCCATCCCAATACCTATCCGTTGCCGAATCATATGTAGGTCTTCCCATATAAGTTTTGTTAAAGGACTTTATTGTAGCTTTTTTACGCTTTCGTACAACGTCGGAGAGTATGCGATATTGACTGATGATAAAATATGCCGAAGGCATATCATCAGTCAATATGGGAGAGCGGTGTTGCTTGAATTGACTGAGGATTTTCTTTCTGAATATAGTAAAAATACTCAAAAATTCAGAATTAGTTTATCAAACAAGCGAACCGCATACTCTCCTGTTGTGTGATGTATGACTCGGCGGTTTAACCTTTTGTTGGTTTTTTCCAAATGTGAAGGTACCAGTAAATCGGCATCGCAATCATATTTCCAAATATGAGCAGTATTGTCCAAAGCGTTTTTCGGGTTTCAAGTACCATATCGTTTTTAAAAACATCTCTTATGTAAATGATAAGTAAAATTACAATGAGCAACATGGTAAAAAGGTGAGCACCGAACAAGTAGCCGAACATAACTTCAGGATTTGCTACATTAGTTATGAAGGAAAACACGAGACTGAAGAAAATAAACATGTATATGATTGGCCATAGAGTTGCGATGCCGAGTATGATTTTTTTTGTTTTGCTCATGTTTTAATGGGGTTAAACTGCCGAGTAATATATCACACAACGGTCGTGAATAACTGAAGGTTGCTAATGGTAAAATAGGCCGAAGGCGAACCATTAGCAACTTTGAGCGAACGAAGTGAGCCGGTTATTCACTGTTGTAGGTTGTTGCGGTTTTTTTAATCCCACATACTTGTAATGAAGCCATCTTCACACGAAATACCAGATTCTATCTCGTAGCCATTTAAATAAAACCCGTCTGGAGCCAGCCTGTCATAACCCGTAAAACCACCAGACTCTTCATATTTAGCCTCATCAGCCTCGTCGTATATATAGAGACATCCATTATTAATTGCATCAACCAGTCTATTGAACATGACAGCCATTTCAGCACGGTTTACATTGTTTGAGGGAAGATAAGTGTCGTCTTCATAACCTTCCACTATCCCGAGCTCCGCTAAGTTCTCGACAGCTTCATAATACCATTCACCCTCAGAAACGTCCGAAAACATCGCACTTGTCGCGAATGCTGTTGGGACTGCACCGAATATGATTCCAAGAAGTAAGATGTGAAGTTTTTTCATTTTCAATTGTGGTTAGAAGCTGGAGAGAGCTTAGCAAAAAACGCAATTTCCTACAACGTTTCGGGCTAGCCGATGTTTGCCAGTGTTACAATATGCCGCGAAGCGGCCAAACACTAGCAAATATGGGTGAGCGAGCTTAATCAATAAATTGCAAAATGAATCCAGTTAACAATATTGCAATGCCGACTTTAAACATACATGGTCGCAATAAATATGAAAAATCAATCCTGTTTCCTTTTTCATCGCTTGTGTGTATTGAACAATCTTTTATTTTTCCAAATGCAAAAGCGACCATTAGCGTTCCAATGATATTCAGGATTAGCCCCGCTTTGTCTATATTGTTGATTAGTATTTCTTTCATAATTTTGCAATTTATTAGCTCGCGAACCGGCTAGCCCGTGTTATATGATGTATCATTAAATTTATTTGAAAAAAGCGTATTCGATTATCAAGCCAAAAACAACAATAATTAGTCCAATAAGAGTGCTTTTAATAGGGTGCTCTTTTATACTATTTCTGACATCTATTAATGATCGAGTTATTTTGTTGCCTTCACCATCCATCTCAACTTTCCCGTAAATTTTACTTTTATCTATCAGGTTGTTTTTGGCACTTGGCAAAAATTTAATAGCGGTGCGAGTTTCGTCTTTTTTTGGCATATTTTAATTTAATGATATTTCATATAACGTCCCAGAATATGCGATGTTTGACAGCGGTACAATATGCCCGAAGGGCGACCGCTGGCAAATATGGGTGGAGCGAGGTGCAACCGAGCGAAACCGCATATTCTGTGTTAAGTGATTTATTGCGAACCGCTTGGAACAATATTTTTACAAAACTGGATGCGCTTCTGTCCAACCTTATAAATTTCAGTTTTTTCAGTGAAGTGTCTGTTCTCATAAAACTGTGTTGCATTTGTATTTTCTGGAACTGCAGTAAGACAAAATTTACTTCCTCCAAGTTGCTGAATTGCTGTTTCAAATTTTTCAATGAGTGCAGAAGCAATTCCTTTCTTTCTGAATTTTGCCGAAACACCTAGTGCATGAATAAAACCAGTTTTGTTTACTGTTTGATCTATCAAACCTAAAAGAAGCCCAATTATATCTCCATTTTCAACTGCTACAAATGAAGTGTTACTAAAAAATTTACTAAATAGCCAATAAATTGATGTCCGTTCTACTACTAATTCTTCACAGTTTTTGGTCAGAGCGATGACTAACTCAATATCTTCTTCTTTTAGGTTTCTTATTTCCATAATTTTAAAATGTTTGAGCAATATTTCACTTAACGTCCGAGACTTTGCGAAGGTCACACGCGGTAAAATATACCACGAAGTGGTTTACCGCGTGTGACCTTGGGTGGAGTGAGCCTAGGCGACCGTAACCGCAAAGTCTCTGTTAGCTGATGGCGCCTATTTTTTATCTTCTAGATTGGCTCTAACTTCTGCTTGTAAATCAGCAATTGCAGCTACTTGTTCAGTTTCCCTTGGGGAATTTGCACGATTTTTTTTAACAATTTCTAAAGCGGCAAGCAAGCAGCCATCTATAGATGGATATCGTCTTTCTTCAAAAGAATGTTCGCTTCTTGTCCATCCTGGTACGGTACCACCTTTAGTGCCTTGAAGTAATCCACTCGCTGCTTTTGATTCTTTGAGTAAATCATAAGTTGCTTTAAAAACTGCTAGTTCATTGGTTTCGAGGGCTGCTGCGACTTGTAAGATGATAACATCAGTGCCGTAGCTACGCCCTTGGCGATCTGTCCATTGCTTAATTGAATCAAAATTTTGTTGAGTTCTTTGGACTTCACTTTGAAGACCTTCTGCCGCTTCAATTTTTGCCATATAAATTTTGTTAAAATCTAAAGATATTATAACATGAAATTAAAAATTGTGCAAATTCAAAAATAGGCGCTTTCAGCTAACGGTCGAGAATGATAAGAAGTTTTGCGATGGTACAATAGCGCGAAGCGCCAACCATTGCAAAATTTGGGTGAAGTGAAGGAGGGAAACGACTGAACGGAACCTTATATTCTCTGTTGTGCGATGTGGAAAGGAAGGGTAAAAGCTTGGCTTTGCCAAGATGAGCCCGCTCATTTTCATTTCACACAACGTCGGAGAGTATGCGATATTGACTGATGATAAAATATGCCGAAGGCATATCATCAGTCAATATGGGAGAGCGGTGTTGCTTGGTAGGATTGTCAATTTCTTCTTAAAACATATGAAAAATCCTCAGGATTTCTGAATTAGTTTACAAACAAGCGAACCGCATACTCTCCTGTTGTAGGATGTTGCGTTTTTATTAAAACTCGTCCCAAGTGACGCCTTCTACGATTCCATTTTGACATGAATATTCTTCGACATCAGTTTCACTGATGATATCGCCGTTAAAGTAGAATTTGTCTTCATAAATGCAACCGCCTCTCGTTACTTCCATTAAGCGATCAATTATTACTGCTAATTCAGCTCTGTTGACATCTGAAGCTGGTTTATATGTGTCATCTTCGTAACCTTCTATGATTCCTTTTTCTTGTAAATTTACGACGGCGTCGTAGTACCAATCTCCTTCGTTTACATCAGAAAAGAGAGAGGCGGTTGCGAATGCCGTTGGAATTGCTCCAAGCAGTATTCCTAGAAATAAAATGTGCAGTTTTTTCATGTTGTCATTGTTAATGATTGAACTTTATTAAGAGCTTAACAAAAAACGCAATTTCGCACAACGTCCGTGAATAACCGAAGCTTGCTAATGGTAAAATAGGCCGAAGGCCAACCATTAGCAACTTTGAGCGAACGAAGTGAGCCGGTTATTCACTGTTGTAGGTTGTTGCGTTTTTGCTTAAAAACTATACTCAACTGTGAATGAATCTTCCTCATCAGCGTCGCTATAGATGTAGAGGAAAACAGTTCCATTGGAAGCATCGTATTCTTCTGAATATGCATCTTTTATTGAGCTGAGATCAAATTCAAGTGTTTCATTTGCGTATGCCTCGCATGCATCATCATTGCCTTCGTGAATCAGATATAGCGACGCGTTTTCAGAGTCCTCAAAGGAGCCGTCCCACATTAAGTCGAAATCGTGTTCCTCACAGCCACCTCCATATCCAACATTAACAAACAAAGTATCTTTATCTAAGAAGTAAGTATCGCTGTACATTTCATTGCCAAATGAATAGCCGTCGCTCTCTTCTGGGATTGAGTCGCTGATGGTGATTGCCGTTACGGAGGGATCAACTTCACCATCTTCGATGTAAGAAATTAGTCGATCTAGAGTTACAGCGAGTTCTGCTCGGTTCACATATGAAGATGGTTTATAAGTATCGTCTGAATAGCCCTGAATAATGCCTTTTTCTTCTAAACTAGCAACGGCTTCATAGTACCATGCGCTGTCATCTACATCGGAAAAAAGAGTGGCGGCGGCAAATGCGGTTGGGACGGCTCCGACTAAGATTCCGGCTACAAAAAGCGTAAGTTTTTTCATATTTTTAAGTTACTTCTTTTTGAAGAATACACAAAAACGCAATTTCCTACAACGTTTGCGCCTGGCCGAAGTTGCTCAATGGTATAATTTGCCGAAGGCCCACCATTGTGCAATTTGGGTGAGCGAGGTGCGTCCGAGCGAACCGGCTAGGCGCTGTTATACGATCGTAAAGAGTTACCTCAATTTTTATCTGGTTTTTTCGAAAATAAATGTCTCATCATCTACCTGTAAACCAAGTTTTTTAGGATCAATTGTTGTGAGCGCTACACCACCTTTTTTTATTAAAAAATCAATATAAACAAGAGCATCGCTTGAAGTGCCGAATATCAGCCCACCTTTTCTCGTTGCCCTTATCATTTCGTGTGCTAAGGCGCGGTTATAATGCATATCATTAACAATAATGGTATCAATGCCGTTAATCGTGAAGTTTCCAACTGAATCCTTCATTCTTGAAACGAAATCAAGCATATCTGAATGCACACCCATCTGAAGGAAATTATTTTTACTCTCAGAAAAAATTGGCACCAGAGGATTTGTTATTTCAGACGACTCAAAGGGGGCGCGCTCAACATTGACATAAACTCCAGAATTCAATCCTGTTGCGACTTCGCCCATTGAACCTGTCCCGCCACCAAGATCAATAAGGTTCTGACCAGATAGATGTTGCCTAAAAAACTCTATAGCAAAAACCTGATCCTCTTTCAGCAGATTGCGCCAGAGAACTGCGTACCACGACTGCACAGCACGTCCTTTTCCGCCCCTTAATTCCTGTTGTGATATAAGTCGTTGATATTCGGCTGGTGGAACACACTGCTTATCTATAATTGAAAGAAGAATTTCTTCTGGCTGTTTTTCTTCTGCATTTATTTCTGGTATGTAATTTTCCTTTTCTCTCATATAACTAATTATAAAAATTGAGGTAGCTATTTATGTTGTATAACGTCCGCGTGTATGCGATGTTTGCTGGCTGTATAATATCGCGAAGCGGTACAGCCAGCAAATATGGGTGCAGTGAGGAGGAGGAGGTACGACGACGAACGGAACCGCATACACGCTGTTCGTGCGATGCCGCCACTTCACTTCTTTGCGATATAAAATATTCTTTCAGATTTATTATTTGCTTTATTGAATCTTAGATCTCCATACATATCTACTATTTTGAAATCATGAAAAATTAGCTTTTTTGTAATCTCGTCTTTTGTGTAAGCTTTTTGGACATGCTTTTCCTTATCTTTATCGCTAAATCTGAAGGTAGTATAAGCAAGTTTTTTGACGGGATCATATTTCAATATTTGTTTAAATTTTATCCCCTTAATTTTTCTTTCAATAATGCCATGATGTTTAGCTTCATAAAGATTGGGAGTATTTACATCGAAAACAAAAAATCCGCTTTTGTTTAAGTGTTTATGGACTTTGGAAAAAGTTGAATCAATTTGTTTTTCGTTTTTAAGGTAGTTTAAGGAATCAAAAGCGCAAATAATTAAGTCAAAAGTCTTATTTAGCTTTAATTTGGACATATCTTTTACTGCAAGTTTTAATGAAGGATTTTTTGTTTTTGCTACCTTTATCATTTCGGTGGAAATATCAGTTCCAATTACTTGGAATCCATCTTTATGAAGCTTTGCTATTAAATCACCAGTGCCACAGGCAATATCTAAAATAGTAGAGGGATAAAATTTAAACTTCGTAAATATATGTTTTAGTAAATTCAAATATCCGAGACTAAATTTGCCCCAATGGCTCTGATACAAAAAAGCTAATTTTTCGTATGGTTTCATATATTATCTTTGGTTTTTATTGGCTTAAGTGAAGTGGCGGTTTCGTACAACGTCCGCGCGTTGGCGAAGTTGGCTGGTTGTATAATGTGCCGAAGGCCACAACCAGTCAACTTGGGTGAGCCCGCAGGCAAACCGCTAACGCGCTGTTGTACGAAATAATAAAAACACTAACGCTTCTTAACATCTTTCTTAATCATAGCTACAAACTCTGGAAACTCAGATATTTGAAAGTGCCCAGCAATATGCTTGTAAACGAGAATATTTGCATTTTTTAATTTAGCTGCATACATTTTTGCCTGTGAAGGACGAACGACAGGATCATTGGCCGAAAACATTAGTGTCAGTTTTTTACAGTTTTTTTCAAGAAGTGATAGGTTTGATTTAAGCTTGAAACCACCTGCTAGCACTTCAGATGATAAAGTGTCTTTGCCATCAAAAGGTGGGCATATTAGATAGGTGGACAGTATTTTTTTAGGGAACTTATTTTCAGATAGATACTTTGCTAAGAATATCCCACCCAAGGATTGGCCGACAAGAATTACATTATTCTTAAGTTTTGGAAAAAACCGCTCAAAGTGTATAGCCCACTCACTGTAGGTTGCGCCATCCTGTCGAGGCATTCGTGGCCTTATGATTTGAAAATTTTTCCCTAATTTTTGATCAAGATAGGAATCACTCCACCTAATCCATTTTTCAATGGATATATTTCGTGTCTTTAAAAAATGCAAATAGTCCCGTTTCGTTCTAAACGTTGTTCCTCCGTGAATGTAAAATATCTGAGTTTTGCTCATACCTTTTTAGAAAAGTGTTTTTATTATTTCGTACAACGTCCCAGAATATGCGATGTTTGACAGCGGTATAATATGACCGAAGGGCGACCGCTGGCAAATATGGGTGTAGCGACCAACGGGAGCGAAACCGCATATTCTGTGTGTGTGTAGTGCCAGAATATAATTTTAGTTTGTATAAAATTCGAAATCAAAATAATGACGTTGATTATTGACTAGTATTGAACCCAATATACCCTTTTCACATTTATCTACCGGAATTGCCTTAGACCCATTTAATTCTGACAAGGAACCGAAATAAATTGAAAAAAAATTCTTATCAAATTGGATTGCCATCCAATATGCTTTTGCATGATATTTTGCCTCTGCTATTTTTGCTTTTTGATAAGCATTTGAACCGAGATTATACCGACTGTTTAGCTTCCCGTTTTTTTGAAATTTATTTCTAGCTTTGACGCTAATAAGGTATTTTTTTTCATTTTTTTCACATTTTAAATCCGCAAATGCTTCATTAAAATGATCGTCATTAAGATTTCGAATTTTATCAAATTTATTATCAACTAGAGCTTTTATAGCAAACAATTCTCCCAGTTCACCAAGAGACCTTTTTCTTGCAGCTTCTTTTTGTGGACTTTTATCATTCATAGTAGAAATTCCCAAGAGTTTTATCTATTTGAATATTCTGGCATTACACATAACGTTTGGGTATTGGCGAAGTGCGAACATGGTAAAGTTTACTACCATGAGAGCACTTGAGCGAGGCTTTTGCAAAAAGCTAAGCCGTTAATACCCTGTTGTACGATGGCGCAAAAAATTACTCTTCTATTACGATACCATCTTGTGGGAAATGAGTCCCTGGCAATCTTACTTCTCCAACATCTTTCAGACAAATAACAATCGGATTGTTTTCTTCGCTCAATTGTGCGAATTCTATACTTGTACCTGCTTTGAGAGCGAGTGCACTATATTGATCACTTTTTGAAGGCCGAAAGAATTCGGCTGTCTTTGCCAAGGTTAACGGAGTATTGAGTGGTACTTGCTCTCTAGTGAGGGTTCTATTTGATGGTTTCATGGTGATATATATTATTTTACGCATCCCAATTACAGCATTTTTTGCGCTTTCGTACAACGTCCGAGACTTTGCGAAGTTCACACGCGGTAAAATATACCACGAAGAGGTTCACTGCGTGTGAACTTGGGTGAAGCGAGCCGAAGGCGAGCGGAACCGCAAAGTCTCTGTTAGCTGATGGCGCCTATTTTTGACCCCCTAAATCTGCTCTGACTTCTGCCTGAACACCGCTTATTGCAGGTGCCTGTTTAGTAGTTTCTGGAGAATTTGCACGATTTTTTTTAACAATTTCTAAAGCGGCAAGCAAGCAGCCATCGATAGATGGATATCGCCTTTCTGAAAAAGAATTTTCGCTTCTTGTCCATCCTGGTACGCCACCACCTTTAGTCCCTTGGAGTAATCCACTGCTTGCTTTTGATTCTTTGAGTAAATCATAAGCTGCTTTAAAATCTGCTAGTTCATTTGTCTCGAGGGCTGCCGCGACTTGTAAGACAATAACATCAGTACCGTAGCTACTTCCTTGGCGATCTGTCCATTGCTTAATTGCATCAAAATTTTGCTGAGTTCTTTCGACTTCATTTCGAAGACCTTCTGCCGCTTCAATTTTTGCCATATAAATTTTGTTTTAATATGGTTATATTATAACATAGAATAAAAAATTGTGCAAATTCAAAAATAGGCGCTTTCGGCTAACGTTCCAGAATATGCGATATTTGCCAGTTGTATAATATGCCGAGAGGCTTACAACTGGCAAATATGGGTGTAGCGAGGTGCAACCGAGCAAAACCGCATATTCTGTGTTCGTATATTGATTCTGTACCTGAATGGTACGCTTATTTTGGTGAGCAGCCACGAAGCGCTGTGTTGAGGGTAATGCCTCGTCGCTTAACATGTGGTCTCCCGAAATGCTTGTGGAAGCGGATAA
>Ga0265296_1005005_pt1 | contig 11168 bp, 12 predicted proteins | sample MunlanPumphouse1_FD_189073 | JGI IMG/M metagenome (GOLD analysis project Ga0265296, IMG submission 189073) | Groundwater microbial communities from a municipal landfill in Southern Ontario, Canada - Pumphouse #1 | ecosystem: Environmental > Aquatic > Deep subsurface > Groundwater | place...
AGGTTTCGACATCAATTTTATGATCAGCTCCAAGCTGCATAATTGCACCCTGGCCAAATTGCTTTTTTATTTGGTCTATTGCTAGCCCTAGGGCTTGAGTTTTGCCGTCCTGTTTGATATCGGTTGTCTTGGTCGCATCTTTCTTTGCTGACATAAAAAATCCTCATTTACAATCAATTAATACCGTATTTTAGTATAACAAACCCCTCCACTTTGGCCGAACTAATTTTATTCTGTTAAAACGCTTATGGTGCCTATATAATAAACCTTAAAGTTATGCGTATATCCGATCATCTAATTGAGCGACTACTAAAACAGGCCGGCAAGTTAACCGACGAGCAAGTCGTTTCTTTAAAGCAGCAAGAAATTAACGAAAAGAAGCCCCTGCAAGATTTAGTGGTCGCGGCTGGCATAATTAGCGAGAAAGACCTGACACAAATTGTTGCCAAAGAAATCGAAGTCCCATTTATTGATCTTGACCCCAAGGAAATACCCAAAGAAACGCTTCGCCTAATACCCGAGCGAATTGCTCGGCAATACAATGTCGTAGTATTTGGCATTAACGATGATGGCACTAAATTACTGGCCATGGAGGACCCGGACGATATACAGGCTATTAGCTTCTTACAAAAACAGCTAGGCGAAGACCTTAAGATATATGTAGCCACCAGGTCTAATATTTTGTCATGCCTTGATCAGTTCCGCGAAAATATATCTAGCGAAATCACTCAGGTTATATCTAGCGAAGAAGAGGTTAAGGCCGAAGAAGAATTTGACGAAAAAGATCTGGCCGAGGATTCGCCTATTTCGCAAACTGTCAATTTGCTTATAGAGGGCGCGATTAAGGCTAGTGCCTCTGATGTACATATCGAACCACGAGAAAATTATATTTCGGTACGCTATCGCATAGACGGCATTTTGCAAGAAGTTAACAAGTTGCCCAAAAAAGTTCATCGCGCCCTGGTCTCGCGTATAAAAATATTATCGAACCTAAAAATTGACGAACAAAGGGCTCCACAAGACGGTCGCTTTAAGATAGCCGTTAACGATATTGTATACGCCCTGCGTGTATCGACTCTGCCCATTGCCGAGGGCGAAAAAGTAGTTATGCGTATTTTGGGCGAAGGCTCGAAGGCTTTGACGCTAGAAGAACTGGGTTATTGGGGCACATCACTCGCCAATATCAATCATGCTATTGTCCAACCACACGGCATGATACTAGTTACCGGGCCAACCGGATCTGGCAAGTCGACCAGCCTATTTAGTATTTTAAGCATACTTAACAAGCCAGAAGTTAATATATCTACCATCGAAGACCCCGTAGAATACAAAATCCCCGGTACCAACCAGACGCAAGTTAACCCGGTAGCTGGGATGACTTTTGCCAACGGCCTGCGGGCTCTTCTACGCCAAGACCCAAATATTATTATGATCGGCGAGATCCGCGATACCGAAACAGCTAACCTAGCTGTACAGGCCGCCCTAACCGGACACTTAGTCTTTGCCACACTGCACACCAACAACGCCGCAACCTGCTTACCACGATTATTAGATATGGAAATCGAACCTTTCTTAATAGCCTCAACAGTTCGGGCGGTGGTTGGCCAAAGATTAGTTAGGCGCCTATGCCCAACTTGCCGGGAACCTTATGCCCCAGATGCCAACACCTTAAAACGAATCACCGAAACTTTTAACATCAAAACTGCAGGTGACATGGCTAATATTCATAAGCTAGAAACAATCGCCAGCCAAGCCGGGATCGGGCGAGCTAATGACGACAAGCCCACCACCGAACTGTCGACCTCAGAAACACAGATATTAACGCTCTACAAAGCACACGATGGAGGCTGCGATGAATGTAGCCACAACGGATATCATGGGCGTGTAGGTATATATGAAACTCTAGAAAATTCTAGTACAATACAAAAACTTATTGTTGGTAATTCCACTAGTGAGTCTATACAAGGGCAAGCCACTCAAGAGGGTATGGTTACCATGCAGCTCGATGGTTTTATTAAAGCACTCCGAGGCCTAACTAGCATCGAAGAAATTATGCGTGTAACTGCCGAGGAATAAAATGCCCAGATTTAGATATACTGCCCTAACTAAAGATAATAAAAAAATTACCGGCCTAAGCGAAGCTGCTGATAAAGCTGCATTGACCGAGAGTCTAAAACACCAAGGTTTACGTTTATTAATATCCAAACAAATGAACGGACTACCCATCCATTTGGGGGGTGGCAAACATAAGGTTAAATTTAGGGATTTAGTGATTTTTACTAGGCAGCTATCAACAATGGTTTCGGCTGGCGTACCCCTTAACCGCTCAATTATCACCCTCCAAGAACAAGCCAATGACAAATACTTTAAAAGTGCCATTAGCGACATAGGTAAGAGCGTAGAAGGCGGGGCCGCCCTAGCTGACTCTCTAGCCCAGTACCCAAATATATTTTCGGATATATACATTAATATGGTTAGAGCTGGTGAGGCTGGAGGTATTTTAGATGATATCCTCAAACGCCTGGCCACCCAGATAGAAAAAGAGGCCACTATGCGCAAAAAAATAAAAAGCGCCTCGATGTACCCAATTGCCATTGGCACCCTAACGATTGTTGCTTTTTTTGGCATCATGATCTTTATAATGCCCCGAATCGCCAAAATTATAACCGACCTAGGGGGGGCTAATGCCAAATTGCCAATCTATTCGCAAATTATGCTTGGCACTTCTGCTTTTGTACAAAAAAATGCACTTTTAATTATCCCCTGCATGGTGATTGCTGTTTTCTTACTTAGAAAATATATAAAAACTCCTGGGGGTAAATACAAACTGCATTTACTGCTACTAAAAATACCAATTTTTAAGGATGTTTTTATAAAGATCGCCATTGCCCGATTTTCTAGAACTTTTGCCAGCCTAATGTCGGCTGGCGTCGGTGTGCTGGCGGCCCTAGAAGTTACCGGTGGAGCAATCGGCAACAAAGTTATAGAGGCCGAGCTTAAAGATGCGGCCCAAGAAGTAAAAAATGGCAAACAACTGTCTGATGTGCTGCGCCATAGCCAACACTTCCCTTTAATAGTTAGCCAAATGCTAACTATTGGCGAAGAAACCGGACAAATGGATACAATATTGGTAAAGGTGGCTGATTTTTACGAAGAGGAGGTTGATACCCTGATTGACGGTCTTAGCGCTTTAATTGAACCAATTATGATTGTCGTCCTTGGTGCCATTGTTGGGCTAATAGCCGCCAGTGTTATGGGGCCAATTGCCTCGCTAAGTAAAAACATTGGCAATTAACTTTTACACAACCCACTAGATGAATAAAACAAAAACTATTGAAAGCATATGCATTATAATGTATAAAGTAATTATCAATTAAAGGATGGGCAAACATGACCACAAAAAAAATTAGGCAATCAGGTTTCACCATTGTGGAACTTTTAATCGTCATCGTCGTAATTGGCATTTTGGCGACATTAGTAATCGTAACTTTTAGCGGTATTCAGCAAAAGGCTCGTGATACCAAGCGCCAAACTGACATCAAGGCGTTGCATAGCTTACTAGAGGCATTTTATGCACAAAATGGTAGCGGTTATCCAGTTTTGGTAGATATCAATACAGCTAGCTGGCGGACCTCTAACATGAAAGGGCTAGACCCAACCGCATTGTGCGACCCTAGTGCCGCATCACAACAAAACTGTACACTAGCTGGTGCTCTACAGTCTGGAGCTTATGCCTATCAAACCTGGACATCAGATGGTACAACGGCATGTACAGCTGTCACCGGTGAAACATGTGATAAATATACCCTAACTGCCACCCTAGAAGGAACGGTTAATGGGTCGGGTACTTTCGCTAAAAGCAGCCTAAACTAAAACTACAATTGTATCCTTACAGCTCTGCCCAAAAACGGCAGAGCTGTTTTTGTTTAAACATAATCATAAGCCTTTTGGTATATTAATAAGTGATGCCAAAACACAATCACTCCAAACAAGCTGGTTTCACAATTATCGAATTACTGGTTGTAACTGTTATATTCCCTATTATTGTTATTGGTGTCACCAATGCCTTTAATGTTATTTCTATATCCTACCAACGGGCCCGACAACTAAACGAAATCTACGCCGTACTTAGCGCCTGCCCCGAAATAGACCGCGCCCTGCAATATGATATTGTTACCTCTTTAACCAACTGCTATCCGAACAACATTTTTAAAGCCGAAAACGGCAGCACCAATACCTTCACCTATAATCCAACACTTACGGTGACGCCAGCTGCCTCGCTACCCACCAACGACCCCCTGTACAATATAGCCGACTCTAAAGTTATTGATGTTAGTGTTGGCTTTAATGACAACAGTGGCAAACCGCTAGAATTGCGTCTGCTAATCAGCCGTAATGGGATTTCTCAACAATGAAACAACCCAAGCAGCAACAAGGCTTTACCGTCCCGGAACTATTGATTGTAATGGTGGTGACAGCCCTACTTACTAGCGTAATATTAATTTTTGTATTCTATTTTTGGCGGTATTCTTATGTTTTAGATTATTCTCAAGATAGCCTGGTGCAGCGATTAAATGCTAACGATTTTTTGCGTGATAACCTGGGGGCATCAACCGGTTTAATAAACCAAAATAGCATAGCAGATAGCCATGCTAACATCATAGATACTAACAATGGCCCAGGCTACTGGCAGTTGCTGCATGCCACCCCAGGCAACTATGCCGTCAAAAACGACGGGACAGATGTGGGGTTATTCTATTTTCGGCGCTATAGCATCAACGCTAGCAACAATTTTATTATGAACGGGTCAAAGCCATACGAGGATGAATTTGTGCTCTATTTAGACAGCGCCGGCAAGCGCTTGATGCTGCGCTCTATTGCCAACCCCAGTGCCAGTAACAACAAAACCATTACATCATGTCCGCTAAACTTAGCTAGTGCCAGCTGCCCAGCCGACAAAGTTATTATCGAAAATGTTCAAAGTGCAGATTTACGTTATTTTTCAAGATCAGGAAATTTAATTGATTGGACTAGCATAATCGACCCCAATACCGGCAATTATGCCGGGCCAGACTTTGCTAATGTAGAGGTCGTCGAAATAACTATTAACGTTGCCAGAGCGGCTTTTTATTCAAGCACCAATAGTACGTCAAATTCGACAATCATTAGAATTGCTCTTAGGAATTATTAGGAGGCACACTATGTCACATAAATATTCAACCGAATCGAACCAAGGCTCAATACTAGTTTCGCTTTTAATTATTATGATCTTTATGACCACTATAATATTTGGGCTTATGTCGCTATCTAACGCCAATATCAGCCGAGCTCGTTCAAGGGTTTTAGACCTACAAAGCCTATACTCCGCCGAGTCTGGAGCCGATGCCGCTATAGCTAAACTAAACAGCGTTGGTGACGATTATTCTGGTAGCGGTGGCGAAACCATAGTTTTGCAACAACCAACCTACAAGGCTACCTTTAGTACCACAATAGTGGCCAACAACAACCAAAGAATCATTACTTCTATTGGCAGGGTTTACACCCCAGCGAATGCCACCCAGGCAAGATATACCAAAAGGCTAGAAGTTATTGCCCAAAGAATATCCGATAGTACCGCATCGTCTTTAGCCAGCCGCAATATTATCGATATCCAAAGTGGGGTAAAAAATATAAAAGCTAAAGATGTTTTTGTTAATGGTTATATTTTTATGAACAGGAACACTACTAATTTGATAGCCGAAAACATAACAGTTGGTGGCCGCCAAGTTGGGGCCAATAATTGTTCGATTGCTGGCATTGGCAATCTTGTCAAACCAACAACATTTATAAACCCCGGGCAGACTAAAACAAAAATTATTATGTCCTACAACAATTGCGTTAGCCCGCCCGGCAACACTAGCAATGCCGACTTTGACGTATCGCCCAACCAGAACAATATAGACTCTATCCAGTCAACCCTAATACCTTTTTCGCGATATATGGATGGCAGCTATCAAAACTCTACATCTGGCTGTAGCGACTGGACCAGTGGCATGTTCCCACGATCCATACCATCTGCTTCTAAAAAAAGCCACTACCCGGATAGTGATAGTGGTACCAGCACTAGTTGTGGCAGCAACGGCAATGTTCAACTAGCGACTGGCCAATACAACATAACCGATCATGTACACATCAGAGCTAATCTTTGTGCCGATACAGCTTGCAACCCCACCTTTTACAACCCCGACCAAGGACAAGCTGGCATGAAGTTCGTATTTATTGAGGGGAATGTAAACTTCGGCTCACTACATACCGCCGCTGGCAGTGGCCCTATTGTATTTGTTGTGTACGGGCCGGACCCAGCTAGCAAAACTGGCGTCTGCCCAGAAGGTGGTGCTTTTTATTTGGGTGACTCCGACACAACATCTGCTGCCGCAATTTATGTTGTCGCGCAAAATGGTGTTTGCCTTGATAAAACAAAATTTAGCACCGACCCAGCGTTGGGAGGTATAACCGGTAAAAATATTTATGTTGCCACTAACCCCGGCACTCCTTTTGATTTAACCCTAGACTCTAACTACCCCACCAATGGCATCCCCATTAACTTTACCTGGAAGGCCGCATATTATCGCCGCATTTAATCTGTTTTAGCCATTATTTTTAAGTTCTAAATATGCTATAGTTTAATTAAATTCTTATGTTTAAAAACTATGGGCATTTTTTATAAAGACAAATCACTTATCGGCCTAGATATTGGCCACAAAAGCATAAAGGTTATGCAGCTTGCTCGTGATAGCAAACAACAACGGATCATTGGCTATGGCATAAATACTTACGACCAAAAAGCTATAAAAGATGGTGTGATTGTTAAGCCGGAACTATTAGCCCAAGCCACCAAAGAATTATTTGAACAAAAAATTATGGGCACCATTTCGTCAAGACGAGTGGCTGTTAGCGTACCGGTTGCCCAAACCTATAACCGCGTCATGAGCCTGCCTAAAATGAGCAGCAAAGACCTTCACGAGGCTGTGTTAAACGAAATACAGCAATATATCCCAGTGCCTATCGATGATCTGTATGTTGATTTTACGTCTGCTGGCGGCAACGGCAATATGTGCGACTTATCGGTGGTTGCTGCTCCTAAAAAAATTGTTGACTCTTATATGACATTTATAAACCTTATTGGGCTGGAACCCTGCATTATCGAGACAAATATTATCGCCTCTACCAGGTTAGTCGGCAAAACAGAACCAAAAGATATCCCAACACTACTTATCGATTTTGGTTCGCAATCGGTAGATATGACTATTTATAACCGGCAAATTATTGTAACTGGTACCGTTGCCGGTGGTAGTGATAAAATTACCGATTTGATAAGTAGCAGATTAGACGTTAGTAGGCAGGTGGCTCACAATATTAAAGCTAATTATGGTCTGAGTGTCAGCAAGAAACAAAAAGAGATTACCGAAGCCCTGAACCCGCTATTAAGATCCTTGAGCCATGAGGTTAAAAAAATGATTCGCTACTATAACGAAAGGACCAACTCTGACAATCGTATTGAGCAAATAATTACCATGGGCGGCGGAGCTAATATGCCAGGGCTTTCTGAATATTTAACCAGCGAACTAAGAACACCCACCAGAATGTGCAGCCCATGGAGCCAGTTTAATTTTGGCAAGCTACCAGCCCCCGATGGCGTAGAAAAGCCAAATTATTTTACCGCGGCCGGCCTAGCTATGATTGAGCCCCAGGAGATTTGGCAATGATCAACCTACTGCCGCCAGCAACAAAAGAAAATATTAGTTATGGCCGAAGAAACTTAGTGCTAGTGCGCTGGGTAGCAGCAGTGGTGACGGTCATCGTTAGTATTGGCATAATAACGGCCGGTGGGCAGATTTTTATTAATAAAAATATTGTTTCTCTGCAAAAAGCTTCGCAAATTACACAAAATCGTACAGAAAGCAAAGATTTTAGTGCTACTCAAAATGATATTAAGAATTTATCCAACAACTTCACTGTCGTTACTCAGTTATTATCAAAACAGGTATTATTTTCTAAAATATTTACTAAAATTGGGTCCATTATGCCAAGTGGTGCCATTTTAAGCGGTATCACCCTATCCAACACCAGCACTTCGCTCGACCTTAATATTGCTTCTGTTAATCGCGATGCCGCTACCCAAGCTTTTGTGAACATTAGCGACCCCAAAAATGGATTATTCGACAAGGCCGATCTGGTATCTCTTGTCTGCCGCACCGGTAGTGGCACTTCGCAAACAAAGTACCCATGCAATGCCAATATCAGCGTAACCATCAAGGCTAACTCATCATTTTATTTCTTAAGCTCCATAACCAATAAAGGCAGCCAGCAATAATGACAGCCAAAAAAGCATATTTTATAATACTTACAATATTGATACTTGCTATTATTGGCATTGGCGGCAGTATGTATGCTGGGACGATGGTTGTTAAAAAAACTTCCGATAAATTAATCCAGACCAAGCTCGACAACATTGGTCTTGATACCCAAGAGCAACAGTTTCTTCAATCGCGCAAGGTACTTGATAAATACAAAACTCTCAACCAAACAATATCTAAAATTTTGCCCAAAAATAAAGACCAAGCCTTAGCTGTTAAAGAGCTTTACCAGATCGGTGACGAGACTGGCATTGTAGTCAGCAAGATTCAGTTCCCCACATCAACGCTTGCTAAATCCAAGGCCACAAGCACCCAGTCTAGTACCAAAACCGTGACCCAGGCCAAGCAGGTTGCCGGCATGACTGGAGTTTTGGGTATTGATATTAGCATTAGTCTCCAGCCGGCTAATGGCAAATCTATTAGCTATGACAATATGCTTAAATTCTTGCAAAAAGTCGAGCTGAACCGTCGCAATATGCAAATTAAAAATATTACCGTTAATGCTGATACTATTAACGGTGGTGTTACATTTGAGCTAACTTTAACTATTTTTGTAAAGCCATGAACATACGCGAACTATTATCAAGCGACAAAATAAGTTCTGTAAAATTGTTTTTAAAACGCTATTTAGTGTTTGTTTTTACCGGTTTTGTGCTAATAACAATGGCCACCATGATCCTGACAATTAGACACTATTCAAACAGCGAACCGTCAGAGCAGCAAATAGACGATAAAAAGGCCAGCTTAAAAGCATTTAAGCTCAACGACGAAGCAGTCAAAAAGATTCAACTGTTGCAAGACAAAAACATTAGCATCGAATCATTATTTAACAATGGCCGAGCCAATCCGTTCGAATAAAATTACTGATTAATTAGAAATTACGGGTTTTGTGGGCGACCTTGTTCGATGCTTTCGTTATACTGGTCGCGGGCATTAAGAATAATCTCGGTAATATAGATAGGGTCTGGGCAATATTTAAATACAAATTTTTGCATTTCGCCAGCTGTTTGTATGGTTAGCGTACCGTACCCTAAAACACGAGTCCATATCCCTAGTTGTTCGCTCGATACGTCTTCGACATCGGCCATAGATAATCTAGCAACCTTATGATAAAGCAGACCTTTTTGCTGCACCTGTACAACACTACAATTAGTAATAACTAAAACCGTTTGGTTGTAGGCATAAGTAATTACGTACAAAATGATTGCAAAAATAGGTACTATAAAAATTGCTGCCATCAAAACTATGCTCAGCGTGGATGAGACACTTGAGTTAAGAGCGCCCTGCAACAACACCGATGCCGCAACAAGAATCACCACAAAGGCCAGGATTGTAAAAAAGTAACCCTTAAACAGCACGATTAAGTGCTGAAAAGTAGTACGTATATGACGCTCCTGTGGCAACAGTATATGAGCTATGTTTTTATATGCACTGTCTTCCATTCGGTTGTCATCATTATGATTATTCATCTTGCTAGAAATTATAACAGCTCAGCTTGGCTGCGATTAGTTTTTGGCTGCTTGCCAAGATGGCGGTAGGCCCTAGCGGTAACCTTGCGCCCCCTAGGTGTACGCTCAATTAACCCCATTTGCATTAAATAAGGCTCATAAAAATCCTCAATAGTCGAACGTTCATCGGCAATCAAAGCCGCCAACGTCTCTACGCCAACCGGCCCACCACTATAATTTTCGATAATTGTTTCTAGCAACATGCGATCCGAAGCATCGAGACCTAGTTGGTCGATCTCTAATAAATCTAAAGATTTTTGAGCTATATTCTCATCTATAATGCCATCACCGTTCACATCGGCATAATCGCGTATACGCTTTAACAAACGATTAGCAATACGCGGTGTTAGCCTGGCTCGGCCGGCAATAAAGTCGGCGGCATGAGTTTTTATGGGAACGTTTAAAATTTTTGCGGAGCGTTCAATAATTTGGGTAATTTGGCTGGGAGTGTAAAAATCCAAGCGATGGATCATACCAAAACGATCACGCAAAGGCGCAGCTAAAGCCCCGGTTCTTGTAGTGGCCCCAATAATAGTAAATTTAGGTAAATCCAATCGCAGGCTTCTGGCACTTGGCCCTTTGCCCAATATAATATCCAATTTAAAATCCTCCATCGCGCTATATAGCACCTCTTCGACGTTACGATTTAAGCGGTGGATTTCGTCAATAAATAACACGTCGCCATCTTGGAGGTTGGTAAGCAAGCTTGCCAGATCGCCAGCCCTTTCGACTGCCGGGCCGCTAGTAACACGAATCTGGGCCCCCATTTCGTTGGCTATAACAGTGGCCAGAGTGGTCTTGCCCAAACCAGGTGGCCCATAAAGTAATATGTGGTCAATCGGTTCATCGCGCTTCTTAGCGGCCTTGATGGCCAAAAGCAGGTTTTGTTTGATTTTCTCTTGGCCTATATAGTTAGAAAAATCTTTAGGGCGCAAGCTGCTTTCGGCTTGCTGCTCTTGATTATCAACACTTTCGGCATCAACTAGGCGGTCTATCATTTTTTGGCCTTACCCCTTAGGGCTAACGTTACACGCTGTTCTAGGGGCAGTGAATTATCAATTTCTTGCAAAGCCAAGGCGGCATCGTGAGCATTAAAGCCAAGCGCCACCAAAGCTTCTTGGGCTTCATCAAAGCGATTAATCATTGGGTTAGACAAAAAGGTTGTGGCATCTAAACTATCCCCCAGGCCAACTTTGTCTTTTAGGTCAACCACTATACGTTGGGCTACTTTTTGGCCCACACCACTGGCTACTTGCAAATATTT
>Ga0265296_1005006_pt1 | contig 11163 bp, 4 predicted proteins | sample MunlanPumphouse1_FD_189073 | JGI IMG/M metagenome (GOLD analysis project Ga0265296, IMG submission 189073) | Groundwater microbial communities from a municipal landfill in Southern Ontario, Canada - Pumphouse #1 | ecosystem: Environmental > Aquatic > Deep subsurface > Groundwater | place: Canada...
TGCGCCTGGTGGCTGATGCCGCCTCCCTGAGCGCGCCCCTCGATGCCTTCAACACCGCCGATGCGGTGGAATTCCTCAACACTCTGGAGCTGTCGCGCGCCGCCGACACGCTGGCGGCGTTGCCGTTGCCGCGTGCGGTGAAGATGCTTGAACAGCCCGAGTTCAACCGCGGCGGCGATCTGGTCGCCGCGATGCCGGTGGCCCGTGCCGCCGCGCTGCTCGGGCTGATGGCCGACGACCGCGCGACTGACATCGTCCATGAGCTGGACGCCGATGACCGCGCCCGGTTGATCCCGCTGCTGGCACCGGAGGCGCGCCAGTCGATCCAGCAGCTGCTGAGCTACCCCGCGCACACCGCCGGCGCATTGATGACCACCGAGTTCGTGAGCGTGCCCTCGGACTGGACCGTGGGCCGCACCCTGCAGCACATCCGCCAAGTCGAGCGCACCCGCGAGACCGTCTACGCCATCTACGTGCTGGACCCGCAGACCCGCGTACTGGTGCAGGTGGTGACCATGCGCCGGCTGATCACCGGCCTCCCCGATGAACCCATTCTCGACGTGGCGCAGGTCAATCCCCCAGTGAGCGTGGACGCCATGCTCGACCAGGAGGAAGTGGCACAGCTGATCCGCCGTCACGACCTGCTCGCCATCCCCGTGGTGGATGCGCAGCGCCACGTGCTGGGCATCGTCACCGTGGATGACATTCTGGACGCGCTGATCGAGGAGTCCACCGAAGACGCGCACAAGTTCGGCGGCATGGAAGCGCTGGAAAAGCCGTACATGCAGATCGGCTTCTTCGAAATGCTGCGCAAGCGTGCCGGCTGGCTCAGCGTGCTGTTCCTCGGCGAAATGCTCACCGCCAGCGCGATGCAGCACTACGAAGACGAGCTGGCCCGCGCCGTGGTGCTGACCCTGTTCATTCCACTGATCATGAGCTCCGGCGGCAACTCCGGCTCGCAGGCCACCTCGCTGCTGATCCGCAGCCTGGCCCTGCGCGAACTGCGCCTGCGCGACTGGTGGCGGGTTGCGCTGCGCGAGATCCCCACGGGTGTCACCCTGGGTGCCATCCTTGGCGTGCTGGCCATCATCCGCATTGTGAGCTGGCAGCTGCTGGGCCTGCACGACTACGGCGAGCACTGGGCGCTGCTGGCGCTGACCATCGGTGCGGCGCTGGTCGGCATCGTCACCTTCGGCTCGCTGTCCGGCTCGATGCTGCCCTTCATCCTCAAGCGGCTCGGTTTCGACCCGGCCAGCGCATCGGCGCCATTTGTGGCCACGCTGGTCGATGTGACCGGCCTGGTGATCTATTTCAGCATCGCCGCGATGATCCTGAGCGGAACGCTGCTGTAACCGCAGCGACAGGCAGGCGCCGGGCCACGCCCGGCGCCTGTCATTGCGCCAGATCATCCCCACATCGCCGGCACGCGTGTACCGTGTAGCCACGTGTCCCGGTGACAGTTCGACCCCATGAGCACCTACCACCTGCAATCCGTGTTCCGCCCGCAGTCGGTCGCCGTGATCGGCGGCAGCCCGCGCGAGCGGTCCGCCGGCCGTGCCGTCATGCGCAACCTGCGCGCCACCGGGTTTCCCGGCAAGGTCGCCTGGATCAATCCGCGCTACGGCGAGATCGACGGCATCCGCACCGTCAAGCGGCTCAAGGACCTCGACTGGGTACCGGAACTGGTCGTCATCACCGCGCCGGCCAGCATCGTGCCGCAGGTGGTGGCCACGGCCGCCGCACGCGGCGTGGCCGCCGCCATCATTCTTACCGCCAACCTCGGCCAGGGCCCTGGCTCGCTCGCCGCGCAGGTCGAAGCGGCTGCGCGCGCCAAGGGCCTGCGTATCCTCGGGCCGCACTGCCTGGGCGTGATCGCGCCGCATGCGCGCCTCAATGCCAGCATCGCCGCCCACTTTCCGCAGGCCGGCGATCTGGCGCTGATCTCCGAGTCCAGTGCCATCGCCGCGGCACTGGTGGAGTGGGGCGTGGCACGCTCGGTCGGTTTCTCGGCCGTGGTCTCGCTCGGCGATACCCTGGATGTCGACTTCGGCGATCTGCTTGATTACTTCGCCACCGACTACCGCACCCGCGCCATCCTGCTCTACGTCGAACACATCCGCGACGCCCGCAAGTTCATGTCGGCCGCGCGCGCGGCCGCGCGTGCCAAACCGGTGGTGGTGGTGAAGTCCGGCCGCCACATCCGCATCGACCCCGATGCCGACACCCATGTGCAGGCACTGGCCAGCACCGATGCCGTGTACGGGGCCGCTTTCAGTCGCGCCGGGCTGCTTCGGGTGAGCGCGTTGGACGAACTGTTCACCGCCGCCGAAACCCTCGGCCGGCTCGGCACCTTCCCCGGCCGTCGGCTGGCCATCCTCAGCAACGGCGGCGGGGTAGGGCGGCTGGCGGTGGACCAGTTGCTGGCGCTGCGCGGCAGCCTGGCCGAGCTGTCCCCGGCCACCGTCGCCCAGCTCGATGCCGTGCTGCCCGAAGGCTGGTCGCGCGGCAATCCGGTGGACATCGTGGTCGACGCCGATGGCGAGCGTTACGCGGCCGCCATCGAGGCGCTGATGTCCGACACCGGCAACGACGCGCTGCTGGTGGTCAACGTGCCCACCGCCTTCACCTCCTCGGCCGATGCCGCGCAGGCGCTCACCCGTACCCTGGGGCTGCGCCCCCGCCACCACCGCGACAAGCCCGTGTTCGCGGTCTGGCTGGGCAACGACGACCGTGCGACCGCCACGCTCAATGCCGCGCGGGTGCCCACCTATCCCACCGAAGCAGACGCCGTGCGAGGCTTCCAGCACCTGGTGCGCTACCGCGACGCGCAGGCCGCGCTGATGGAAACCCCGCCCAGCCTGCCCGAGGATTTCGTGGTGGACACGGCGGCGGCGCGGGCGCTGGTCGACACCGCGCTCGCCGCCGGGCAGCAGTGGCTCGATCCGATCGCCACCCACCAGCTGCTCACCGCCTACGGCATCCCCTCCGCACCGGTGATGCAGGCGCGCGACGCGCACGAGGCGATGGACCTGGCCCAACCGCTGCTGGAGCAGGGCGCCACCGTGGCCGTGAAGGTGTTCTCGGCCGACATCCCGCACAAATCCGATGTGGACGGCGTGCGCCTGAACCTGGGCACCCTGCAGTCGGTGCACGCTGCCGCCACCTCGATCCTGGAGCGCGCCCATCGCCTGCGCCCCCAGGCAGGCATCGACGGCGTGCTGGTACAGCCCACCATCGTGCGCCCGAAGGCGCGCGAGCTGATCGCCGGCATCGCCGACGACCCCACCTTCGGTCCGGTGGTGGTGTTCGGCCGCGGCGGTACCGCCGTCGAGGTGATCGACGACAAGGCGCTGGCGCTGCCGCCGCTGGATCTGCGCCTGTCGCACGAACTGATCGGCCGCACCCGGGTGTCGCGCATCCTCAAGGCGTACCGCGACGTACCCGCCGCCGATGAACGCGCCGTGGCACTGGTGCTGGTCAAGCTGGCGCAGCTGGCCGCCGACATCCCCGAGATCCGCACGCTGGACATCAATCCGCTGCTGGCCGACCGCGATGGCGTGATCGCGCTGGACGCGCGCGTGGCGATTGCCCCCTCGCGCAAACTGCACAAGGGCCGCGGCCACCCGCGCTTTGCCGTGTTCCCGTATCCCAAGGAGTGGGAACGCACGATCACCCTGTCCGATGGGGCACCCGCGTTCGTGCGTCCGGTGCGTCCCGAAGACGACGCGCTGTTCCGCGCGTTCTTCGCCCGCGTCACCGACGACGACCTGCGCCTGCGCTTCTTCCAGTCGGTCAAGCACTTCAGCCATGAGTTCATCGCGCGCCTGACCCAGCTCGACTACGCGCGCTCGATTGCCCTGGTCGCCATCGACCCGCGCAGCGGCGACATGCTCGGCGCAGTGCGCCTGCACGCCGATGCCGATTACGACCGCGGCGAGTACGGCATCCTGATCCGCTCCGATCTCAAGGGCCACGGCATCGGCTGGCGGCTGATGACGATCATGATCGAGTACGCCCAGTGGCTGGGCCTGAACGTCGTCGAAGGCCAGGTGCTGCGCGAGAACAGCACCATGTTGGCGATGTGCCAGAGCCTGGGCTTCAAGACCCGGCTGGACCCGGACGACTCGACGGTGATGGTGGTGACGCTGCCGGTGCAGGATGTACAGGTACCCCAGGTACCGGTGTGAGCACCGCCCGGCAGCGTTGAAACGGCCGCCTCTACTGGAACTGGAACTCCTCGATCACCTTGCTGCACGTGGTGTCCAGCTCCACACTGAACGACTTGCGTTCATTCCTGCCCAGTGGATCTGCAAGATCGTCCTGATGCAGGACGGCAAAGCCGCGGCCACCGGCCAACGGCGGTGAGACGGACACCAGATAATCCGCCGGTGTCCACGACCGCGTACGCCGGACGTACGCGTTCACGACGCGTACGCACTCCGGGTATTTCTGTGCCTCCAGCACATTGGCCTTCACCATATCAGGCAGTGTCTGCAGCGCATCCTTGTCCGAGGCGTTGCACGCAGGGGATATGACAGCAAGACAAAGGCACAGCGCGAACGTCGGTACTCTGGACATCACTCGCCCCTCCGAACAGGTATGAATTCATAGCCCTCGTGGCTTCGGATCAGACCCGGTACGCCCATCTGCTGCATGAACGTGGCGTCGCCCGGGTTGCCGAACGGATCATACCCCTCCGCGCGCGTATTGGGATGCGTGTGGAAGAAGCCAAGCACCGTACAGCCGCAGAGGAACGGGTCCGGCTTGATCGTGGATTCCTGACTCATCCTGTCACGGCTGCCGGCAGGCAGTCGATAGAGCCAGGGCTGACGCTCGCCAATGGTCAGGACCACCCAGCCGCCGTTCTCGCGTTTGGTGGAGCCCGGCCTTCCCGAGCGCACTTCGGGCGCATTCGGCCTGGAATCCTCCCAGGCGCGCTCGGTCTCTTCCCGCAGCTTCGGATCCCGCGTCCATTCCGGGTCATTGCGTCCCACCGGCCACCCGACCCGCGCCCTGCCGCCGGTCTGCGTTGCGCCCCGCGCCGCGTTGCCGCCGCCATTCACTGTGGTGGCCATCGTGGTGAACTCGCCGGTGCTCATGCAGGTCCCATCCTTGTTGGCCAGGTGAGACCCGGTGCAGCGCCCATCCGGATCATGGTAGCGGTAGGGGTTGCTGTCGGCGTAGCGGTACCTGTTGAGCATGGCGACCGGGTTCATGAAGGTCGGCACGGGGTCCGGCGACAGGAACAGTGCGATCTGTGGATCGTAATAGCGCTGTTGCATGTACACCGTGCCTGAATCGGCGTCCTCCACATGACCGGTGAAGCCGGGCTTGCCATCGCTTACCCCGGTCGACATGCCGAAGGTGGTGTACTGGAGACGCTGGAGCACGGTTCCCTGGGCAGAGCTGTAGGCAATGGGACTTCCGAGGATGTCGTTGTGGACGTATTTGATCGAGGCAGTGCCGTCCTGGGCGGTCTCGATCGCGGCAACCGCAATGCCATCCAGGTAGACATGCGAGGTGTGGCGAAGCGCCTTCGACTCGAACTGGACGGCAAGCTTTCCGGAACGGGTATAGAAGTACCGGTTCGTGTCCTGGCCATCCGCTGCCCGGCGCTGGACTCGCCTGCCCGCGGCGTCGTAGGCATAGGTGGTCGAACCGGCCGACGCGATGAGCCGGTTGTTCGCATCGAACGTGAAGGTCCGCCCGTTCTTGTTGATCATGTTGCCCTGCGCATCGTACGCAAGGCCAATGATGGTCGCGCCCTCGTCGGTCCGGATGTTGGTCAGACGATTCGAGGCATCGTAGTAGTAGTTGAACGGCGTGGCTCCTGCGGTCGCCAGGCGCGTGAGGTTGTCGAAGTCATCGTAGGAGAATGACTGGTTGACCCCGGCCTCAGGCGACACGACGTTCAGTATCCGATCCACACCGTCATAGCTCATCTGGCGATTGAGGCCGCTCTGTCCGTCCAGATCCATCATGGAGCTGACATTGCCGCCCTTGTCGTACGCATAGGCGAGCCGCATGACGCCGGCGTCGCTCACCTGGCTGGGCAACAATCGCTCATTCAAGGTTCGCTGATGGCGAATGCCGTTTCCGTAGATGAACTCTGCGACGGTTCCGGTCGCACCACGCTTGACCCCCGAGACAAGTGTCCGTCCGGCGCTGTCGGTAATGGCCCGCGACCTGCCGAGCGCATCGGGATGGTGGTCGATGTGGAGACCGGACGGAAGGGTATAACCGGCCAGGGAGCCATTGGCATCGTAGGTATACGACATGGTCCAATCCGACTCGTTGCTGATGCTCGACGTCTCCGATGCCAGCGACCGGCGGCTGTTGTAGGTAAAGGTCGATACCGCCGAGATACCCCCGCCGTTGCTGGAGGAAATAGTGTTGATCAGCCCGTCAGGGGTGTACGCGATGTTCTGGTTGCCCAGTCCATCCGGCGACACGATCGCCGACAGCCGACCGTTCGCATCATAAGAGCGGGTGATCGCGCGCGGGGAGCCTGCGGCAGCCTGTTGATCACAGCTGCTTGTTGAAGGAAGCGCCAGCCCGCTGGCGGTCCACAGGATGCGCCCGGCTGCATCCAGGCCGACAGCGGTCGCCCCGGTCTCGGGTTCAATGCTCTTGCAGAGGCGATAGTGGGCGTCGTACACGTAATGGCGCTGAAGCGGAGCGCCGTTTCTTGAATCCCGCGCGATGCGGGTAATGACGCCGTAGGGGGTGCGATCAATCCGGGTAATGCGGGACTCGGGCTCTTCGATCAGCGTTTCCCGATCTGTCGCCGGATCCGAATAGGCCTGGTAGGTCGTCGTTGTCACGTTGTTGCGTGCATCGGAACGCTGGACCCGGTTTCCCGCCAGATAGATCTGGGCGGTGACCAGCGGGCCCTGTTCACTGTCCGCAGAGGTACCGGTCAACCTGCCCAGCGCATCGTAGGTGTAGGTGGTTCCCCGCAGCGGCGGAGGCGGAGGCGGGGGCGGTTCGCTCACCGTGATGGCGACGTTTGGCGTGAGCACGCCGAACCATTCCACGCCATCGCGCACCATGCGCCACTGGAAGTTGTAGACGCCCGGCTGCGCCGGTGCGACCACGGTCGCCTTGAACTCTCCGATCGCGCCCAAGGGCACGTCTGCCGTCTGTATCCGGTGGGTACCCCACAGGGTGTTGTCATGCGGGTTCTGCGCGCCGAGCGAATACGCCTGGCTGGCGCTCCACACATAGTCGCCGGTGTTCCGCATCCGGATGGTGACGGGATAGGACTTGCCCACCTCCATCGTTGTGGGTACCTCCTGCGAATCAAACTGTGAGGCGTTGATCGGATTGATGATGTATACGGAGAACACCTGCGTTGGCAGGCCGAAGGCGACCGTGTTCCGGCGCATCTGGAACTGGAAGTAGTAGTTGAATCCGTGCGTATTGAAAATCTTTGCGGTGATGTTGAACTGGAAGGTATACGACTGGCCGGGGGCCACGTCGTGGGAAATGCCCTGCGGGGTGAAGTCCCAGACGTAGCTGTCACCTCCGTTCACGAAATCGAGGAAGTAGCTTCCGGCGCGCCAGGTTGTTTCGCCGGTGTTGACCATCTGGATGGACATTGTCATGGGCCGCCCGGTTACCGGAGGTCCGACCGAAGAAATCGTGCCCGGCGCGGCGGCATCGATCGGCTCCGGTGGATTGTTGACTGTGATGACGACGGGGCCGCTGGACATCGGACGGTGGGTCATGTCGCCATCGGGCAGAATCCGGGTGGCGATCGCGCGGTACATGTACTCATAGCGACCGGGCGGAAGCCCACGTACAGGGATGGTCCCCTGCGGGATGACACTGATGGTCACCCCGTTCTGGGTGATCACGGTGTTCTCGATGAACTCCGCCTTGGGCCCGGAGGACACCGAATAGCTCACCTGGAGATCGAAGTTTGCAGGCGCGACGTACGTCGTCGTGGCCGGCCCGGTCAGGTTGATGGTTGCCTGCGCGGCGGCGTTGGACGCGGTGAGTGCCGTCAGCAGCAGGAGGAAACGGAGGAGGGCATGTGCGCGCATTGGGGTCTCCATACCTCAGCGATAGCGACCGGGATACGATTCGTAGATCAGCCGATTGGCATGGTCGTACCGCCGTAGGGTCTGGGACAGGGTTCCCGCCCTGTCTGCAGCGTCGTATTCCTCTTCCAGGACCGGCCTCAGCAACGCGTCGTAGTAGGTGACCTTGCGCCGGTTGCCTGTCGCTTCGGTTTCCTTCCAATGGCCGGCCGGTATGCCCAGCTCGGCTGTTGGCAGGCGCGAGAAGGTCATGGAGGTGGCATTCCAGGCCGTGCCGGCATCGGCCGGGAGGGTGATCATGGAGAGCCTGCCCATCGAGTCGTAGGCGTAGCTGGTCTGGAGATTGTTCTCGTCCCGCGCGGCGCCCACCCAGCCGTTGTCGTCGACGGTGGCGCCGCGTGTGGTCCCGTCGGGGTTGATCACGTGCTGCGGAATGCCACGCTTCCACTGCTGAAGCCGGGTCATGCGGCCGGTGGGATCGGTGGCGGTTGCCACCGTGCCATCGCCGTTGTAGGTGAAGCTCACCTGCAGCAGTCCAAAGCTGAACTTCTCCAGCGGACGCAGCAGATCGTCATACGTCGCCGCAGACACGACCTGCCCGGAATCCTCGTTGTGTGTCGATGCCACCGCACCGAGGATCCAACGGGCCGGGTTGTCCAGGTATTGCCGTCGCTCGCGCATCACGCCCGAGGGGCCGCTTTGGGTGGTCAGCGTCGGCCTCGCAAACGCGTCCCACCCGTCGCTGGCGCGCCGGTACTGCGTGCTCTCCCGCACAGTAAGGCGCTCGGCAAGCGGCTGGACCAGACCGTCTGCGTACTGCATGAAATGCAGGCTGTTTCCAACACGCGCCGGGTAGTGCGCTCCGGCCGGCGGCGAGCTCAGATACCGCGAGCTGGTGCTTTCCAGTACAACGCCATCGCTCCCGGCGGTCTGGCGTTCAATGATCTTGCCTTCATCGACGAGGAACGTGTGGCCGAACCCGTAGCGGGTGGTCGAGCCATCGGGGTGGGTCACCGTCGACCAGCGCAGCGGTGTGGAGGGGTATCCGCCGGTGATCGACAGCTGTGTGCGCATTTCACCGAGCCCGGCGCCGGTGACCACTCGATCGGTCAGCGACCAGACGGAGTAGTAGTTGGGCTGCACCGGCGAGTAGCAGGCATCCAGCGTGGAGCGGAAGATGGTTTTGTATGCGAACGAGAACGTGGCGCGGGCGCCGCCGGGATGCGTGACGGTGTAGGCGTAGGGCCCGGTAACCTCGCCGATGATGGTATCGCAGGGCGTGGTTCCCTCCTGTGGCGGTGCCATCCAGGCCGGTCGAACGCTGCCCACCCAGTCGTAGCTCCAACGGGTGGCATCGGGAAGGATCACCGCCGCCAGGCCGCCATCGGTCGTGCTGGTCGGTTCGCGATACTGGTACTGCCACGTGCGCCCTGCGGTCGTGGCGCTGACCATGCGTCCATTCTGGTGGGCCAGGTCGATCCTGCGGCCGTCATTGGACTGTATGGAGGTAAGGTTGTCGTTGACGTAGGTGTACGTGACCCAGTTGCCCTGCTGGTCCTCGACACGCGATGCGGCCAGGTACACCTTGTACTGGGGGACGGTGTGATATGTGCGCAGGCGGAAATTCGGCATCTGCCGGGTGATCATCGTGTCGAAGTAGTAACGCGTTCCATCCGGCATGACGGCAAGGAACCCTTCACCGGGCGCACCATTCCTGAGCTGGGGCAGGCAGCGGATGCGGATGTCCCCATCGGCGGCCCACGGATAGGTCTGACCATCTGCCGGCATCGGAATGGCTGCGGCCGCCTTCAGCATCAGCCGTGCGGGTTGTCCGGGCAGATGCAGGTTGTAGCCCGACCACATCTTCTCGATGTAGAAGTCACCCAGAATGGCGCTGTAGGGTGCCTGTTGCAGGCTGCACCGGGCATTGCGCGAGGGGTTGCCCTCGGCCGCCATCGTCCAGCCGTGACTGGTGAAGGTGCCCTCCAGGAACGGGGCCTCCAGCTGCCAGTCGTAGAGCGACCCGAAATCGAACAGGCGCGAGCCGGAAATGAAGTAGCGCTCATCGATCTGCCGGCTGCGGGTGAGCTCCACCTTCAAGGCGTTGTTGCCGGGAATGGAGATATCGGTGGCCGAGAACCGCGTTCCGCCATCCAGGTAGGAGATCTGCTCCCCAAATGCCTCACTGGCGTCCAGCGCGGCGGTGCGTCGTGCCTGCACCTTCTGCGCGTAGTCGGACACTTCTTCCAGATAGTTCTGGGCGTGGCTTGCGGTACACAGCCCAATACCGAGCAGCCCGCTGGCGAGCGTGAAAGTGAGACGGTTCATGCAGGTCCCCTGTGGCGGCGATCCGGCGCGATGAGCAGGCACCCCTGCTGCCCACGCGATGTTGGGGGCCATGTTCGCAATAGCGCGCGGTGCGCCGGACGTCGGGGATCTCTGATAATGATGTAGGGAGACACCTCCATCGGCTGTAAGAAAAATGGCCGGTGAAGTGCTGGCTCGCTGCCACGCCACCCTTGGTCTGCCAACAGGCAGCAGCGACAATGTCCGGATGACGGACCGCATCCCCCTGCTGCTGCTCCCAGGCCTGCTCAACGACGCTGAACTCTGGCGCGGGCAGATCGCCGCGCTGTCCGACATCGCCGACTGCACGGTGGGCGACCAGACCCGCGGCGAGACGATGCAGGCGGTCGTGGACGACGTCCTGGCGCAGGCGCCGGACCGCTTCGCCCTGGCCGGGTTCTCGCTGGGCGGCTTCGTGGCCCAGCAGATCCTGCGGACTGCGCCGGAGCGTGTGCTGCGGCTGGCGTTGATCGATACCTCGATCCATGCCGATTCGCCGGAACGCGCTGCCCAGCGCCGGTCGCAGCGCGCCAGCGTGCGCCTGCCCGGCACTTTCCACGGCTTCGGGGACACACTGATGCGCAGCTACATCGATGCCTCGCGGCTGGACGACTATGTGCTGGTGCAGCGCGTGCGCGACATGACCGCCCGGCTGGGGGCGGCGGTGTTCCTGCGTCAAAGCGCGCTGGATCGCGTCGATGGTCACGACGTGCTGGCCCGCTACCGCGATCCGCTGCTGATCGTGTGCGGTGCCAACGACCGCATCACGCCG
>Ga0265296_1005009_pt1 | contig 11161 bp, 14 predicted proteins | sample MunlanPumphouse1_FD_189073 | JGI IMG/M metagenome (GOLD analysis project Ga0265296, IMG submission 189073) | Groundwater microbial communities from a municipal landfill in Southern Ontario, Canada - Pumphouse #1 | ecosystem: Environmental > Aquatic > Deep subsurface > Groundwater | place...
CAGGTCGGCAATGCGATCAAGAAGGCAATTGTCAAGGCAAAAATGAACCTTGTGAAGGTTCGTCGTGGATGTGGCAGCTGGGAATGTGGTTGCGATGTAAACCACTCCCTTCCTATGCAGGTAGAGGGAACTGCCGGCAGCGTCAAGGTTACCTTAAAGCCCGCCCCCCAGGGGATCGGACTTGTAACCGGTGATATCAGCAAGAAAGTGCTGCAACTCGCCGGTATCAAGGATACCTGGACATTTGCCCGCGGACAAACCCGTACTACGATCAACTTTGCAAAAGCGACATTCAACGCACTCAAAGCAACCAACATGATCAGGACCGGGGGGTCACAGTAAATGTACGCGGTCGTTCAGGTTCGCGGGGTTGTAAATACCCGTCGCGACATTAAGGACACCTTAAAGATGCTGCGTCTCCACCACATCAATCACTGCGTGCTCATTCCGGACACGCCGGAGAATCTGGGCATGATACGCAAGGTGAAGGATTACGTTGCATACGGCGAAGTGGATGCACCCACCGTTGAGACCCTGTTGCAAACCCGCGGCAGAGTTCTCGGTGATGCACCATTAACCGAGGAGTACTTAAAAACCAACTCCACGTATGCCAGCATCAGTGAGTTTGCACAGGCGCTTGCCAGCGGGGAAACGAAGCTTCGCGAGGTTCCGGGACTTAAACCGGTCCTCCGTCTTCACCCGCCACGCAAGGGACACAAGACCACCAAACGAACATTCACCCAGGGTGGAGCGCTTGGCTATTATGGTCAGGAGATCAATACTCTCCTCTATAAGATGAGGTGAAGCAAAGATGCCAACAAATAAACGTTCAAAATACCGTGGATCGCGGACATGCGGCGGCGGCACCCATAAAAATCGTCGTGGTGCAGGTAACCGTGGAGGCCGGGGACGCGCCGGCATCAATGCCCACCACTTTGTCAAGTGGTATAAGGAAATGGGAGGCCCTGTCTTTGGTAAGGACGGTTTCTTCCACAACCCGCAGGTCCTTGTAACAACAATGGATATCGGGATAATTGACCAGATCATGCCGTCGCTTATTGCGCAGGGTATTGCCAAACAGGAAGGAGATGCAGTTGCGATCAATGCTGCTGACATGGGCATCGAAAAGGTGCTCGGCAGTGGCAGGGTCACCAAAAAGATCAACATCTCTGCTGAGGCATTCTCTGAATCAGCAAAGGCAAAGATTGAGAAGATGGGTGGAAAGGCGCAGGTCGTCTGAGCCTCCCAATATTTTTTGGTGAAACCATGGGAAACCTGCTGGATCGAATGGAACCCCTGCTCGCTGCGATGCCCGCAGTCAAGAGCCCGGAGGGACACGTTCATTTCAAGAATAAACTGATCTGGACGCTCGGAATACTTATTCTGTATTTTGCCCTGACGAATATCCCGCTTTTTGGAATTGCACCCTCATCTCAGGATCTTTTTGAAGCATGGCGTGCACTCCTTGCCGGGGCAAGCGGTTCGATTGTCCATCTGGGTATCGGACCTATTGTCACTGCATCCATCGTGCTCCAGCTGCTCAAAGGTGCAGATATTCTTCACATTGATACCAGCGAAACGCGCGGACAGGTCATGTACATGGGTCTTCAGAAGATCCTTATCATCGTCATGATTATCATCGAAGCCGCCCCGAATCTTGTGGGGGGCTTCCTGCAACCTGATCCGATAATTGCAGCACAGTTCTTTGGAGGCAACCTGTTTGCAGTTTCGTTCATGATCTTCATCCAGATCTGTATAGGAGCCGCACTCGTTGTCCTCATGGATGAAGTGGTGACAAAATGGGGTATCGGCTCCGGTGTGGGTCTCTTTATTATTGCCGGTATATCACAGGCAATAGTTAATGGATTCATCAACTGGGTTCCGGTTGCCGACCAGTATCCTGTCGGGTTCTTCCCCCGTCTTGTAGCTATTGGTATCGATGGCGGGAACTATCTCACCTTCTTTGGAAAAGATATTCTCGCATTTGTTACCACTATCACCATCTTCCTGATCATTGTGTACGTAGAATCCACGCGCATTGAGATCCCGCTTGCCCACGCACAGGTACGCGGAGCACGCGCACGTTTTCCGGTGAAACTCATCTATGCCAGCGTTCTTCCAATGATCCTTGTGATGGTACTTCTGGCAAATATCCAGATGGTGGGCATGTTCCTATCGAATGTCGGAATCACTATCTTCGGGAAATTCGATGGCTCCACACCCTTAAACGGTATAATGTACTTCCTTGCGCCGATCAACGGTCCGTCAGACTGGATGTGGTGGATATCCGATCTCGGCCATCCGGCATGGGAGGTGCTTTTACGTCTGGGAATCAATACAACAATCATGGTTGTCGGTGGTGCGATCTTCGCACTGTTCTGGATCAAGACTGCAGGGCTTGACTCAAAAGATGTCGCCCGGCAGATCCAGATGTCAGGCATGTCCATTCCCGGCTACCGCAGGAATCCGCAGGTGCTTGAGAAGTACCTTGACCGGTATATCCCCCGTGTCACGGTTATTGGTGGTGTCTTTATCGGGTTGCTCAGTGTTGTTGCCAACCTCTTTGGTGTCATCGGTGCTGTGAGCGGAACAGGTCTGCTCTTGACGGTCAGTATCACTTACCGGCTCTATGAAGAGATAGCAAGCCAGCAGATCATGGAAATGTACCCGTTCATGCGGACATTCTTTGGCAAAGACTGAAGTCAGGAAAGGGACACGAATGCAGGGACGAAAGGTCATCATAACCGGTGTACCGGGCGTCGGAAAGACGACGGTAGTCAACGAGGCATTAAAGAAACTCAAGAGTGAGGGTGTCGAATACCAGTCCATAAATTTTGGCTCCTTCATGTTTGAGGTGGCAAAAAAGGACAATGTTGTCCAGGATCGGGACCAGATGCGGACGCTCGATCGCGCAGTCCAGAAACAGTTGCAGCAGCGTGCCGCGCAGGCTATTGCAAAGGTAACGGGCAACGTACTTATCGACACGCATGCATCGGTCAAGACACCAAAAGGGTATCTTGCGGGGCTTCCCGAATGGGTACTCCGCGAGATTATGCCTGATGTTATTGTACTTGTTGAAACGGATGATGATCAGATCCTCATGCGACGGTTGACTGATGAAACCCGCGCCCGGGACAAGGAAGGGTCCCGCGCGATTGGGGAACATCAGCAGTTCAACCGTTCAATCGCTGCTGCCTATGCGATGATGACGGGTTGCACCGTAAAAATGGTCACCAACGCGGACTTTTTACTCGAGCGCTCATCATCAGAACTGGCAGACGTTCTCAGGTGAACTGATGGATTTTGCAAAAATCTGGGATAAATACGGTATCTACATAGCACTCGCTTTCATGATGCTGATGATGTTTTCGTACAGCGTCGAGTGGCTGCGGGTGGGTGTTGGAAAAGGTATCGATGGCGCATTTTCACCCGTTGTTGATGGGTTTGCGATTCCGTTCTACATACTAATCGTAATACTCTCTGCATTTACCGGGCTGTACTCTTCGATCATCCAGAAATACACGATCGATTACGAGCGGATGACCGATGCCCAGGAACGGATGAAAGAGTTCCAGACTGAGTACCGCGAAGCCCAGCTCTCTCAGGATGAGAAGAAGATCAAGAAGATGGATGCGAAAAAAGACCGGGTCATGCGCGAGCAGCTTGAGATGTCCCAGCAGCAATTTAAGCCAATGGCGTACATTCTCGTGATCACCGTACCGATATTCTTCTGGCTTCTTTTCCGGCTTGAGCAGGTAAAAAGTACTATCACCATGCCCTATGTGGGTACTATCGGTCTGCACGAAGCAGCGGTCTGGATCATCCCCGCATGGATTCTCTGGTATATGATCTGCTCAATAACACTGAGTCAGATTATCAGGAAGTCCTTAAACATCGGGGGGCTCTGATGCGGATCACCGTGAGCGGGTTGCCCGGTAGCGGGACAACTTCACTCTCACGGTACCTGTCAGAACGTCATGGCTTTTCTTTAATATCAGCTGGTGAAGTCTTCCGGCAACTTGCCAGGGAACATAATATGGAGCTTGCCGAATTCGGGCGTCTTGCCGAAGAGGATTCATCGTTTGATAAGATGATTGACGCCCGGCAGAAAGAGATTGCAGAGAAACAGGACAATATTATTGTTGAAGGCAGGCTCTCTGGCTGGATGGTGGAAAACGCCGATCTCAAGATATGGGTGCATGCGCCTATTGCCTGCCGGGTAAAGCGGATCGTCTTCCGTGACCATGTGGCTGATGAGAAAACCGCAGGGGATCTCACCCTTGAGCGTGAGCAGTGTGAAGCATTGCGTTACCGGTCGTATTATTCCATTGACATCAACGATCTTTCTCTCTATCACCTGACCCTGAACTCCCAACACTGGGGGGTTGAAGCGCTTGGTGCAATTGTTGATACAGCAATTGAACAGGTTAAACGGGCATAATCAGAATAGTTTTTTCGTGTTCTTCCAGAACTCGCACATTTCTTTCCGTTATTTTATCCCAACGGACCGGGGGCAGACGGGGAAATCTTTTACGTGTTGCAGCGGGTATGAATGTTGTGGGAGATGACATCGTAGTTCAGCTGGTCCGTTCATGGGACAACAACGAGATCGCTGACCTGTACCGCGCTGGCGGGTGGTGGAAGGAAGAGTATGATCCCGCGGCTCTCGGCTCTCTTATAAGGGGAAGTTTTTCATTTGCCGTTGCTGTTGAGAAAAAAACCGGCAAGGCTATTGGGATGGGGCGGGTTATCTCGGACGGAGTTTCTGATGGATACATTCAGGACCTGGTAGTCCTTCCGGATTACCGGAAGAGTGGCATTGGCAGGGAGATGGTTTCCGCTCTCGTTGATCAATGCATTCAGAGCGGTATAACATGGATCGCCCTGATTGCAGAACCGGATACAGAAAATTTTTATCTGCCGCTTGGGTTTTTACCTATGCAGGGGTATGTACCCTTAATCTTCCGGGGTGAAGGATGAAACTCACGCAAGATGATTTCCGGCCGGTCACGCTCGATGACCGGGCGTTTTTCCAGCAGCACTATGCGCATTATCCCCAGACGCACAGTGATAATACGTTTACCAATATGGTCTGCTGGAATCATTACGCCCATTACCAGTATGCTGTTATCGAGAAAAATGTCATCCTGGCCAGCACGATCGATGGAATCACCCGTTTCCGCCCTCCAATCGGGCCCCGCAATACTGCGTTACTGCGCTCGCTTATCAAACTGGCATCGGATGTCAGTGATGCAGAGCCGGTTGTGCTGATCGATCCTGATACCGCCAGCTGGATGCGGGATACCTGTGCCGGTCTCAACCTGGTACCTGACAGGAACCATTTCGAATACGTGTACAGGGCTTCCGATCTTGCAGATCTCCCGGGTAAGCAGTACCTTACCATCCGCCACCATGTCAATAAATTCCGGAAAAACTGTCTCTATTCACTTGAGCAAATCACGCCGGAAAACCGGGAGGAAGTGAAACGGTTCCTGATCCAGTGGTGTGAATGGAAAGGCTGTGAAGGGGACCCGGTTCTTGCCCATGAAAAAGATGCTACCTTCTTTGCCATCGATCATTTCGGAGAGTTAGGATTGTCCGGGCTGGTCGTCCGGGTTCATAACACGATCGGGGCGATGTCACTCTTCGAACCGCTCAATAATGACACAGCGCTTGTCCATTTCGAGAAAGGAATGCCTGATTGCGAGGGCATCTACAAGGAAATTAACGCTGAAACTGCGGCCATATTGAAAAAAGATTTCGCTTATATCAATCGCGAAAGCGATCTCGGCGTTGCTGGTCTACGGGAAGCAAAGATGCGATACCATCCCGATCATATGGTTGAAGTCTACTCCCTGAAACGCGACTCCTGATTTTTTGTTCGATCCATGTTCAGGGAACGACAGCCAGTGCCATAACTCCCGATGCTATGATTTTTACCGCAATGGCAGCGAGAAGCATTCCGAGTACTTTTCCCATAATATCTGTTACTACTTCTCCCAGCATGCGCTGGATGAATTCAGAATAATAGAGAACCAGCCATGTAGCGAGCAACGAGAGTGTGATCGCTATGAAGGGGATGAGGAGTCCGTAATCCCTTGAAAGGAGCATCACGGTGGTGATGGTACCCGGTCCGCACAAGAGTGGTGTTCCGATGACAACACCTACTGCAGTCTCTGTACGCTCTTTGCAATGTCCGATCTCAATACCAAGTGCATACTGGATACCGAGAAGGAACAGGAGAATACCCCCGGCTATCTGGAAACTGGGCAGATTGAGGCCCAGGATATCAAAAATCATTTTATTGAAAACCAGAAACAGGTACATCAGTCCGCCTGCAACGGCAACAGCGATGAATGCCTGTTTGTGGATCTCTGCCGCAGACTTACCCTTGGTCATTGCCGCAAATATCGGTACAGAGAGGAGAGGATCAAGGATAATGAACAGTGCAGCAAATGAATAGATAACTCCGGGAATTAAGTCCTGCATGGTCTGATCCAGAATATATGCACCGGATGCGGATAAAAATTCGGGTTACTGATAGAAATTTTTTGCAGGTTTGCATCATTCACAATATATAATAACCATAAATCTCCATCTTCTCCTAGAGCGGACTTATCCTCGACAATAATAGCCGGGAAAAAAGGCCGCACTGGTGAAATCTTATGGCAAAAGCTGTGACAACTACAAAAAAGAGCAGTGAAAAGACCATAAAAAAGCCGGTTGCTTCAAAATCCAAGGCAAAACCTGTGGCAAAGAAAAAGACTGCTGTGCCGAGCAAACCTGCAACAAAAAAAGCAGTTGCCGTTGTAAAGAAAAAAACCTCCACTAAACCCGCAGCAAAGGCCCTGCCCAAGAAAACGGTAAAGAAAAGTGCAGCAAAAGCAGGAACCAAAAAAACTGCAGTGAATCTTACCCGGTACAAATGCAAACTCTGCGGGTATGTCTACTCACCGCTCCGTGGTGAGCCCCATAACGGTATTCCCGTGGGGACTGCCTTTGATGATCTTCCCGAGACTTACGTCTGCCCGGTTTGCGGGTACCAAGGAAAAGGAAAGATCGGCAAATGGGGATTTGATGAGTGGCGTCCAACGCGCTATCTATGTTCCATCTGCTCCTATGTGTACGATGAAAAACGCGGGGAACCTCACCGGGGCATTAAAGCCGGAACAAAATTTGAGGATCTGCCCGATGATTACGTCTGCCCGGTCTGTGCACAGGATCCCAAGATCCGCGTGCAGTTCGGGAAGGTGTTCAAGCAGGGTTTTGAACCCCTTCAGGTCTGATATCTTAAAAAGGGAATCCCCATATTTCTTTTTCGTTCCTGTTTATCCTACCATTACTCGTTGTCCCAGCAGTCTCCAATATAGGTATCATGTTCGCACTGGCGGGAAACACCTGGAGTTCAGCATTATATACGACACTCCCCATCGTTTTTATGGTATAGAGTACGTCTTCGGGTAACAACGGAACGGGATAACTCTGGACCCGATCCGTATAAAATGCCTGCTGATTCTTTTGGGAACGGTATGTATAGGAGATTCCAGCGGACTCGGGGACCAACGTCTTGAACAAAAGAATTATCCATGTGAGAACCATTTTCCATAGCACAATGAACATATTAACGCTTCTTACCGCATTCGTGCCATGGATCGCGTTCACCCTTGTCGCTGAAGCTCCCTTGGGAAATCCCCTGATGGGCCTGACCCTTGCCTTTATCATAGGTATTCTGCTCACCCTCCTGACGAGTTACAAGCAACTGCTCAAGGGCTATATCCTGTCCGTAGTCACAATCATCTTCTTTGTCGTGTTCTTCATCCTGATCATCGGATTAAAACTCTACTGGCTCGCGAACTACATCTCGGTACTCTCGATGTTGCTCCTTACGATCGTCTGCTGGGCAACGATGCTGTTCCATTTTCCCTTCACCCTCCAGTATTCCCGGGAAGGTGTGGAACCCGAGCGTGCCAAGAGTGCACCATTCATGCATGTAAATTATGTCATCACAGCAGTTTGGGGAATTGTATTCACTCTCGGCTTTGTGGTAGATGCCTTCCTGCTCCTCCGGCCTGAACCGGGTCTAATGTTTTTTGACAACGTGAAATGGCTCTTCATGGTAATCGCGATCGTCTTTACCGTGTGGTATCCGGATTATGTCCATAAGCAGAGGGCATTGCAGGTGGCTTCTGAGATAAAATCGAGAAAATAAGAGATGAGTAGAAACTCATTCTGATAACCTTTTTATTAGCAGAAGCAGGATATAAAAAAACGAAACGAATGAGAATCCCTCTCTGGGGCTCTGTACAAGCGGATTTTTTAAATTATTTATTGATGCACCAGATCTGCACTTCAATTGCGTTTTTTGGAATAATTGAGAGCTGGAATCCCGTTATTTTTGTGTATACCGCACTACGAAATACGTGACGAGAGGTGATGCCATATATAACATGGTACTGCTCGTAAAACCCATCACGGTGATGATGATCGCTGCAAGAGAAATGGCCGGTATGGTCAGCCCTCTGTACATCCGGAGTCGTATGTCGTAGGGAGAATGTTCCTTGGATATAAGCCGGTGGTTGTGGCTCGAATAATACCATTGGATGGAGAGGATTAGACCGAGAATCAGGAGATTAAACTCAAAGACACACGTAGCAAGAGTATCCGAAGAGTAATCGCCGATGAAACTGGTTGAAAACGGGACAAGGGTGACAAAAAAAAGACTAATTGCATTCAGTAACAGAAAATTCTTGTCAATGTGATGGACCATACTGAACTGCGCATGATGGCCCATCCAGAATGCGACAAGGATAAAAAACGCTATGATATAATGGTAAAAAGCAGGGAGCAGGGAGATGAGTGCAGCGCTGGATGTCTGCGTTATAACCGCATCATTGGGAAGGATCATATTCAAGACAAGCAGGGTCATGGCAAATGCAAAGATCCCGTCAGTTAAGGATTCCATGCGGTTCTTTTCCATCAGCACACTTCGATTTTCTGCAGACTCGATTATGACCATCGCTCTCATCTAATATTTGATCGCCGGGATATATAACCGGTGATAACCCGTGATAAAGACCTGACATGGAGTGTGTAAAAACGATCTATCAGGAAAAAATCTTACACTGGAGTGATTTTCCAGAAATTTACCTGACACACTTATTATGAAAACATGGATTCCAGATGAAAAAGCCTGTAAGATTAAGCCATAAAGAGATCTGTTCTCCACTCCTCCTGTTCGAAGTTTTCAGCCTCGTATCTCCGTGGTTCTGCTTCACTATAGGGTTTCTTGGGGACTCACGCTGATAATCCGGGTACAAATCTATAAACCCGTCCGCAGTTTATTTCCTATTCAGTGATTGAATTGACCCGCCTCATCCTGAACATCGGTACCTGCCGATATCGCAGTCTCCTCCTTACCTGTGTCCTGACTGCAATGATGATCCTTCCCGTTTTTGCGGCGGATGCCAATATCGAGGCAGAACTGGGAGATACCCTGACCCTCCACGGGATTTCCTACAAGGGCAGCAGCGTGTACCTCTTCATGACCGGCCCAGACCTGCCGGTGAACGGGGTCTCTCTGACTGACGTGTCCCAACGGGCTGACAAGGGAAATTTCAACCGGATCGACCTGGATAGCAATCAGGAATGGACCTTTCGCTGGAATACAGCCCGCATCGAGAACGCGATCAAAGCCGGGACGTACCTAGTCTATGTAACGAACGAGCCGGTGGACAAGGCCCATCTCGGTGGTTCGGATTCCTACAAGACCCTTCAAGTCGATTTTAAAAAATCCACGACATCCAAGGTATCGATTAGCAGCGGATCAACGTACACACTTAAGCCCGAAATGCACGAATCGGTCGAGGCACCGACTCTTGTTATAACTTCCCCGACACCCACACCGACCCCGGTGACAACGCCACCAACCCCCGCTCCGACCACACTCCTGCCAACGACAAAAGCATCACTTCCGCCTGCACTTGTATTTCTTGGAGTGTTGCTGGGTGGGGGTGCGACTGTCCTGAAAAGGGAGTAAATCCTTTCCCTCTTTTTTTCAGCAAGGTATTATCATAGACCGTGTGAATGGTATACTGAGTGGTATGGACGTCAATGAACCGTTGAAAAAGGCACACCATCTGATGAAGATCGGCCGGTATGATGAAGCCATCGTACAATATGACCGCGTCCTTGAACTGGATGGCCGCAATATCAAAGCACTTGAGGAAAAAGGGAATGTCTATTATTCTCTTGGAAGACATGTTGATGCAATCGCGTGCTACGATGCTGCAATCGCGATAAATCCCAAATTGATTCTGCTCTGGTATGAGAAAGGGTACGCCCTGAGAAAAATAAACCGGAATGAAGAAGCTATTGTGTGTTTCGATCGGGCACTGGCTCTTGATCCGGAATACACCTTTGCTCTGAGCAACAAAGGGTATGCCTTAAACGAACTTGGGCGGTATAAAGAAGCGATTGCATGTTTCGATGTAATCCTTGCATCAAGCCCGAATAATGTCCGGGCGGCAACTGCAAAAGGCATTGCGCTTCGGGAGTTGGGTAAAAACGAAGAGGCGCTTTTGTTCTTCGACCGGGCACTCGATTTTAACCCCATCAACTCATTTGTGTATTACAACAAATCACTTGCTCTTCGCAACCTCGGCCGGGTTAAGGAAGCTGATGAGTGTCTCAAAATCGTGAATTTCCCCCCCGCTGCAAGAAAAAAATAAATTTTTTATCTGATAATTACACAGCGATTAGGGAAAGATTTCATCAGGCCTCTTTTTTAAGAGATCTTAAGTATTCCTTATCGGATATTAGTTTCACTTTGTTAATGGCATGAATACGAAGAATTCCGAAGAATTCTTCCACTCATTCCATCCTGCCACTTCAAACTCTTTTGAAACAATGTTTGAAAAAAAAATTAAATGAGTTTAAAGATGGGGTGGCTTTCTGATTTGCACTCGATCCCGAGCTGACGGGTCGCCTCAAGGACGGTGATGTCCGTGTAGGCCTGTGCGGTGATCATTGCTTCGACGTTCTCGATAGGTCCGTACATAATCAGGTCTGCACCGAGGGTGCTTGCAATCATGTTGCAGCCGATATCGGGGGCTGACCATGCTGCCTGCTTTATGCCTTCCATACCGCCGAGGTAGTGGTGGGA
>Ga0265296_1005010_pt1 | contig 11159 bp, 19 predicted proteins | sample MunlanPumphouse1_FD_189073 | JGI IMG/M metagenome (GOLD analysis project Ga0265296, IMG submission 189073) | Groundwater microbial communities from a municipal landfill in Southern Ontario, Canada - Pumphouse #1 | ecosystem: Environmental > Aquatic > Deep subsurface > Groundwater | place...
TATTCTTGCTTGTTCGGGGTTTTTAAGAGAATTCAGTTCATTTATTAATTCATTAAGCATGAGATTTTTAGAATTCTGTTATATAAAAATATATTTAATTATCTTAGTAAAATCAGATTATTAATTTGAGTAATCACACCCGTTTAACTTAATTATAATCTAATAATAGATTGTTACAGATAACTACTTCTCTACAGATTTATTTCTGAAGAGCCATCCTTATAGGTTTTCCTGATTTTTTTGGTTTTTCAGTCTGATGTTTCATCATTTTTGACTGAGCCTTTTCCATATCTTTTGTTGCTTCTGCACTTGTTTTTCCCATTTCAATTGCTTCTTTTTTATCATCTATTCCATCTTTATCTTTATCCTTGTCTTCATCTTTTCCTTTATTTTGCATATTTTCTTTTACTTTTTGCATCATAGTCTTATTTTTATCAATAGATTCAAGAGCATCTTTTACTTTTCTTTCTTCTCTTAATTTTTTGAATTTTAAATTGTTAGGATAATCAACAAGTTCAACTTTTATATTTTCTCCTTCTTTTGTAACTTTAACTTTTATTTTATGCGGATGCTTTCTTATTCCTCTAGCCCACATGAATTGGTTTAAATCCTTGTCAATTTTTACTTTGTTTAAATCTCTATTTTCAACTTTCATATGTCTGGCTACAAACTCTTTTATTGTTTTAATTGCTTTAGGAGTTTTTTTATATCTTGGAACAACTCTGCTTTTCTCTCTAAGAGGAATAATATATTCTCTTACAATTTTGCTTTCTTGTTTTTTTTCTGCCATTTTAGTTTGATTCTATTTTATCTATTAAATCTATTAAATTTGATATTGGAAATTCTTCCTTTTCATTTAATTTACCTTCTAAATTTCTTTCAAGCATTAATTTTATATCTTCAATAGTTTTAGGATTATTACCAGAATAACTTTTAAGAAGTATTCCCACTTGATGATTATCTGTTTCGTAATTTAGATGCATAATTACTGTTCCCTGTGGGCCAGAATAAACAAAAGTCTCTTTAGGAGATGTTCTATGTTGATTAATACTTGGGTGAATTCTTTTCCATTCCTCTTTTCTTAAATCTAATCCATCAAAATAATATTTACCTTTCATTTCAAATTCTTTATACACCACTTGAGTTGATTCTGATAAATCTCCTTTTTTATCAAGACCATTATGTATCTTCTGTATTTTGTATCTATCGTTTTGTTCCATTTTATCCGAAGTGTGATTTTCTTTGTTTTCTTGGTGTGATGTGAAGTTTTGTTCTTCTCCATGAACGTTTATGCTTAGTCATAGCTGAAGGATGCACTCTCTTTCCAATTCCATATTTTTTAAGAACGGCCCATATGGGAGCCCACTTAGTTTGTCTTCCCTTTTTTGCAAGAACTTCCTTTTTATTTTTATTTTTTATGGGCATTTTAATTTAATCTCCCCAGATTTAATTCTGCTGTAGATTCAAGCTTATTTTTTATTCGAGAATTAACTTTCTTTGGAATTAATATTCTAGATTCTTTGTATCTATAATAAATATGAAATGCACTCCCGTTCTTTCCATATGTCTGTCTTATTATTTCACCCATATTATTTGTTTCTACATTTTTTCTAGGGAATACACTTTTTATAAGAGCACCAACATATTTGGTATTATCGCAGGTTATTGGAGAATTATTTTTTCCAAGCAGTTTATATTCTATCATTTTATATCCTCCAGAAATTTTTTCCCCTTATCTGTTAAAATTCTCCCGGGTTTCTTGCTTTTTACTCCTCTAACTGGTTTTTGAATTTCTGTGAAACCTGCTTTGTCTGATTGCTGTAATATTAATCTTATTATTTTTCCAGAACCTTTTTTGAATGCTTCTGGCTTGAATCCTCTATTTTTCTTTGAACCATATTTTGTCCTTAATCTTTGAACTCCAACAGAACCTGTTTTGTAAACATTTCTCAAGACAGAAGCAGCTCTTTTGTGCCAGAAATCTTCATCATCAATTGGTCTTTCTTTTGCAGGTCCAGATTTTACAAATTTTGCCCATTCTGGTTCTTTAAATTCTTCAACTTTTTTTAAAGCCTCAGCTAATTTTATATTATATTCTTGAGCGTTTAATTCATAAACTGCGTTTGTCATTTTATATTGTTTTATACTGGCTTGTCTTTCGACAATAGATTAACTCTTAAAGTTATTCACCTAAAATTATGATTAAAATATGGTTTATAAATTATGCGGTGAGGACAGTTATAGAATTATGATATAAAATAAGAATAATAATTATTAATAGTAAAATATTAAATTATCTGTCACAGTAGCTATATAATTAAGTTAATACTAAGTTAAATTAATGATGATTTTAAAATTGTTACATTAATTATTGAGTTTTATCTTCAGAAGGAATGTCCCCTCTCATTTCTCTTCGCCACTTCTTTACAATAATTGTATAGCCAATTATTCTTGCAGTGTATGTCTTTCCAAGTTTTTCAAGAATTTCATTAGATATTTTTTTAAGTTCTTCTCTATCTCTGCAACAGGATCTTAATACAGATATCTTAATATTTTTGCATATGTCAAAATGATGCTTAAGATTACATATAAAATTCTCTGTAAGTCCGTTCTTTCCCAATTGTATTTGTCTTATTGTTGGCATTTTAATTATAGTTTATTATTGATATTAATATCTCCCTATATTCCCGCCGTCTTTTAAAACTTCCTACATCAAATCCTTTTTGTTCATAATATTTTATAAATCTTTTACTAAAAATTATATCTTCAGCAGTTTTCATATCATCCATCATTTTCTCAAGATGTGTATTTACTATTATCTGTTCTCTTTCTTTTTTATCCAATTTTCAATATCCTCTTTCTTTATCTTAATTAGTTTTGGTTTTGATTTTAATCCCCATGTTCCGGCTTTCATACTCTTTTCTTTTCTAACTTCTTTTCCAGTAAAAATGTGAAGTGCAACATCCTTCTTATTATCTCTCCAATCTTGACTTTTTGATGCACATATAATTGCAGATTCTTTTATTTCTTCTTTTGTGGGATTTAATTTATTAATAATACAAAATGGGCTTCCCGGCTTTGCTGTGTGGAGAATTGTATTTTCTTTTCCAGAATATAATTTAACAAGTTCATCATTATTCTCAGAATTTTTCCCAAGGAAAATAATTGTTCCTGAAGATAATGTGAATTCTCTTGGTTTCATATATAATGAAAGTACAAAAAGGTTATAAATTTAATTGAATAAGTTATTTTATGGTTTATGGGTATAATACTAACAAAGAATTTATAGACAAATCTTATCAGTTGCTTGGCAAATTAGATAAAAAGCATCTTTGGGATAAAGATACTCTTGTAATTGGGTTGGATAAATCAGTCAGACCTCTTGCATATACTTTGAAAAAAATCTCTGATTTAGAAAAGAAGAAAACTCCCGATATTAGGTTTTTTAATTATAGTGTTCACAATTATTCTCCAATATCTTGCCTAGGGCATAAACAAAATGTTGAAGAAATTTCAAATCGTTTAATAAACAAATTAAATACGAATAAATTTTCAAAATATAAGAATATTTTAATTTTGGATGAGCACATTTCTTCTGGGCAGAGTTTGATAGATGTAGAAAAGATACTTAAAAACTATTTTTTAGGACTTAACCCTAAAGTAAATATTTCTTTTGCTTATCTGGGGCATATAAATGAAATTAAAAATCCAGAATTTGATAAGAAAAAATCAATTTATGTTCAAAATCAAATGATTGGTAATAAGGCTGAATCTGAAGAAACAGGAATAGAAGATAAATATAAATATTCAGATTTAGAAAAATCTAATCTTAAAGAATTAATCCGCGTTAAAAATAAAGCAACTTACAAAGAATTTCTCCAAAACAGAAAACAACTTTCGGAAGACATTAAAAATTATGTTGCAAAAAAACAAGAGAGAACTGGAAGACTAAATTTATTGGAAAAAATTGTTCAATATTTTTCTCTTCTCTTGTTAATTTCTGGACTTTTTATTGGCTATAAAGGAATTACAGGAAATGTAATTGGAAATTCTTCTTCAATAAATGTTCTTGGAATTATATTAATTATATTGGGTCTTTTAGGATTATTTTTATCAAAGAAATAATCATTCTTTCTTTATTAACCACTTATTAACTATCTTTAAGCATTTTCTCTGATTTGGCCATGTCAGTTTTCTTTCAGCCTCTTTGAAAGAAACCCATTTATATCCATTATGCTCAATTGGATCAAGTTTTAATTTTCCATTTTCTTTTTTAACTTCCACAGCAAAAAGATGATATGTTTGTCCAACAACACCCGATCTATCTTTTAATTTTTTGTGATACAAATAACTCCCTTTTTCTTTGAAACGTTTTGTGTTCAAAACTTTTAATCCAGTCTCCTCTCCGACTTCTCTTCTCACAGCCATTCTCTTTGTTTCAAATCTCTCAATTTTTCCTTTTGGAAATTCCCATCCTTTCCAGTGTTTTTTTCTTTTAAGAATTACATATTCAATTTTTCCTTCATTATCTTTAGAATATACAACTCCAAAAACAGCATGGCGAAATTTTTTATTATTTTTCATTTTATTATAATCTAACCATTATTTTTAAATTATTCTTCTGGCATATCAATGAGTTTGTAATTTTCAATAACTCTAAAATACCTTATCTCTCTTATATTGAGAAATTTATCTTTTAATAAATTTATAATTTCATAGTATCTTTTGGAGTTTTCGAGTTCTAAATCAAATTCTATATCATTTCCACCTATTGATATAGATCTTCCAGTTAATTCGCTTAAGGAGAATATATCTTTTTCAATTTCCTTTATTTTTGAGAGATTATTCAAATCAATCTCAACCGTATAAAAGTCCCTACCCAATGTAGATACATTTGTATCGGATTTGTAACCTAAAATTATATTCTTTTCTTCTAATTTTTTTATTCTGTGATATATAGTCATGTTATCAAGTTTAAGTTTTGAAGCAATTTCAATAAGATGGATTCTGGAATTCTTAGAGAGTATTTTTAATATTTTTAAATCCCGCTCATCAATATTTTCAATTTTCCTTTCCTTTATATTAAAATCTAAATTCATTTTGGAATTTGTTAGATATCTTCTTGGAACTTCTTTATAACTAATCATAGGGCATATTAATTTGTCTTTTATGTATTTTCTAAAATTCTCTGAGAATAACCTATAAAATTCATAGAACTCGTTTGGAGTTTTAGACCAATATGCAAACACAAAATCCCAAGAACCGTCTAATTTAGCAATCCACCAGGCATTTTTCTCTCTTTTTAGATAATTGATCATCTTCTCTAAATCTTCTTGAGATATATCGATTAATCTTAAATATATTCTATAAAGAGTATATCCTATTTTTGAAACATCAACTAATAACCTATACCCTCTTATAATTCCCCCATTTTCAAGTTGTTTAATTCTGTAGCCAACAGCATCTTTGCTCAATCCAACTGATTTTGCAATAGAAGAATTGTTTTGTCTGGCATTTTTTTCTAATTCAAACAGAATCTTCTTATCTTTAATATCTAGCTTCATATTGCTTAATATTAGACAAGATTATATAAAGATTTCTATTTTGAGGCATAATTTAGAAGAAAGTTAATTATAGCCCAATTATTACATAACCATAAATAAGTGATAACAAATGAGTTATTATGGAGATAATAAAATGAAAATAAACAAAGAATACAGAAAACGCATAGGGTCCTTGATTCCACTACAAGGTTCACTTTCTCAGAAGGAATTCTATTCATATGCCAGAGAAATATATACTATGCTAAATAGGATGGATAAGAATAAAAGAACAGATAGAAGAATGAAATATGCAGGATTACTTGTTGGTCTAACTTGCCTGGTGGGTTTTTCTTTTGCTGGGAAGTATATTGTACGTGAAGTTAAAGAAGATTTTAGAAGTAGGAAAGAACAGAAGCAACAGGAAATAAAGCGTCTTCTTGATTCTCAAAAAGCAGTTTATGAATTCAAATTAGATTCTCTCAATAAAGATTATCAGAATAAATTAAACAATTTAGAGAAGGAGTTAAAATGAAAATAAACAAAGAAAGTTTCAAAAAATTGTGGAAAACAGGATTAGTTGTACCTCTAATTGGAATTATCTATATAAGTTCTTTATTTACATATTATACAATAAAAGATAATAAATCGGGTGTCAGCGAATTAAATAAGCAAAAGAGAAAAGCAGATAACCTTATTTGGAAAGATTATTTTAATGAATGCAAGAGCAAAAGGGATGAAATAGAAAAAGAATATATTTCTTTTCAAGATTCAATAAAATTTGTTCGTAAATACAAATTAGATTCTCTTAAACAGGATTATAAAATTAAATCAAACGAATTAGAGAAGGGATTAAAATGAAAAATACAAAACTAAATGAAAAAGTTTACGAAGATTCTCTCCTCTTAGAAAAAATTGGGAAAATAGAAAGATATTTTCAACAAAAGAGAAATAAATACAAATTTGACATATTTGCCTATAAAAAGTTTAAAAAAAGTAGTGAAGAACTTGACATTATCAATGATTATTACTGGAAATTTAGAGATAAAAAAATGACCTCAGATGAATTTGAATATTTCCAAAAGACAAGGATTTTCTCAATAAAAAGAGATATTAAAAGAGGAAAAATTCAAGATAAAATAAATAGATTAGAAAAAGGGCTGAAGTAATTTATTCTCCAAACTTATCCAAGGCTTCTTTTAATTCTCTATGGGTCTTTGCATATTCTTTTAATGGAATTTTTTTCATAACAGCATCTATGGCCTGTCGCATTCCCATTGCACCATATTTAGTTCCTCTTGGATTCCAATGAACTCCCCCGCCAGCCTGAAGCACAATATTATTTCCCATTGCTTTAATCATTTTAGGAACAATCCCCGGATAAACCCCTCCAGAAGCAACTCCCAAAACAGATTTTATATTATACCATTTTTGTTCTAAATATTTTTTTGTTTGAGGAGTGAATTGTGTTTCCATTTCTTTCTCAATGTGCATAACCTCTTTTTTACTTCCAGTCATCTTACCATAAATTGTTCCTATATGAAGAGTATCAACTCCCACCATTCTTGCAAGTTCTGCAATAACTTCCATAGACATTCCATGATTGGGATTCCTATCATACATTGCATGTCCTGCTCTATGTGCATGAATTGGAAGTTTTGTGTAATTTCGTGCAGTTTGTAGAGCACTCCAACCAAGAGTTAATATGTCAAGCATTATATAATTTCCTCCATTTTCTTCTACGAATTTTATTCTTCTCTTCATTTCTTCTGATTCTGCAGTGCAATTTATAAGATAAGCTTTTTTTTCACCAGTTTTTTTTTCAGCTTCTTTGCACGCCTTTATTGTAAGTAAAAATCTTTTTTTGAAATGATTAAAGTTCTGGCTCGTTAAATTTTCATCATCTTTAACAATATCACATCCTCCAATCCAAGATTCATATGCAACTTTTGCATGTTCTTTTTCATCAAGTCCGACCTTTGGTTTTATGATTGTTCCAAGAAAAGGCCTTTTTGGAATTTTCATAATTTTTCTCAATCCTTCTATTCCATATTTTGGACCTTTGAAACTTTTAAGCATTTTTTCAGGAATTTTCAAATCTTCCCACATAAGTCCTTTTACAGCTTTCATACCGTATATATTTCCTCCCACACTTGAAAGAATTTCTGGAATATTTCCCAACTCAAATAAATCAAGAGGATAAGCAATTCTTACCCTTTTTTCTTTTTCACTTATATAATATATTTTTGGGGATAATCTCTCAGCGATGCTCTTTTTCATTGTTCCTATATTTGTCCATGTTCCTATAGAACTCTCTCCTGCAATTTCTTCAGAAACTTTTCTTAAACTCAATCCTTTTGCAGGAGTTATTTTATATTGACAAATAACATCTGTTTTTTTTGGCTTGTATTTTAAATCTATAAAATTGTTTTGCATTTTCACCTCTTTTATTCTCTTTATATAATAAGAAGTATTAAGGTTTTTTGGTTTTTAAATTATTCTTCCTATAATTAAGTTATCTAATCTCTTTTTCTTTAATTATCTCTTAAGCCCATAACATTATTCAACTATTAATTAATCATAATATTCAACTGTTACAGATAATTATATTGAATGTATTTTTTATTTTCCGCAATAAGTTAATTGTAATCTTTTATTATGAAATGCCTGGCACTCCTTGCAATTCGAATGTCTCATACAACTTAATTCTGGGCAACGACATTTTGGATTGAAAGTTTCATCAATCTTCTCTTCTTCTTCGGGAAAGGGATATTCTTCATATTCCATTTTATTTTTCCTCTTTTTTTATTTCCCAACCATTCGCAGTATCATTCACAATAAAACCTAATTTCTTCATTTTATCCCTTATTTCGTCTGCTTTTTTCCAATTTTTTTCTTTTCTCGCTTTTTCTCTTTCTCCAGCTAATTTTTTAATTTCACCAGGAATTTCTATTTTTTTCTTTTCAAGCAGTTTCAATCCAAAAACTTTATCTATATCTTCAATTGTTTTGAATTTTCCTTCAGCTTTTTCATCTCTTACTAATTTCCATAGAACTTGCAAAGCTTTTGGAGTATTCAAATCATCGTCCATTTCTTTTTTGAACTCTTCAACATATTCTTTGTTTATTTTTCCGTCGTCTTCAATTGTTTCACATATATTCTTTAATCTTTCATAAGAATTTTGGGCATTCTTTAAAATTTCTAATGAGAAATCTATTGGCTTTCTATAGCTTCCAGTTAAAATGAAGTATCTGTACACTGATGGTTTGAATCCTTTTTCTTCAAGTTCTGAAATTGTGAATAATCCTCCTTTAGACTTTGATACTTTTTCTCCCTTGAATGTCAAGAAGTTTTCATGCACCCAATAATTAACAAATTTCTTTCCTGTTGCACATTCACTTTGAGCTATTTCATTTGTATGATGAATTGGAATATGATCTACACCTCCAGTGTGAATATCAAATGTTTCTCCAAGATATTTCATTGACATTGCAGAACATTCTATATGCCATCCAGGAAAACCGACCCCAAAAGGAGAATCCCACTCCTGTTGTCTTTTTCCAGACTCTTCTGAAAATTTCCAAAGAGCAAAATCAGTCTTATTTCTTTTTTCACGCATATCTATCCTTTGTCCTGCTTTCAACCCCCTTATATCTAATTTTGCAAGCTTCCCATAATCCTTATATTTAGAAGTATCAAAATAAATTCCATCTGAAGTTTTATACGTAAAACCTTTTTTTTCAAGTTTTTTTATCAATTCAATTTGTTCTTTTATATGTTCTGTTGCTTTACACCAAATTGAAGGTTCTTGGATGTTTAATTTTTTTAAATCAGTTAAAAATAAATCGAAATAATATTTTGCAATCTCCTGCGCACTTTTTCCTTCTCTTGCAGCCGCTTTCTCCATTTTATCCTCTCCTTCATCTGCATCCGAAGTTAAATGCCCAACATCCGTTATGTTAATAATCTGTTTTACTTTGTAATCATTATATTCTAAATTTCTTCTTAATATATCAGCAAAAAGATAAGCTTTCAAATTTCCAATATGCTGATACCAATAAACAGTTGGCCCACATACATACATTCCAACTTCCCCCTTCTTTATGGGTTTAAATATTTCTTTTTTTCTTGTCAAGGTATTATATAATTTCAAAGTCATAATTCTTTAAAGAAAATAGAGTTTAAAAAATTAGTTTATTTAAAATAAACCTTTCTTTATAACATCTAAATCAAAGTAACCTGTAGTAGTTTCAGCAGGATATCCCGTGCACTTAACAATTACTCTGAATCTTTGCAAACATGGAGGAGTGTCTTCAGGGACAGTTATTTTTATGAGAGCATATCCATTGGTGCTATCTACTTGATCAAATATAACATTGATTGTTCCTGTAATTATAGAGTTTCCCACACTTGGCCACCCGTTTTTTATACAATAAGTAGTTTGCTCATCAGCCTTAACATCATACGTACATCCTCTTTTATTAGCTCCCCATACTAATGGATCAGTTGGAGAGAATCCAAAAGGTATCCCAAAATTTGCAGTTCCCTGTTTTACTTTTGCAGTGTTTTGTCCTCCAAGCCCAACAACCAATTTAGTATTGTCTTCTGCAAATAAATTCTTGATTTCATTTTTTACTTGATCATTAATTGTATTTACATTTTCTGTAGTATTTACAAAGATTGTTTTAGTCAAAATCAATCCAAGAACCAACGCAGACATCAATAAAACTATAGTTACAATTGTTCCAACAGTCATCTCCATTGCAGCTTTTTTATTTTTAATTTTCATATTGCACTACTCAAACCTCCAGACTTGATAAATATATACGCAAGGAACACAACTAAAATAAAACCAATAACAATTGCAAGTATATTCAAAATTTTTGCAGCTTTTGTAAATGATGTTGATTGCTTTAGACTCTTAATCAAACCCATAACTCCAAGTATAAGTGCAATTAACGATATAATAATTCCAAGAAAAAATGTACCAAATACAGCGTTAGATTTAAAAATTTTGAGAATAAGTAAAGCAAAAGGAATGAACAAAGCAAAAACTAAACCGATTATACCTAAAATATAACCATGAACACTTCGCAAATCTTGTTGTATCATTTTTCCTCTTTTTTATTCGTACGGTTTAATTAACCTTTTTTATTTTATAAATGTTTTGAAATGGGAGATGGGGATCCCGGGAGTCGAACCCGGCACAACTACGTCTTCAGCGTAGTGCTCTCCCGCTGAGCTAGATCCCCAATTTAAATTAAAGTTTAATACTTTTAAATGTTTAGAAAACGCATATTAATCTCAGCTCAGTCCCCCGAAGGATATATCATAAAAATAGTTATCAAGTAAAATCTAATTCTGTTAATATATTAATAATGCTGATTAATAGTAGAGCAAGATTTGAAGTTTCGTTAGATAATTAGATTCTCTAGACTTATTAAAAATAAAAAGATGTAAGTCAGGAATAGGCCAGATTCTGTCGAACTCCGTTCTTTTTCAAGACAGACAGTTCGTGTTAACATTCAACTATGCGGCACTAAGCCTTGCACCGGTTGAGATACTCGTTTCATCGTAACTTAATACGCTCGTCTCTGTGGTAGAGCTTTGCCTCGCGAC
>Ga0265296_1005011_pt1 | contig 11159 bp, 11 predicted proteins | sample MunlanPumphouse1_FD_189073 | JGI IMG/M metagenome (GOLD analysis project Ga0265296, IMG submission 189073) | Groundwater microbial communities from a municipal landfill in Southern Ontario, Canada - Pumphouse #1 | ecosystem: Environmental > Aquatic > Deep subsurface > Groundwater | place...
CTTGAAAAACCTTCCTCCTCAGCGAGTTGTATATAGCGGCCCGACAGCTGTTTCGCCCCTATCATCAGTGGAAGATGCTCAAGGTAGAGTACCGGTGCATCTGCTGCATGAAATATCTCACGCGGCACTAATCCATAAGACCAGATTACAGGTTTCCCTGCGCTCTTGGCTTCTTTCACACCTTCGTAATATGCCCTAATGGCCTTGCCTATCTCCAATGTGGTCTGCAAATTCTTTTTCCCCGGGGTAGTTACTTTTGTTGCCATGTTTTACCTCCTAAGATTGGCTATTCTACCGGTATTTTGTTGATGGTTTATCAGAAAGCTCCTTGAAATGATTATGTAAGGGAACCCTTTGTTAACAAGCAAAGTTCTTTTAATGAAATTTCATTATGGAATGAACCTATCTCATCCAGGGTGTGAGCGTCGCTATTCTTTAACAAAATAAGGTTGTATTTTTGGGAAATCTCTTCCACCTTTTTCTTATTGATCTGGCGATCATGAAGGGCATTACTTATCTCTATTCCCTGGAGTAGATTCATATCATACTCAAATCCATCGTCCCCTGGGTAAGGATAACTTGGGTGTGGTAAAAATCTAAAGGTGGAACCGTTGGGCAGAAATAGCTCTACCATTTCTGCCCATCCCATTTCCTTTACAGTTATTTCTCTCCCAGGTATTATCAATATCTGACTGTCAAGGCTTTCATCTACTATCTTTTTAACCAGAAATCCATACTCTTTATCATCGTGTTCGGTAATGGCTATTCCATCCAATCCCCGGTTCTTGATCTTCTCAACAATCTTTCTCACTAGATCTATGCTTGGATAGGCAACCATACCGGTAGCTTCCATACAGTGGGTGTGTAAATCCAGTTTCAAGATGTCCCCTTAATGCAAATCTTGAACAACATTCATAAACTGAATATTAATAATAATATAATAAACAGCATAAAGTTTGTCAAGCACAAAATAACAATCTTTTGAATAACTGAGTTTTCGGTAATATGGAAAAGTAAAATGATATTTTAAAGGGTGTTATTGACATAATTGATAGAGGTATCTCTGTTTGAGACAGGATATAATGCCGGAAGATGCCTTTGAATTGGACAAGAAAAGGAAGATTGCCAGGACTTGATGAGCAACCACTAAAGAACTGGTTGTTGCTCAAACAAAAAATCCTTTGAGCAACAACCCCTGAATTTCTTTTAGCGCAATGTTCCTACATAGCAGGAGGTAAGCTGTCTCTCTTTTACGTGGGGCAACGTATAATCGGGGAGTAACATTGGAGATACCCGATCTGTCTCGATGTCCGCCTCTTCAAGCCCCTTGTGATAGGCACGGACGTGATCAAGGGTAAGTATTCCCATATCTGACCTTGATTTTGCATAATCGGCAGCACTTTTACCAGCGATCCTTCCGAATACCAGGATGTCCAGCAGAGAATTGCCCATCAAACGATTTTGTCCGTGGACGCCCCCTCCTACCTCTCCGGCAACAAAAAGCCCGGGCAGTGTTGTTTCACCCTTGCTCTTATATTCCAATCCTCCATTCTGATAGTGGAGGGTTGGATAGATCAGCATAGGCTCTTTAGATATATCAATCCCGAATCGCTTGTAAAGGATAAACTTGCCGGGAAATTCCCTCTCCACTGTACCTTCCCCAGACAGGGTATCGATCATAGGAGAATCCAGCCAAACCCCAAATTTGCCTGTAGGAGTTGGAACTCCCCTGCCTTTTTCAACACATTCTTTGATGACGGCGGCTGATTCCACATCCCGGGGCTCCCTCTCGTTGACGAACTGCTGTCCGTCGATATTGACTAGATTTGCCCCTGACCCACGGAATTTTTCGGTAATCAGGATCCCCTCAGCCTGTTCAGGGAAGACTACCCCTGTTGGGTGGTATTGAACTGTATGGAGGAAACAGATTCCCACACCTGCACGGTAGGCAATAACGATGCCGTCAGCGGTGGCTCCGTAGTGATTTGTGGTCATGAAATTCTGGATATGAAGCCGTCCACTGCCACCGGTCGCCATGATAACAGCCTTGGCCTTCACTATGAAGTATTCCTCAGTCTCCATATTGTAAAGCAATGCCCCGGCACACTCCCCGTTTTCGTTAAGGATAAGCTCCACGGCCGGAGAAAATTCGATTACCTTGATATCCTGAGAGCGGTTACGTGCTTCATCACGGATGGTACGCATGATCTCAGCCCCTGTAATATCCGCAGCATAATGCATCCGTTTTCTGCATGTCCCACCTCCGTGGAGGGTCTTTAACGTTCCGTCTGGGAACTTAGAAAAATTGCACCCCAGCTTTCCCAACCAAAGGAGAACATCGGGGGCTTCAGTAACAAGAGTATCAACCAGGTCAGGTATATTTTTGAAGTGGCCACCCCCCATAACGTCCAGGTAGTGATAATAAGGCGAATCCTTCCATCCCTTAGTTGCAGCCTGGATGCCCCCTTCAGCCATCATAGTATTGGCATCCCCATGGCGGAGTTTAGTAGCTATGATTACTTTTGCCCCCTGCTCTTGAGCAAGAAGGGCTGCTGAGGTTCCTGCACCACCCCCTCCGATAATAAGAACGTCGGTTTCATAATCAACCTGGGAGAGGTCTACAAGATCCGGGTTAACTCTGCTCTTTGCTTCAAGCATGTCTACCATCTCATGGGCTATTCGGTAACCCTTGCTGGGACCGACTTTAATCTCCCGCCGTCCTTCCTCTCTAAAATCGGGGTGATAGTCGAGTATCTTCTTGCGTTCTTCCAAAGAAAGAAAGGGAACCTCCTCATTCTTCTTTTTCCTTGTGACTCTCTCTGGTCTGGTTTTCTCTACTACCTTAATCAATTCTTTTAACTCTTGTGGGTATGGCATATTCGTACCTTCCTATCAGCCAGTTTATTTTTATAGATAAGTGTTATCAGCCGGCTTCCAATCCTCAGGTGCCTCTGATGGTTCCATTTCCCTCGCCTGGTATGCTTTTCGCAGCTGGTCTTCACTCATACTCTTTATATCTGTTATAGTCCTGGTATACCTTCCGGTTTTGATGTTATCCACCATAGTTTTCAAATGGGAAGATTCAGGCTTGATCTTGCTTCCGGTGATTCTTCGTACCATCTGAGCGATGTGGTATTGGGACATCTCTCCCATGCAGCGCACAGTACAGAGCCCGCACTGGATGCAATCGAAGGAGAGTTCTGTGGCTTTCTCGAAATCTCCCTGTTTGATTGCCGAGATATAGTCCATAACCGAGATGTCCATAGGGCATACCTTTGTGCAAGCATTACACGCTACACACCGGAATAGCTCAGGGTATTTTTTATATACTTCTTCAGGGTCAGATCCTATGGCTTCCAGATTGTATGTTGCTCTGTTAGCCGGGAAGAAGGGTAGTTGGGTCAGGTACATCCCATCTTCAACAACAGTCTGGCAGGCCAGTCCAACATAGATATGGTAATCTCCCGGCTTTCGGTAAACGGTACCGCAAGCGCCACAGATTCCGCCACGACAACCGCATCCTCTGATATACTTGTAACCGGCATATTCCATGGCCTTCATAATAGTCAGGTTTTTCGGAACCTCATATTTCTTTCCCATGACGAAGATCGAAACCAATTCTTTGCCGGAAGTAGTTTCTTTGCTTTCACCTTTTGTGATATCCGTTGTACTCATTTCAACCTCACATTTTCTGGGATTAAGACCTCATTAAGAGGTTGCTTAAAACGTTTCTTAATTAGTTTGCCCTGAAAAATTGCTCAAGCCGCTGTCAGGAATTTTTTGCTTTCCATTAGCCGGATTACCCCATTGTGATTCAATTCAAAGTTACAGACTTCAGCCCCCAGGCCGAGAGCTATGGCAAGTAGCTGGGTAAAGTAGAAGGTAGGCAGTGCTTTAAGTTTATCGTGTTTTCTTAAGGCGTCCTCCTGTCGTTTTCCCAGGTTATACTCACAAAGGGGACAGCTTGTCACTATAGCCTCGGCACCCCAACTTTCTGCCGATTCCAGTATCTTAGAGACGGTTTCTATTCCGACATCAGGGTTGCTTAAGATTTGATAGGAAGAGCAACAATCAGTAGAAGCCGGAAAATCTACTACTGTTGCTCCCATCGTCTCAATAAGGTCTTTAAATAGCGTATGCTTTTCAGGCGGCTCAATAGCTACTGACTGAGGACGTAAAAGGGTACATCCGTAATAGGGGGCAATCTTTAATCCTCTCAAAGGCACTTTGATGCTTTCCCTTATCTTTTCCCACCCTATTTCATCTCGCAGGAAGCTCAAAAGATGGACTACTTCTACTTCCCCATTGTAGTCCCGCTCTTCTTCCATAAAGGTATTTATGGTGTGCCTTTTTTCGCTGTTCTCCCGCATCAGGAGATTGGCACGGGCCAGGGTATTGTAGCACATGGAACATGCTACAACCAACTTATTATCACCCTGTTCCACAACCCTTATAAGATCGCGGACAGGTGCAAGAAGGTGTAAGAGATCATCGTCTGCTAATGAAAATACCGCACCGCAGCAATTCCACCGAGGCAGTTCCACAAGTTCTACCCCCAAGGCATTTAGAGCAGCTACTCCTGGACAGTCCATGTTTTTGGCCTTAGTCTTTAATGTGCAACCTGGGTAATAGCTAATCTTCATTTTATCCTCTCATGAAGTGTGTTTCCTAAAGCAGCTTACCAGAGCAATCTGAGGGAGGTCAGCCATCATCTCTTCAGATATTGCCGAAGGTTCAACATAATTGACATTCTTTCGCAGGGTCAGCTGCCTGATAGCTTCCATGACTTTGGTAAGTTCGACCCCCCTCGGGCAACGGACAGAACAGGCATTACAAGTTGCGCATATCCAGGCTGTTTTGGAAGAAATAACCTTATCCTTCAAACCAAAGTGGGTCAAAATCATAATCTGCCGGGGGGGGATATCCATGTGTTCAATCATAGGGCATCCACCTGAACATGTGCCACACTGCATGCATTTGTGAAAATTTTCGCCGCTGATCTCTTCGACTTTCTTTACGAATTCTTCATCATAGGTTTTATCCGAGATTTCGATAGTCAATGGTTTACCTCGCTGTTATTTGGGATCGTAAAATTAAACAAAGACTTGCTTTTGCAAGGACTATGAAGAATAACAAAAGAAGATTTTTGGGTCAAGAAAAATTTTCTTATTGTCAACCACAATTAGAAATGTCCGCTTTTAAAACAATTAGAAATGTCCTGTTTTATGGTGAAGTTTAGTAACTGCTCAGGTTCAAAGTTCCAAGGTTCACGGTTAGAGAGCGATGAAAATATGAAGAGCGCAAAGTAGCCAGTCGTGAACCGTGAACCTGACAACCTGAGTAGCTACAAGGTTTATCAGTTGTTATTAGGGGAATAGCCCGTTATTTACCCGTAAAGTTGGGTGATCTCTTCTCCAAAAAAGCCCTGACACCCTCTGAAAAATCCTTTGTTTCAAAGCAGAGAGACTGGGCAAAAGACTCGTATTCTATGGCAGAAAAGACACTGGAATTTACGTCACTAAAGATGGCGTTTTTTATCAGTCTTATGGGGATAGGTGCTCCTTTAGCCAACCTTAAAGCATACCCTTTGGTGCTTTCTTCCAGTTTTTCATGAGGCACTACTTTGTTCACCAGACCTATGCGGTATGCCTCATGGGCATCAATCACATCTCCGGTAATCATCATCTCAAACGCCTTGGAAGTACCAACCAATCTTGGCAAGAAATAGGTGCCTGCCATACCGGGATTGAGCCCTATCTTTACAAAACTCATGCTCAGTGTGGCATTTTCAGAGGCAATCCTTATATCACTGAGTAGAGTGAGACAGCACCCTGCCCCTATTGCGGGACCGTTCACTGATGCAATAACAGGGATGTCCAATTCCCGAATAGCCAGAAACTTTCTGTAGAAGTCTTTTGCAGAATCCTTTTTGTCTATAGGGCTTATTTCCCCATCAGGGAAAGTCCCTGCCTTCAAGTCGGCTCCAGAACAAAAGGCCTTTCCTGCCCCAGTTATGACCACAACCCTTACATCTTTATCCTTTTTGAGCAAATCCACGACAGATGAAAATTCGTCGGACATCTTTTGAGTCATAGAGTTGCGCGCTTCTGGATTATTTAATGTTATTGTAGCAACCCCCCTGTCCTTCTCAAATATTATCTTCTCAAATTCCACTTTTCCCCTCCTTTACATAGAGATGAATTTATAGTTTTTCTATCTCTTCCATTATCTTCTCAGTCATTCTTTTATTATTCTTTTTATACGTGTTGTTTTTATTCTCAAAGAAGATGGGTTGGCCAAAGATAATTTTTGCCCGACCCATCCTTGGAAAAACCTTTCCATCAGGGAGTAACTTCTCGGATCCTATTATCTTCACCGGCACAATTGGCACATTTGCCTTCAGGGCTAACCACGCCACTCCAGGCTTTCCTTCTATCGTATTGCCATTCAGGGAGATAGTGCCTTCGGGAAACACATTAAGTACCTTGCCTTGATTTAATATTTGGAGAGAACGTTTGAGGGCATACCGATCCATCTTTCCCCTTTTTACCGGAAATGCGTTCAGATGGGTCATGACAAACCTCAAAATGGCGTTTTTGAATAACTCTTCCTTTGCCATTGAATATACTTTCCTTTTTACCCCTACCCCTAAGAGGAGGGGATCTAAGTAGCTTATATGGTTTGGTGCAAGGATTACCCCTCCTGATTTAGGGATATTTCTATGCCCTATAATGTCTAGCCTGATATAAGAATGGAAGAAAAGAGATAATAACCTTATCACTATTTTGTATAGCATTGTTACCCTTCTGAACAAAAAGTCTCTGTCATATCGGTGCGACTAAAACAGGATTCTTATCCTTTTTTGTAACTATTCAGGTAGACACAGAGGCACAGAGTACCAAAGGCACAAAGTAGAAAAAAAACAACGAAACGACCCTCTCTGCCAAAGCGCTTCGTAGTGACGAGTCAGCGGAGTAAGCTTTTTTGCTTTGTACCTATGTGCCTTTGCCACTTTGTGCCTGAGTAGTCACATATCCTTATGAGACGCACAGGGGAAACACTCTTTCAAAACGGTAAGCATATGCTTGTGGTGAGTGCCTTTCCAACTTGTTAATTCAAGGCATCTAAAAAACAGTACCTAAAAGGTAAAGGGTCACTTTTTTGATTCATACAGCATTTAATTTCTAAATACAAGGCAAAACCAACCAACACAAAACAAAATAATTAATCCATCCTGAAAAATGAAAAATTTCCTTTGGAGTGATCATGAGCAGGATCATTAAGTCGTTCACCGTTAAACCGTGAACTATGAACCGTTTTTAAAATTCCTTGTATTTTTCCATTACTATGCTATAGTAGCCAAAGATGACGGCTTCGTGGTGCTACAAGAGGCATAGGGGTTATTTACGACTTTATCAAAGTTAGACCCGAAAGGAAATCGCTAGCTATTACGGATAAAAAGGAGTAAGAGATGGGGGAGAATGCTAAATGGTGGATAATTGTCATATTGAGCTCTCTGTGCTTCATGGTTTTGACACATCCTGTCTTGGCTGAAGTAACTGCCCAGACCTCTGGCGCAGGAAGCAATACCCATGCCTGGTGGTTTTGGCCTGTTGTCCTTTTTGTAGTCACCCTTGTCATGGGAATTTTAGCGGTACTGGGAGGGGTTGGCGGTGGTGTTCTTTTTGTACCCATTATCAGTGGTTTTTTCCCTTTTCATCTGGATTTTGTCAGAGGTGCGGGTCTTTTGGTAGCTCTGGCTGGTGCACTGGCCGCAGGCCCTGGACTCCTGAGGCTAAACCTTGCCAGCCTGAGACTCGCCATCCCGGTAGCGTTGATTGCTTCGACCTGTGCTATCATAGGGGCTATGATCGGATTGGCTCTCCCCACTAATATCGTCCAAACAGCCCTGGGGGCCACTATCATTGGCATTTGTGTCCTTATGTTGACGGCTAAGAAATCGGAATTCCCGGATGTGCCTCAATCTGATATGCTCTCCTCTGCCTTGCGGATATATGGGGTCTACCGGGAGGCAAGCACAGGACAGGTCATTAACTGGAAAATACACCGGACACCCCTGGGCCTTACTTTGTTCATTGCCATCGGTATCATGGCCGGTATGTTTGGTCTTGGGGCTGGTTGGGCTAACGTTCCTGCACTCAATCTTATAATGGGTGTTCCCTTGAAGATAAGCGTAGCCACCAGTAAGTTCCTTCTCTCGATCACCGATACGTCAGCAGCCTGGATATACTTGAATAAAGGGTGCGTTATACCAATGATAGTAGTTCCCTCTCTGGTAGGGATTATGCTTGGTTCCTTTATAGGAGTTCCTCTTCTTAAGGTGGCCAAGCCTTCGGTTGTTCGCTGGATAGTTATATGTATGCTGGCATTTGCAGGGATCAAGGCACTAGGCAAGGGTTTAGGCTTTTAAATAAAGACACTTTCAGGAAAATAACAAGTAAGACTCAAGGAGAAAAACAATGACTGACAAATCACAAACCTCATTAGGGGCAGGACCCGAACAGGTTCTTTATGCCAAAGTTTTAAGAAAAGGGATGTACCTGGGTCTTGTGATTCTCTTCATTACCTTTGCTATCTATGCTTTAGGCATTATAAAGCCCTATATCCCCAAGGACAAGATATCCTTCTATTGCACCATGAACGTCCATGATTATCTTTATTATGCCAAGATCAAAGATGGCTGGAGCTGGCTTGGTATGCTGAGGTATAGTGAGTTTATCAACTTCATAGGGATTGTTATCCTTGCCGGTGTTACTATCATTTGCTACATTGCAATCATACCTGTTCTCTTGAAAAACAACGACAAGTTATATGCAACCATGGCTCTACTGGAAGTGATTATCCTTGGCTTGGCAGCCAGTGGTATCCTGGCGGTAGGGCACTAAGGGGGTCTGGGAGGGATGATTACCATGCCCTTCCTTCCTATCCAGTCACCATAGGCGATTGAGTCCCTGTTTATCCTCCTGTGTCTGTCTTCATTTTCACATTTCTTGGCAAACTTTTTCTGTTCTAATCAAAAGGATTCCCTTCTTTAGTCATTTGGTCCCGATGAGAGCTTTGATTTTTCCTTGTCTTTTCCCATTACTCTGCTATAGTAACCAAAGATAATAATCTATTGAATCCCGAAGGAAAAGGCAGACTTCCCTGTTGATTTTAGGGGGTATCATTGATGGAAATTGAGGAAAATAAAACCTACTGGCCAATCGACCATCTCAGGATGGATATTAGAGAGCTTATTGATGGAATTCCGGTAGGAGTAGCCCTTATCTCTCCAGACTTACGCATTCATGCCATTAACAGAGCCATGGAAAGCCTTACTGGTTTCAACAGGAAGGAAGCTTATGGTGTCCCCTGCCGTTATATTATGAGAAATAACCTATGTACCAGAGAGTGTCCTGCCAGAAAAATTCTGGCGAAAGAAGATCAGATCAGCGCTGAAGGAGATATCATTAATCTGGCTCGGCAGAAGGTACCAGTCATAATCAATCTTTCGCCATTGAAGGACCATGATGGCAAACCTATCGGCGTTATTGAAACAGTCGAAGATATCTCTCTGGTCAGGGAGTTTGATCAAAAGATACAGGGACCATCCAGCTACCATAACATCATCGGTCACAGCCCTCAGATGGAGGAAATATTCAAAACCTTGCAGCTTATTTCTCAAACCGATTCTTCGGTTTTGATAACAGGCGAAACAGGCACAGGTAAGGATTTACTGGCTGAGGCGATCCATCTCTCCTCAATGCGGGCCAAGGGACCTTTTATCAAGATAAATTGCGGTGCGCTGCCCGAAAACCTTTTGGAATCTGAATTATTTGGACATAAGCGGGGTGCATTTACCGGAGCAGTTGAAGATAAACAGGGGCGCTTTCGTATGGCTAACAATGGGACTATCTATCTCACAGAGATAGGAGATCTCCCTTTATCCCTCCAGGTTAAGCTCCTCACTTTTTTGGATGATAAAGAATTTTACCCTCTGGGGAGTAATAAACCGGTAAAATCGGATGCAAGGGTTATTGCTGCAACGCATAGGGATTTAAATGAGATGGTAAGACAGGGGACATTTCGAGAAGATCTTAAGTTCAGGTTGAAGGTTATCCGTATAGAGCTACCCCCTCTGAGGGAAAGGGGGGATGACATCAGGTTGTTAATGAATCATTTTCTGCAGCATTTTTCTAAAAAATTTAACAAGCGGATAACCGGATTTTCCTTGAATTCCATTCCCATCATGTTAAATTACACATACCCTGGTAATGTACGGGAGCTGAGAAACATTGTCGAATTTGCCGTGAATCTATGTCAGGATGAGGTAATTCGCCGTGAACACTTGCCTTCCTATTTACATGAATCTATAACCATGGGTGTACCCGTGTCTGATAATCTAGCAGCCACCTCTTCAGTTAATACGTCAACGCCCCTTATGTATAGAGAATCCCTTTACAGAGCCACCGGTCATTTTGATTGGGAGAAGATTGAGCGACAGATGATCACTGAGGCTCTTGCTCAATCCAGGGGCAATCGAACAGGTTCAGCTAAACTTTTGGGATGGGGGAGGGCAACCTTTTATCGAAAGCTGAAAAAGTACAAACTTGGATAAAGATTTGTAATAAGTTAAGGTAACCGTTCACGGTTCTCAGTTTACAGTTTACGGTAATTACAACAGCAGGCTTAAGCCCGCTGTTATATAAAGCTTGAAGCATTCTGTTAACTGCAAACCGTAAACCGTGAACGGATACTAGTTAAGCATGTGTTCCAGGGCAATCTTGGGAAACAGATAACAATGATGGAAAAAATCCTCATAACCATCTATGAAGAAGATGTTGCACCTCGTTTTGATCTTTCCTCTGAAGTATTCATAGCCTCTTTAAATGATAAAAGAGAGATCATTGAAAGAAAAACTATAGTCTTAACCTCTGCCTCTCCGGAAGAACTATGTCATATGATTCTCTCACAGGGTATAACCCATCTTATATGTGGCGGGATTGAAGATGAATTCTATCAATACCTCAACTGGAAGAAGCTGGAGATCATAGATTCAGTGATCGGTCATTATCAAGAGGTTTTAGATCTCTTTTTAAAGGGCAGTCTGGAGCAAGGAACCAATCTCATGTTTCAAAAAAGTCAGGGGTAAAGGGTTA
>Ga0265296_1005013_pt1 | contig 11153 bp, 7 predicted proteins | sample MunlanPumphouse1_FD_189073 | JGI IMG/M metagenome (GOLD analysis project Ga0265296, IMG submission 189073) | Groundwater microbial communities from a municipal landfill in Southern Ontario, Canada - Pumphouse #1 | ecosystem: Environmental > Aquatic > Deep subsurface > Groundwater | place: Canada...
TAAAGATCACCGAAGATGGCTCTATCTTCTTAATCTCTGGGGTTCTGGGGCCTTTAATAAAAACAAAACCACCGGCTAAAACAGAGAAGATAATTGCTAGGCCCAAGGCAAAGACAGTAATAGTTTTGACTCTGGGGATAGTTTTAATAATTGTCTCAAGCTTCATAATATGATATTTTAGCATAAATTGCGGTTTTCGTTAAATAAAGTTATCCACAACCCTAAGGATTACTTTCTCAAAATCCTTTTTTGAAGATAGGTTGCCTTGCCCCGGGAATTAACTGCCTGTAAATTTAAAATATTTAATCCCAGCTGAAGATAAACTTCTTCTTGAAAATTGCCCTGATCACTAACTGCTAATTCTTGGTTATTAACCAAAACTTTAGAATCCCGGCTTGTCTGGCCTTTAATTATAATTGTTTCCTGTTCAATGGTTAAGTCTTGAGGCAAATCAATAAACAGAACCGGGGATCCGGCAAAAGCATTAATTTGAAAGCCTAAATACAATAAAATAATAATAATAATCAAACAGCCAGCTGGCCAGTAAATTTTTTTTGGAGTAATCACAAACAAAACTAAAATCTTAAATCTAAAAACTAAAAACCACAACTAAAAACTTAAATCTTTTAAATATTTCGGATTATTTCGGTCAAATTCCCAATTTTGGGGATTATTTTGGATATATAATCTAATTCTGTTTAATTCTTGATTATTGCGAATAATGCGTTCGTAATAATTTCGTTGCCATAATTTGCCGGCAAACCACGGCCAATTATTTGTTTTAATGCCCTGAATATATTTATGGGTCGTTGTTGATTTGAATGCGCCGATGATATCGCCCAATGTTTTTCTGTAGGGGCGACCCTTGTGGTCGCCCTGATCAAGGGCAGGCACAAGGCCTGCCCCTACAATTTCATTATCGTGAATTATGATTATCCCATGTAAATGATTGGGCATAATCACATATTCGTCCAAATCAATATTATTAAATTTGGTTGTTAATTTGAACCAAATATTTCCAACCATTTGTTTAACCTTATTGTTGTCAAAATACAATTCCCGACCCTGTGCACAAATCGTCACAAAATAATATCCAAAATCAGAATAATCGTATTCTGGCAATCTAATTGACCTGCGATGAAATTGCATTTATTTTTGTGCAATATTTTGATGTTTTTCTAACCCCTGAACATAAATTTTCTCAATTTGGGCAGAGGTTAGGGATTGATTGTAGATGCGGACATCGTCGATAAGGCCATTGAAATACCTTGATCCATCCCCCACCCCTAGCCACTTAAATGTAAAATTGGTTATCGGTCTTGGGCTCCATGTAACTGTTGTAGATTGACTGTGCTTTCCACCATCAATATAGGCAGTTACTTTTGTATGCGTACTATCAACTGACTCATTTACTACTCCAATGTGCACCCATTTATCATACGGAATTTCATCGCCCAGATTTAAATTAGAATACATCCACCCATAATATGTTCCGTTATACCAATCTTGGTACCAACCCAATCGTCCGCCAGCATGATAAAACCAATAACCCCCACTATCCCCTATTGTTCTACCAATAAAACCCGCCCAATTTTGATCAGCCCCATTGGGTATTTTTTGCCACATAGAGAATGTCCATGGCTGATTTATGTTAAATATTATGTCTGGATGTACTACATAATCTCCGCTTCCATCAAATTTTAGACACTTGCCAGACACACACTTACTTTCGTCTACTTCCCAAGCAGCATCAATTCTATCTCCATGATTACCATATCCCGAGCCATCGCAAACATCTAATCCGCCAGTACAAGTTCCATCTGCTCCTTCATCCATTCTCCAACTCCCAACTGCCTCCAGCGAATGGTCTAATTGCGAAGCAAATCTTTGCCCGCCGGCAATACGAGCTTTTTCACGAGCCGAACCAACAGAAACCATAACAATACTGGCTAAAAGGCCAATAATGGCTATGACGACTAATAATTCTATTAGGGTAAAAGATTTATTGTAGGGGCGTGATTTATCACGCCCAAGGGTTTGATAAATCAAACCCCTACGTGATTTGTTTGAAAATTTTGTCATTGAAAATTGAAAATTATTTCTTAATCCGCACCTCTCTCGGCCTAGCTCCATCGCCCGGACTAACAATGCCATTGGCTTCCAGCAAATCTAATAATCTTGCGGCTCTAGCGTAGCCGACTTTTAGATAACGTTGGAGCATTGAAGCTGATGCTCGGCCGCAGCGAATAACCAATTCTTTTGCCTCTTCGTATAACTCATCATCGGGTTCTATTTTTTGTTTTATTTCTATTTTTTCTGATAATTCTTGAACGGGCAAGACATGTCCTGCCCCTACAGATAATTCTTTCACAACCGCTTTGACTTCTTTTTCTGTGACCAACGCGCCCTGGATGCGCTTTGGCTTGGATGCATCGCCTGATAAAAAGAGCATATCGCCATTGCCTAATAATTTTTCCGCGCCCCCTATGTCTAAAATTGTTCTCGAATCAACCTGAGACGCAACTTGGAAAGCAATGCGCGAAGTAATATTTGCTTTAATCAAACCAGTAATCACTTCAACTGACGGCCTTTGGGTTGAAACAACCAAATGAATGCCGACTGCCCGGGCCATTTGGGCTAATCTGACAATTGTTGCTTCAACTTCTCGGCCAAAAGCAGCCATCAAATCAGCCAGCTCATCAATAATAATCACTAAATAAGGCATATCATCGCCTTTATACCCAGCAATATTTCTAACTCCGGCGTTTTGCAGCTTCTTAAATCTATCCTCCATCTCATTAACCGCCCATTTCAAAATCTCAATTGTTTTCTTGTGGTCAACAATAACTGGCGTTAAAAGATGGGGAATGTTGTTATAGGCGGTTAATTCAACGCGCTTAGGATCAATCAAAATAAGTTTAAGATTCTCTGGAGAGTTTTTGTAAAGCAAAGATAAAATAATATTATTAATACAGATGGTTTTGCCCGAGCCAGTTGAACCGGCAATCAAAAGATGAGGCATTCGGCATAAATCAGCGTAAAAAGGCTGGCCAGCCACATCCCGGCCTAAAGCAAGGGTTAATAATGATTTCTGTTCTTGGAATAGTTCGTTGGCTAAAAGCGGGCCCAAGCGAACCAAAGAAATTTTTTGATTAGGCACTTCAATGCCAACTAAAGATTTACCCGGAATCGGCGCCTCAAGCCGCAGCGGGTGAGCTGCTAAAGCCAAAGCCAGATCATTCTGCAAAGCAGTAATTTTAGAAAGCTTAACGCCAATATCAGGCCGCAGAGTATATTGAGTAACAGTCGGTCCGATATTAACATCAGCCATCTCAACCATAATGCCAAAATTCTCTAGTGTTTTTTGAATAATTTTTTGATTGTTTTCAATATTGCCGGCTGAAACCGAAGCGCCGGCATCTTGTTCTAATAATTTCATTGACGGCGCTGACCATGTTGGGGATGGTTTCAAATCATTCCCTACGGATTCTACGGATTCTGTTCTTTCTTTTTGTTCGGTTTTGGTAGGGGCAAGTCGCGACTTGCCCCTACGTTGAATAATTTTTTCTTTAATAGCCTGTTTTTTGTTTTTAATCAGCTCGAAAACCGGAATATTCAAGCTGATTAAAACAGCAACAGCCAGCAAGCTGAATAAGATTATAAAACTAACCGGCAAACCGGCATATTTTAAAAGAAAGTAGCTAGCGGCTAAACCCAAATAACCGCCTTTTGTACCAGAAGCCTGAAAAAGACCTAACAAACTTAAAATAAATAAAGCCAATCCAATCCGAAAAATCAGCTTTCTCCGCCAAATTATCAAGACTAAAATTATTGGCACAAGCCAAAGGCCATAGCCCATTAATTTATCAAGAGCAAATTTATAATAATTGCCGACCTGGCCTGCTTTATTAAAAAAAGATAAAACCGTAATAATCAAAAGCGCCGTAAGACCAATTAAAACAATGCTCTTTTTAACTTGGGGATGAATGTCCATAATATTAATTTTTAATTTCTAATTTTTCCGCCCGAGGCGGATCAGCCTTGGGCTGATAATTTCTAATCAATTTTTAATTTTTTGATTTTCGAAATTCTTGGGATTATTTCTATCTGTTTCCCAATTTGCTGGGTTGTTTTGAATATATAATCTAATTCTGTTTAATTCTTGATTATTCCTAATAATTCGTTCGTAATAATTGCGTTGCCATAATCTACCAGCAAACCAGGGCCAATTTTTTGTTTTGACGCCCTGGGCATATCTATCCGTTGTCGTTGATTTAAATGCACCGATAATGTTACCCAATGTTGGTTTGTTTTTTGTAGGGGCAGGCCTTGTGCCTGCCCTATTATTGTGGGCGACCACATCATGGGCGACCACAAGGGTCGCCCCTACAGAATTATTAATCACGATTATCCCATGCAGATGATTGGGCATTATTACATATTCATCCAAATCAATATTTTCAAATTTATTTTTTAAATTGCGCCAATAAAAATCAATCAATTTATTAATATTTTTGTTTTCAAAATACAATTCGCGATCTTGCGCGCAAATCGTCACAAAATACCAACCATATGATGCGTAATCGTATTCCGGCAATCTGATAGATCTGCGATGAAATTGCATTTTCAATATTTACTTTCCCGCCAAATCCCTATGCCTCTCTAATCCCTGGACATAGAGTTTTTGGATTTCGCTGGCGGTTAGAGATTGGTTGTAGCTTGTCAATAGCACCAATTTTGTTTTATGCAATAATACGGATCATTACATCCTGCTGGATAATCTGGATAATATGCCCCATCGGCATCATTAGCTAGTATTGGATTGTTTGCGTCTTCTAGTTGTACTCGTAAAATATACATCTGATCACTGCAAGGACTCCAGCTATAAAAATAGGTTCTGCCATTATCAGCGACTTCGGGATTGCTATCCAGCGGATCTTGAGGTGTATTAGGCATTACAGATTGATAATTAGTTATACTGAACCCGCAACCACTACCAGTTTCTAAGCATTTCTGAAATTCCATCCAATGCCCATCCCAATATTGATGGCCCCCAGTTATTGGATAACGGCCATAAGTTAGATAAAACATATCTAACACTGTTCTTAACGAATCAAAATCTCCTATTCTTTTCGCATCTCTTGCCCTGGCACGCACACTTCCAACAGAAACCATAACAATACTGGCTAATAAGCCAATAATAGCTATGACGACTAAGAGTTCTATAAGAGTAAAAGATTTATTATAATTTTGCATTTTTATTTGCAATTTGTAATTTTAAATTTGTAATTTTAAATTACTTTTTAAACCCTGTTCCCGCCGGGATCAGTTTTCCAATTATTAGAACCCCTCACTTCGTTCGGGAACCTTTTAATTGGAAACCTGTCCCTGCCGGGATCAGTTTTCCAATTATAACATTTTCTTTTAATCCCCGCAATTGATCTTTTTTGCCCATTGTCGCCGCATTAACTAAAATGCGGGCGGTTTCTTGAAAAGACGCGGCCGAAAGCCAGCTTTCGGTTGATAAAGAAACCTTGGTAATGCCTAAAAGCAATGGTTCTATTTTGGCAGGCCGTTGCTGCTTCTTCAAAGAATCATTAACCTCAAGGACATAATCTCGATTAATAATTTCATTTGGCAGGAGATTAGTGTCGCCAACATCTTTCACCCTTACCCTTGAGAACATCTGCCTAATAATGACTTCAATATGTTTTTCATTGATACTAGCGCCTTCAGCCGCATAAATTATTTGAATCTGATTAATTAAATAACGATAAACTGCTTCTGGCCCAGCCAGTTTAAGCAGCTTCTGCGGATCCAATGATCCTTCGCAAAGCTGCTGACCATTTTTAATTTCATCTCCCTGTCGTATCCATAACACATGTTGCTTTGGTATTTCGTAATTTTTAATTTCTAATTTTAAATTTTTAATTTTTATTATTTTTGCGCCATCTTTATCTTCAATATCAACCACTTTACCATTTTCTTCAGCCATCACTGCTTCTCCCTTGGGCGATCTGGCTTCAAAAAGCTCTTCAACTCGCGGCAAACCCTGGGTAATATCTCCGCCGCCAGCCACGCCGCCGGTGTGAAAGGTTCTTAAGGTTAACTGGGTGCCGGGTTCGCCAATTGCTTGAGCAGTGACAATGCCGATTGCTTCTCCTAGATTAATCATGGCCATCCGGCTCAAATCATAGCCGTAGCATTTTTGACAGCATCCCCTTCTTGTCTGACAAGTGATTGGCGAACGCACCATAATTTGGTTGTTATTAAGTTTTTTAATAATTGTTCGGCCAATTAAACGCTGCTCCATTGTCTGACCTATTGATTCGCAATCATCTCTATGTAAAACAATACCTTCTTTTATGCCGCAATCTTCTTCTTTGATAATTACATCCTGCGCTACATCAACCAACCGGCGCGTTAAGTAACCAGCAGCCGCAGTGCGAACAGCTGTGTCAGCCATACCCTTGCGCGTACCGTGCGTCGCAATAAAATATTCCAAAGCATTAAATCCTTCTTTTAAAGAAGATTTAATCGGCAGTTCAATAATTTGACCGGCTGGGTTGACAACTAAACCCTTCATCCCGGCCATTTGATTAATTAATTCCCAAGAACCGCGAGCTTTAGAATCAACCATTGAATAAACAGAACCATTCGGGTCAAGCGATTGTTTAACCAAATCAGCTAATTTGCCTTTAACTTTAGCCCAAACGCTTATCACTTGCCCATAACACTCGTCATCAGTTAAAAGCCCCTGCTTATAGTGTTCTTCAATAGCTTCTATTTTTTCCTCGGCTTCTTTAATAAATTTTTCTTTTTCTTCTGGTATCTTCAAATCATCCATTGACCAGCTCAAACCCGATTTTGTGCTGTAGCAAAAGCCAAGCTCTTTAATTTCATCTAAAAATTTAACCGCGTCTTCGTGCTCACAGCGCATTAAAACCTGAGCTACTAATTTGCTTAAGTTCTTTTTGTCTAAAACTTCGTTGCAAAATTCTATTTCTTTGGGCATGGCCTGATTAATAATTATTCTGCCGACGCAGGTTTTTGTAGGGGCAGGCCTTGTGCCTGCCCTGTTTTGGGCGACCACAAGGGTCGCCCCTACGTCACGTATATTTATCTCTGCTTTTAAATCAATATCGCCAAACTGATATGCTAAAATCGCCTCATTGCCGTCATTAAAAAATTTGCCTTCGCCTTTAACGCCCGGCTGAATTTTAGTCATCCAATAACAACCCCAAACAATATCTTTGGCTGGATTAATAATCGGCTCGCCAGTCGCCGGCTTTAGAAAATTCTTATCAGAACACATAATATTCTTTGCCTCATCCTGCGCTTTCTTGCCTAATGGCACATGGACAGCCATTTGATCCCCGTCAAAATCTGCGTTAAAAGCAGGACAAACTAATGGATGAAGCTGAATAGCTTGACCCTCAATCAGAACCGGCTGGAATGCCTGAACACCTAATCTGTGCAAAGTCGGCGCCCGGTTTAAAAGCACATATTTATTAGCAATAACCTCTTCTAAGAACTCCCAAACCTCATCGGTTTCTTGTTCAAGCAATTTGTTAGCCGCTCTAATATTGTGAGATAAACCGCTGGTAATTAATTTATGAATAACAAACGGCTTAAAAAGCTCTAAAGCCATCTTTTTGGGCAAGCCACACTGATTTAATTTCAAATTTGGGCCGGAAATAATAACACTGCGGCCGGAATAATCAACCCGCTTGCCTAAAAGATTTTGTCTAAAACGACCCTGCTTGCCTTTAAGCATATCAGCCAAAGAGCGCAGGGACCGGCGGCCGCCGGTTGAAGCAGAAACCTGCGTCTGGCTGTGCCTTAAACTATTGTCAATCAAAGCATCAACAGCTTCCTGAAGCATTCTTTTCTCATTTCTACAGATTACCTCTGGAGCGTCAAGCTCTATTAATCTCTTAAGGCGATTGTTGCGATTAATAATGCGGCGATAAAGATCATTCAGGTCCGAAGTAGCAAAACGGCCTCCGTCTAATTGAACAATTGGCCTTAGATCCGGAGAAATAACCGGCAAAATAGTTAAACACATTGATTCTGGCCTGACATTGTTTTGAAGCATGCCTTGGACAACTCGCAGTCTCCGTAATGTTTTTTCATCTTTTCTTTTATTGTCAGTCAGCTCTTTGGCTAGCTTATTTAAATCAAGATCTCTAAGAACTTCTTTAATGCCTTCAGCGCCGATCTGCGCCTTAAAAACATGGCCAAATTTTAGAGAATAATCACGATAAGTTAATTCCGACAAGACTTGCATTTTTTGCAAATTCTGCAAATTTTGTTTTATTTCTTTATCTTTGATTTCTTGAAGCGCTTTTGCTTTTGCTTTTTCATCAACTTCAGTAATAATATAAGCGGCAAAATAAATTATTTTTTCCAGCTCATTGACTGATTTATCTAAAAGCAAACCGATTTTTGAAGGCACAACCCGCAAAAACCAAATATGGACAACTGGCGTAGCCAGTTTAATATGACCCATGCGTTCGCGCCGGACGCTGCTCTTTGTCACTTCAACGCCGCATTTATCGCAGACAATGTTTTTGTAACGAATTCTCTTGTATTTGCCGCAGTAGCATTCAAAATCCCTTGATGGTCCAAAAATGTTCTCAGCAAAAAGACCGTCTTTCTCAAACTTTTGTGTTCGATAATTGATTGTCTCCGGCTTTAAAACCTCGCCATGCGACCAAGAAAGAATCTCTTCCGGCGAAGCGATTTTTAGTGATATTGAATTGAAATTTTGTGAATTAGACATATTTGTATGGGCGGGGTCACCCCGCCCTTACTTAACTTCCACTGATAATCCAAGTGCTTTAAGTTCCTGAACAAGCACATTAAACGAAGCCGGTACAGACGGCGCTTTGATTGGTTCGTCTTTAATTATTGATTCATAAGTTTTCGAACGGCCTAAAATATCATCAGATTTAATTGTCAGCATTTCTTGAAGAGCATAAGCCGCGCCATAGCCCTCCAAAGCCCAAACTTCCATTTCGCCGAATCTCTGGCCGCCAAACTGCGCCTTGCCGCCTAGGGGCTGTTGAGTAATTAGAGAATAAGGTCCGGTTGAACGCATATGAATTTTATCTTCAACCAAATGATGCAGTTTCATTATGTAAACAATGCCGACAGTTGTCTTACGATCAAACATTTCGCCAGTGCGGCCGTCATAAAGCTGAATCTGACCGCTCTCAGGCAAACCAGCCTTTTTCAGCTCTTCTTTGATGTTTTCTTCGCTAGCGCTGTTAAAGGCAGGACAAGCGACTTTATAACCCAGGGCATGAGCCGCCCAACCCAAATGAGTCTCTAAAATTTGGCCAATATTCATGCGGGAAACAACCCCAAGAGGCGAAAGAACAATATCAACCGGCCGACCATCGAGTAAATAAGGCATATTTTCCTCTGGGACAATAGCCGCAATAACGCCCTTGTTGCCATGCCGGCCAGCTAATTTATCGCCAATTGCCACGCTGCGCAGCTGGGCAACACAGACTTGTATCCGCTGGATAACGCCCGACGGCAATTTATCCCCTTGTTCTCTTGAAAAAATTTTTATATCAACAACTTTGCCTCTTTTGCCATATGGTAAAAGCAGGGATGCGTCTTTAACATCCCGCGCTTTCTCGCCAAAAATAGCTCGAAGCAATCTCTCTTCAGCAGTCAAGTCTTTCTCGCCTTTAGGCGAAATTTTACCAACTAAAATATCGCGCGAACTAACTTCAGCGCCCAATCTGATGATGCCGTCGTTATCTAAATTACGCAATTTTTCCTCGCCAACATTAGGAATATCCCGCGTTGTTAGTTCAGGACCCAATTTAGTATCCCGCACATCAATATCAAACTCTTCAATGTGAATTGAAGTAAAACGGTCTTCTTTAAGAACTTTCTGCGAAATAACGATTGCGTCCTCATAATTCCAGCCCTCCCAATTCATAAAAGCAACTAGCAGATTTTGCCCCAAAGCAAGCTCGCCGTCCTCGGTTGCCGCTCCATCAGCAATTGGCTGTCCCTTTATAACCTGATCTCCTTTTTTAATAATCGGCCTTTGGGTCAAACATGTATCAGCATTAGATCTGGTAAAACTTTGGAAATCATAATTTTTAATTTTTAATTTTAAATTTTTAATTTTTATATGTTCTCCATCGACCTCAACAACCTGGCCTGCTTCTTCGGCAACAACAACTTGTCCTGAATCAATTGCGGCCCGCTCTTCCTGCCCAGTCCCGACAATCGGCGCTTCGGGTTTGACGCAAGAAACTGCTTGGCGCTGCATATTTGAACCCATTAAAGCTCTTTGACCGTCATCATGCTCTAAAAACGGAATAAGGGAAGTTGAAACACTAATTAATTGTTTAGAAGAAACATCAACAAAGTCAATCTTTGAACGCGACACAATTTTCGGCTGGCCATGAACCCGCGCAGGCAAGCGCAGGGGTAATTCATGAATCGCCCCCTTTACCTGTGCAGGTGCAATTGTATACTGCTCCTCGTCATAAGCGTCTAGATAAACAATTTCTCGGGTAATTTGACCTTTTTTAACGCGATAATAAGGCGTTTCTAAAAAACCATATTCATTAATGCGGCTATAATTAGACAAGTAAACAACTAAACCGATGTTCGGACCTTCGGAGCTTTGAATCGGGCAAATGCGGCCATAATGAGAAGAATGAACATCGCGAGCTTCAAAACCGGCTCTCTCTCGCGTTAATCCGCCTGGCCCCATAGCCGAGAGCCGCCTCTTGTGTTCTAGTTCTGCCAGCGGGTTAACCTGATCCATAAATTGAGAAAGCTGCGAAGAAGCAAAAAATTCTTTAACTGCCGCGACCAATGGCCGGCCATTAATTATTTGCGATAAAGTGATGGTCTCAATAGCCATGGTTGACATCTTATCGCGGATATTGCGCTGCATTCTAATTAAACCAATTCTAAAACGATCTTGGACCAGCTCCCCAACCATTTTTACTCTTCTATTAGCTAAATTATCAATATCATCAGGTAGGGCATTTAAGCCTCTTTTTTTAATTTCTTCAACTATTGCTTCTAGATCTTCTTTAGTTAAAATTCTGGAATTTTTAATTTTTAATTTTGAATTTTTAATTTTGTCTAATCTCCGATTGAGCATATGC
>Ga0265296_1005014_pt1 | contig 11151 bp, 9 predicted proteins | sample MunlanPumphouse1_FD_189073 | JGI IMG/M metagenome (GOLD analysis project Ga0265296, IMG submission 189073) | Groundwater microbial communities from a municipal landfill in Southern Ontario, Canada - Pumphouse #1 | ecosystem: Environmental > Aquatic > Deep subsurface > Groundwater | place: Canada...
AGCCCGCTCGCCACAGGGGAGTTCGTCAGTTTCTGAAAGTTGTGTAGATACCGATGCGGCGATGGGGCCAGGAGATCGACGCAGGCTTATGGCCCGACGAGGTTTTCCAGTTCTTCGGCGCGGGTCTGGGTCATGTCCAGTACACAGCCAGAGCCATTGACCTGGTCAATACTGCCACCGGTCGCGGAGCCGGCGAAGGCGCAATTGGCATCGCGGTACTTGATCCACAGGCGCTGCACATCCTGCAATTGTTGCTTGCGCGGGCCTTGCTGGGCCTGCAGCGCGGTTTTGTAGGCGCTGTTCAGGCGCTTGTCCTGGACCTTGGTTTCCTGGGCGTTGCAGCCGACCATCGCGGCTGTGGTGTTGGCGCTGTCCATGCATTTTTGCAGGGCAGGGCTGCTGTCGGCGGCCATCGTGGTGCCGGACGAGGCCAGCAGTATTGCGCTGATGGCGAGGGTTCTACGGTTCATGACGGCATTCCTGAAGATGATTCGGTGTGCAACTTGAGACCGGGCACGGGCAGTCGAGTTTCCCTTACCCCCTGCAACGCGCATGTAAGAACTGTCCCCTGATTTTCATCCCGGGTCTGCGGGCATGTCCCAAAGCGACAGCGCTTATCTGTGGGCGAAAATTACTTTCATAAAATTTGAAAACGCTCCTCGGTAATGATTTATGAGTTTCACAACCAATTCGACGTGACCCTTTCCGAGGAGTACCGCATGGCCACATCACCTGGCGTCTGGCTGTTGGCGTACGCTGCCATCGCCATCATTGCATTGATCGTGCTGATTGCACGTTACCGGCTCAACCCGTTTATCGTCATCACCCTGGTGTCCATCGGCCTGGCGCTGCTGGCCGGGATGCCGGCGGATACGATCATGGGCTCTTATGAAGCGGGTGTCGGCAAGACCCTGGGGCATATCGCGCTGGTGGTGGCCCTGGGCACCATGCTCGGCAAGATGATGGCCGAATCCGGCGGCGCCGAGCAGGTGGCGCGAACCCTGATCAACCGCTTTGGCGAACGCAATGCCCATTGGGCCATGGTGTGCATTGCCTTCCTGGTGGGGCTGCCGCTGTTTTTCGAAGTCGGTTTTGTATTGCTGGTGCCGATTGCATTTACCGTGGCCCGGCGCGTGGGGGTGTCGATCCTGATGGTCGGCCTGCCGATGGTCGCCGGTCTGTCGGTGGTGCATGCGTTGGTGCCGCCGCACCCGGCGGCGATGATGGCGGTACTGGCGTATAACGCCTCCGTCGGGCAAACCGTGTTGTACGCGATTTTGATCGGCATCCCGACCGCGATCATCGCCGGGCCGGTGTACGCCAAGTTCATCGTGCCGCGCATTCACTTGCCTGCCGAGAACCCACTGGAGCGCCAGTTCATCGAGCGCGAACCACGCACCCGCCTGCCAAGTTTCGGCCTGACCATGGGCACCATCCTGTTGCCGGTGGTGCTGATGATGATCGGCGGGTGGGCCAACCTGATCTCCACGCCCGGCAGCGGCTTCAACCAGTTCCTGTTGTTTATCGGCAACTCGGTGATCGCCTTGCTGGTCGCGACCCTGGTCAGCTTCTGGACCCTGGGCCTGGCCCAGGGCTTCAACCGCGAGTCGATCCTCAAGTTCACCAACGAATGCCTGGCGCCGACCGCCAGCATCACCTTGCTGGTGGGCGCGGGCGGCGGTTTGAACCGGATCCTGGTGGACGCCGGCGTGACCCACGAAATTCTCGGCATGGCCAATGCCTTCAACCTGTCGCCGCTGGTGATGGGCTGGTTGTTCGCCGCGCTGATGCGCATTGCCACCGGCTCGGCCACTGTGGCCATGACCACCGCGTCCGGCGTGGTTGCGCCTGTGGCCCTGGGCCTGGGTTATCCACACCCGGAATTGCTGGTGCTGGCGACCGGTGCCGGCTCGGTGATTTTTTCCCACGTCAATGACGGCGGCTTCTGGCTGATCAAGGAATACTTCAATATGACGGTAATCCAGACCTTCAAGACCTGGACCGTGCTGGAGACTTTGATTTCGGTGGTCGCCTTCGGCCTGACCTACGGCCTGTCTCTTGTTTTATGAGCCTGATCCTGTAACCCGGAGACCCCATGGACATCCTCTACCAGATCCGCGCCCGCCAGGATTCCTTCAGCGCTGGCGAAGGGCGAATCGCCCGGCTGATGCTTGATGATGTGGGCTTCGCCGCATCCGCCAGCCTGGAAGAGTTGTCCCTGCGGGCCGAGGTCAGCACCGCCACCTTGTCGCGCTTTGCCCGCAGTGTCGGTTGCCGGGACCTGCGCGACCTGCGCCTGCAACTGGCCCAGGCCAGCGGCGTGGGCAGTCGTTTCCTCGACCCGGCGGGGTTGCCCGAGCAGTCGGCGTTTCATCGGCAGATCCTCGGTGATATCGAAGCGACCCTGCGCCAGCATCTGTCGGGCTTCAACCAGGCCGCCTTTGCCGATGCGGTGCACCTGCTGGGCAAGGCGCGGATGATCCATGCGTTTGGCATGGGTGGCCCGTCGAGCCTGTGCAGCGAAGAATTGCAGGTGCGCCTGGTACGCCTGGGCTACCCGATTGCCGCATGCCGCGACCCGGTAATGATGCGGGTCACGGCCGCCACATTGAGTGCCGAACACGCATTGATTGTCTGCTCCCTGACCGGCCTCACGCCCGAACTGCTGGGCGTGGTGGAGCTGGCGCGCAACTATGGGGCGCGGGTCGTCGCCATCACCCTGGCCGACTCACCGCTGGCGCAGTTGGCCGACGTACTGCTGCCGCTGCAACCGGCCGAAACCAGTTTTATCTACAAACCCACTGCGGCGCGCTACGGAATGCTGCTGGCCATTGACGTGCTTGCCACTGAGCTGGCGCTGGCCAGGCCGGACGACAACCAGGAACGCCTGCGCCGGATCAAGCTGGCCCTGGACGACTATCGCGGCGGCCCTGACAGCCTGCCGCTTGGAGATTGAGATGAAGTACCACACGTTGATCCGCCAGGCGCTGATCATTGATGGCAGCAATACGCCGGGGTATATCGCTGACGTGGGGCTGCGCGCCGGGCGTATCGAGACGATCGGCGACTTGGCGGGCGCCCAGGGCGAGCATGAGATCGAGGCGAGTGGCCGCGTATTGGCGCCGGGATTTATCGACGTGCACACCCACGACGACACCGTGGTGATTCGCCAGCCGCAGATGTTGCCCAAGCTCAGCCAGGGCGTGACTACGGTGATTGTCGGCAACTGTGGCATCAGCGCCTCGCCGGTCAGCCTGCGCGGTGATCCGCCGGATCCGATGAACCTGCTGGGCAAGGCCGAGGCGTTTGTCTATCCGCGGTTTACCGATTACCGCGCCGCCGTGGAAAACGCCGAGCCGGCGCTCAACGTCGCCGCATTGGTCGGCCATACGGCATTGCGCAGCAACCATATGGACGACCTGCAGCGCAGCGCCACACCCACCGAAATCGCGTTGATGCGCGTGCAATTGCACGAGAGCCTTGAAGCCGGTGCCCTGGGTTTATCCACAGGCCTGGCCTACGCCAGCGCGTTCAACGCCGACACCGACGAAGTGCTGCAACTGAGTGAAGAACTGACCGCGTTTGGCGCGGTATACACCACCCATTTGCGCAGTGAATTCGAACCGGTGCTGGAGGCCATGGACGAGGCGTTCCTGATCGGCCGCCACGCCAAGGCGCCGGTGATCATCTCCCACCTCAAGTGCGCCGGCGCGGGCAACTGGGGGCGCAGTCCGCAATTGCTGGCGTCCTTGGAGCAGGCCGCCAAGACCCATCCGGTGGGCTGCGATTGTTACCCCTATGCCGCCAGCTCCTCGACCCTGGACCTCAAGCAAGTGACCGATGCCTTTCGTATCACCATCACCTGGTCGACACCGCACCCGGAAATGGGCGGACAGGATCTGCAGGCTATCGCAGGCACGTGGAATGTGTCGCTGATGGACGCGGCGCGGCGCCTGCAACCGGCCGGCGCGGTGTATTACGGAATGGACGAGAGCGATGTGCAACGGATCCTCGCCCATCCCCTGTCGATGGTGGGTTCAGATGGCCTGCCGGAAGACCCGTTCCCTCATCCGCGCTTGTGGGGCGCCTTCCCACGGGTGCTCGGGCATTTCAGCCGCGACCTGGGCCTGTTTCCGCTGCACACCGCAGTACACAAAATGACCGGCCTGTCGGCCGCACGGTTTGGCCTGGCCGGGCGCGGTGCAATCCGCGAAGGGTACTGGGCCGACCTGGTGCTGTTCGACCCGGTGCGGGTGCGCGATGTGGCCGACTTCAAGGACCCGCAACGGGCTGCCGAAGGGATAGATGGGGTGTGGATCAATGGCGTGCTGAGCTACCGCGACGGACGGGCGAATGGTCAGCGGGCGGGGCGGTTTCTGGCGCGCAGCGGTGATTTGCGTGGGGGGTTCTGATTTCAGGGCGAGGTTTGAAGCCCGCTCGCCACAGGTGGGGTGTTTGCTTATAGTGGCTGCTTCAAAACAGGGAGCCGTCGCCATGCAGTTAGGAACAGTCACCCCCATCTTGCGGACCTTCGACGAGGCCAAGACTGAGGAGTTTTATATCGGTTTCCTTGGCTTCAAGGTCGATTGGCAGCACCGCTTCGAAGATAATTTCCCGTTGTATCTGCAAGTGTCGTTCGGTGCCTGTGTACTGCACCTGTCCGAGCACCATGGTGATGCCTCACCGGGCGCCGCAGTGCGGATCCAGGCCGCGGGCCTGGACGCTTACCAGCAGCAATTGCAGGCCAAGGACTATCGCTTTGCCAAGCCACAAATCGAAGAAACACCCTGGGGCACGCGGGAGATGAGCATCAAGGATCCATTCGGCAATCGGCTGGTATTTGTCGAGGAAGGCCAAGCCTGATCGACAAATAGCAGGCAATAAAAAACCGCCTTTGCAGGGCGGTTTTTTATTGCAATCCCAGTTAGTGGCTAGGGTTGCATGCTCAAAGGAAGCAGTGATGTGCGAACAAATACTACTTTTGGTTTTGGGAATTCGCAAGGCTTGGCGACAATCGGCATTGTTCGTTTTTGATGCCTGACCTTATCCAAGTGTAGACGCAAAAAATGGTAATAAAACACTGTGGAACTACAGAGTGTTTGATGGGCGTTCGTCACACCTTGGACGTGGATCTTGGTTAGTATCGCCCCTGTTCTGCGTTTGTCGTTTGGTAGGTGAGGCTGGGTACGCGCTCGAATTCTGGACCGACCGCCACGGGCTAGTAATCCGTGCCGGATTCATGCGGGAGGAACCAAAGCCCGGCCGCCTCAAAGGAAGCAGTGATGTGCATCCCAAGGCTCACGTGTTCCGGTAAGTGCGCTGGAGGTAAGGCCCAACTTCAGGAGGGCCGAGTATGTCCAAGTTTGCACGACGTACGTGGGACCTCGTAGTGAATTGCCTGCGTGTTTATCACGTCTGGAAATTCCTGCGAGACAGCTTCGATGACCGTTAAGGCCTGAGAAGCGCAGCCGCCCCGGTTTTGGCCGGGGCGGTTTTTTGTTTACACCCGGAAATGGCTGACCATCTGCTGCAGCTGGCTGCCCAAGCGTGCCAACTCGACACTGGACTTGGCGGTCTCGTCGCTGGCGGTAGCGGTCTGTTCCGACACATCGCGCACATTGACGATGCTGCGGCTGATTTCTTCGGCCACGGCGCTTTGCTGTTCGGCGGCGGCGGCGATCTGCTGGTTCATCGACTGGATGTTCGACACCGTGCGGGTGATGTTCTCCAGGGAGACGCCAGCCTTGCGGGTCAATTCGACGCTGCTGTCGGTCAGGCTGCGGCTGTTGTTCATCACGTTGGCCACTTGCTGGGTACCGTTCTGCAAGCCGGCGACCAGGCCTTCGATCTCCTCGGTGGATTTCTGCGTGCGCTGGGCCAGGCCACGGACCTCGTCGGCCACCACGGCAAACCCACGCCCGGCTTCACCGGCACGGGCGGCTTCGATGGCGGCGTTGAGCGCCAGCAGGTTGGTCTGTTCGGCCACGGCCTTGATCACGTCCATCACGCTGCCGATCTTGTTGCTCTCTTGTTGCAGGTGCGCCATGGCGTCGGTGGAGCGCGCCACTTCATCGGCCAGGCGTTCGATCTGGGCGATGGCTTCGGCCACCACCTTGTCGCCTTCACGGGCCTGGCCATCGGCGGCGGAGGCGGCCTGGGACGCTTGTTCGGCGTTGCGCGCGACTTCCTGCACGGTGGCCGTCATCTCATGCATGGCCGTAGCCACTTGATCGGTCTCGATCTTCTGGCTGTTGACCCCGGCGCTGGTCTGTTCGGTCACGGCCGACAACTCTTCGGCGGCGCTGGCGATCTGGGTGACGCCGTCGCGAATACCGGAAATCAGCTCGCGCAAGGTAGTGCCCATGCGCTGGATGCCTTGTTGCAGCACGCCCAGTTCGTCACGGCGGGTTACCTGGATGTTGTGGCTCAGGTCGCCGGACGCGATGCGCTCGACCACGGCCAGGGTTTCCTGCAGTGGGCGGGTGATCTGCCGGGTGATGAGCAGCGCGGCGATAATCCCCACCAACAGGGCCAGCACGGTGCTGATCAATTGCAGGCTGCGGGCCTGGGCGCTTTCTGCATCGCGGCGTTGCAGTTGGATGTCATACAGGGCTTCGCTGCGCGACACGATATCGGCGCCTTGCACGGTCATTTCCTGGCGGGCGAGGACGATATTGGCATTGGCTGCCTTGTAGGCCTGCACCGCGCTGCGGTAGGCGCCAAAGGCGTTTTCCAGGGCGGTCAGTTCGGTTTGCTGGGATTGACCGAATACGTCCTTCAAGCCCTTGAGGCCATTGATCGCTGACTCGATTTGCGCGGCTGCGCGGGCTTCGGTTTGCGGGTTGACGTTGCCGGTATAGCCGCGCACTTCATAGCGGGCGATCTGGAACTCTTCCTTGGCGTGGTTGATCGCTTCGTACTGGGCGAAGCGCTCGCTGCTTTCGGGCATCTGGCGCACGCTGCGGTCCAGGGCGGCAATCACCAGGCCTGCGGCGTCGGCACGCTCACCCATGGTTTGGCGCGCTGCATTACCGTTGCGGTAGGCCTCGCGCATTTTGTTCAGCGACTGCCGGTAGGCGGTGATGGTGTCTTTCTGCTCGTTGAGCAGCTTGAGGTTTTCCGGGCTTTTGAAGCTGTTGATCAGCTGTTGTTGCTGCGCGGCAAAACTGTCGAGGCTGGCCTGGACATTCTGTGCCACTTCCTCGTCGCCGTTGGCCAGCATGTATTGCAGGCGCACGATGCGCAGCTTGGTCAGCGAAGCGTTGAGCTGGGTGATGTCGCTCATCCAGTTACTGCGGTCGATCAGGTTGCCCAGGCTGGTCCAGCCCGTGAGCGCGAGGATCGAGGTGAGCACCAGCACCAGGCCGAAGCCCAGGCCCAGTTTCAAGTTGACGCTGATGTTGCCAAACCATGTATTCATCGAATTCCTCCAGGAACAGATTGCGTGTACATCAGTTGCTGGAAGGTCGCCCAGCCGATGGATAGACAGGGGATATCGGCAGCCAGGGCGAGAGCTGAAACGGTTTTTTAATGAATGTGGGGTTGGCGGATGAGTGGTCATTGATACCGCGTGGGACTCGGCGTGTCGGCGAAAGTCATCAACGATAACGCGGGGGGCCTGGTGCCCCGTGTTGCCCTCAGGTTCTTCGCCGGCAAGCCGGCTCCTACAGGGAAGGGTGGCGGTTGTTAGGGATTGGCCTGCCCGGTGGCCTGGAAGTGGTCGGTTTGCCGCCGCCTCGGGAACCTACCATTGCCAGGTCCCGATCCACACCGGAACGGGTTTCCCTACAGGAGAAAGCGATGAGTAACGATCCACAGGCCATCGTGGTCAGAGCCGTGCAAGCCGAGGACTATGAGCAATGGCTGCAACTGTGGCTGGCCTACCAGGACTTTTATCAAGTGACCCTGGATGAAACCACGACCCGCACCGCCTTCAGCCGCTTGCTCGATGCCGATGAAGCCATGGCCTGTGCGGTCGCGGTACAGGGCGATGAGGTGGTGGGGTTGGTGCACGCGCTGTTGCATCGTTCGACCTGGGCGGTGGCTGACTTTTGCTACCTCGAAGACCTGTACGTGGCCCCCACGGTACGCGGTGGCGGTACCGGCAAGTTGCTGATCGAATGGGTCCAGCGCTATGCGCAGTATCACGGCTGTGCACGTTTGTACTGGCATACCCAGCAGACCAATAAACGCGCGCAAAAACTCTACAACTGGATCGCCGAAGACTCGGGTTGCATCGAGTACCGGATGGCCCTGTAAAGCCCCGCCCATACGGCTCGCCGATATTGGTCGTGGACATATCGGCGGCTTCGCACAAAGATGCATGGTTTTTTAGCCCTTGGCCAAGTCAATGACCCACAACCTGGAACTGGACACGCTGAAGATCCGCCTGACGGACCCCAAGCTGGCCTCGCTGGATTTGCGGGTGCGGGTGCAACGCGTGCTGCGCCAATTGATCCTCGAGGGCGTCCTCGCACCAGGCAGCCGTTTGCCTGCGACCCGCACACTGTGCAAGTCACTGGGCATTTCCCGGGATACCGTAGAAATGGCCTACGTCCAACTGCAACTGGACGGTTACCTGAGCCGGCGCGAAGGCTCGGGCAGTTTCGTCTCCGAGAAGATCGGGCCGAGCCTGCGGGGGGCGCGCAGGCGCCAGCCGCTGATGCCGAACCAGGCCCCGGCGCTGAGTGCCAGGGGCGCGCAGATCCTCGCCAGTGGTGGCGTCAGCGACCAGCAAGTGGTCAAGGCGTTTGCCACGGGGCTGCCGGAAACGCGCACCTTCCCCGTGGGCATCTGGGAGCGCCTGCACCGCCAGGCATTGAAGGACTACCGCCCGAACCTGCTGTTGCACGGCGACCCGCAAGGGGCTGAACCCCTGCGCCAGGCCATCGCCGACTACCTGAACCTGGAGCGCGGTGCGCGGGTCACGCCGGATCAGGTGCTGGTGCTGTCCAGTACGCGTCAGGCCCTGTACTTGTGCGCGCAGGTGCTGGTCGACAGCGGCCAGCCGATCCTGATGGAAGACCCCGGTTACTTCGGCGCCCGCAAGGCGTTTGAAATGGCCCAGCTCAAGGTGGTACCGGTGGCGGTGGACGCCAAAGGCCTGTGCATCGACGCCTTGCGCGCCGACCGCAGCGGCGCCAACGCGGTCTATGTCACGCCGTCCCATCAATACCCCACAGGCGCGACTCTGGCGTTGGAACGGCGCCTGGACCTGATCGCCTGGGCCGAGCAACGCCAAGGCTGGATCATCGAGGACGACTACGACAGCCAGTTTCATTACGAAGGCTTGCCGACCGCCTGTGTGCAGGGCCTGGACAACTACCAGCGCACGCTCTACCTCGGCACCTTCAGTAAGTCGCTGTACCCCGGCTTGCGCATGGGCTTTATGGTGCTGCCCCGGGAGTTGGTCAAACCCATGACCTACGCCCGCAGCATCCTCGATGGCCACACCCCGCAAATCGCCCAGTTGACCCTGGCGCGCTTCATGAACGATGGGCATTTCGGCAGCCATATACGCGCGATGCGCAAAATCTACGGCGAGCGCCGGGATGCCATGGCCGAAGCGGTTGAGCGTCACTTGAGCCATGTGGTCACCGCCAGCTTGCCGCCCGGGGGCTTGCAGTTACCGTGTGTGTTGCATGAGGGGTGGTCGGAGCTGGAGACCATTCGCCAGGCGGCGCGGGTGGGCATCCAATTGCCAGGCCTGACTCGGCTCTACGCCCAGCCGCCGGCGAGGGGCGGTTGGCTGCTGGGGTTCTCGGCGCTGACGCCCGGTGAAATCGACAGCGCCAGCCGGCAGTTGGCCAAGGCGCTCAAGGGTGGTCTGGTGCAAGGTGGCGAAGTGGACTGAAAGGACGGTCCGGTGCTTGTTAGCCTTTGCGGCCTTAACAAAAGGAATGCGCCATGAACCGACCCGCCCCACGCCTGCGCCTCGCCGATTACCTGTCACCGAGCATCAGTGCGCTGATTTCCGTCATCGTCAATTACGCCGGCACTTTTGTCCTGGTGTTCCAGGCCGCGCACCTGGCGCAGTTGAGTGCGGCGCAAACGGCTTCATGGGTGTGGTCGGTGAGTATCGGCGTGGGCGTGACCGGTGCGTGGTTGAGCTACCGCTACCGCGAGCCGATCATCACGGCGTGGTCGACGCCGGGTGTGGCTTTTCTGGCGACGGTCATGCCGTTTACTCCCTATGCCGAGGTGATTGGCGCCTATGTGATGTGCGCCATCGGTTTTATCGTCCTGGGCCTGAGTGGCGCGTTTGAGCGCTTGGTGCGGCTGATCCCCGGCGGCATTGCCGCGGGTTTGCTGGCGGGGATTCTCCTGCAGTTTGGTGTGGCGGCCTTTGGTGGGGCCAGTGCAGACCCGCTGTTGGTGATCGTGCTGGTGGTGGCCTACGCGGTGCTGCGCCGCTTTACCTCACGTTATGCGATGGTCGGGATTCTGTTGATTGGCCTGGGGCTGCTGCTCGCCCAGCAGCGGCTCGACTTGCACAGCCTTGAGCTGCAACTGGCGGCACCGGTGTTTGAAATGCCGCATTTTTCCATCGCGGCGTTTTTTGGCGTGGCCTTGCCGTTGTTCGTGATCACCCTGACCGGGCAATACATCCCCGGCATGCTGGTGCTGCGCAACGACGGGTTCAAGACCAGCGCCAATCCGATCATCACCGTCACGGGCCTGGGCTCTTTGCTGATGGCGCCGTTCGGGGCTCATGCGTTCAACGTCGCGGCAATCACGGCGGCGATCTGCACCGGGCGCGATACCCATCAGGACCCGTCCAAACGCTACATCGCGGGGTTGGTGTGTGGGGCGCTGTATATCCTCGTCGGGGTGTTTGGCGTGACGTTGGCGACCTTGTTCATGGTCCTGCCGCGCGCATTCATCACCACCTTGGCGGGCCTGGCGCTGCTCGGCGCCATTGGTTCAAGCCTGGCCAATGCAATGGCCGATACCCGCACCCGGGAAACGGCGTTGATCACATTTTTGGCGACGGCGGCCAATGTCACGTTACTGGGGATTGGCGGCGCGTTCTGGGGGCTGGTGGCGGGGTTGCTGGTGCATGGGGTGATTCATGGTGGGCGCCGGGCGCTGGCCTAGCCCCATAAATCCCAACTGATAGGGCTTTTGTGGCGAGCGGGCTTGCCCCGCGTT
>Ga0265296_1005015_pt1 | contig 11151 bp, 12 predicted proteins | sample MunlanPumphouse1_FD_189073 | JGI IMG/M metagenome (GOLD analysis project Ga0265296, IMG submission 189073) | Groundwater microbial communities from a municipal landfill in Southern Ontario, Canada - Pumphouse #1 | ecosystem: Environmental > Aquatic > Deep subsurface > Groundwater | place...
AGAGAGTTGCTTGCGGGATTCCTGAAGTTCCACCTGCACCCGCCGGCGATCGATGGCCGTCCGGATCTTATAGTCCAGTTCTGCAAACTGGGCTTTGGGCTCGCCACCTTTCTGGAGATAAAAATCCGCTCCATTGTTGATAGCCTCGATAACGATATCTTCCCGGCCCCGGCCGGTAAACAGGATGAACGGGAGATCCTTGAACTGCTGGCGGACGTACCGGAGGAACTCGATCCCATTGATCTCAGCCATCTCGTAATCCGAGATGATGGCATCGTACCGTTTCTGGCGGATCATCTCCATGGCTTCGGACACAGATCCGGAGGTATCGACGCTGAAATTCCCAGACATATCAAGGTAGATCTTGCCGATATCAAGGAGGGCAGGATCATCGTCCACATACAGAACTGAATACATGTTCGGTTTTTTATTCAGTAGTATTGTCTGTTTTTAATAAATATATGCCAACCGATCTGTTCCTGAGGGGTAACTTACAAATGAGTTTATTTTTCGAGTTAGGCAACAGCCTCCCGGGTCTTTTTTAAAAAACTCAAAACAGGATTATCCGGTCCGCGTTTACCGGCAAGCATATATCGCATCCCCCATGACGCTGATCATGGCCCGGCAGGAGCACATCCACATCATCACCGCAGGAAGGGATATCTCCCCGTCATACACCCTGACTATCCGCAACCACCCGGATATTTCGCACACGTTCGTGTTTGCCGATCTGGAACTCTATTCCAACCTTGCCCGCGAAGATCCCGCTGCTAAAGTACAGAAGGAAGCGGCCCGGGACGCGGTGACAAAGGTCAAGGCTCTTGCTGCATCGCTGAAGATGCCGGCCTCGCTTGTATATGTCACGCCTCCTGCCGATACCTCTGCCCGCGATGCCCTGCTGAAGATCAGAAAGGAGCACCCTGAGGCCCGGTTCTCGTTCGACCTCACGGCCGGATCGAAGGATATGGGGCTTGCCCTGTTCGTACTCTCGCTCTGGCTTAGCGGCGAAGTCTATTATTCGTATGACGGGCGAAAAGGTGACGGAGCACAGGCGAAACTCCCCGTGCCGAAGATTGCCCCGGGGGACGTGACGGCGAACCCGAATTACCTGAAGATCCTCTCAACGCTTGCCTATACACCGGGAAGACCGGAAGAGGCGCCGGGTTTGAGGGTCCTGCCCCGGTCGTACCTCTTCAACCAGCTGGCGGGGTTCTACGTGCCGGTGCGGAAGACGGGTGTGAAGGTGGCAAAGAACCGGACCGGCAAGACCGACCCGATCACCGGGAAGATGGCGGTACTCCACGAGCTCGGCCAGGGGACCTTTTCGAATATTCTCAGGGTAATGATTGCTGCAGATTTGCTTGAGGAGATGACCGGTCCTGAGGGAAACCATAAGGAAAAATTCTACCGGATTACCGCATCGGGCGAGCTCGCTTTGCGGCTCGCTGAGCTCCAACCGCGAAAAACGTGAGTAACATAGCCATGCGATTATCGCATGTACATGCGTTAATCACATGTACATGTGACAAAATCCGTTTTATTCACGCCGGACACTGATCCGGAGGGGGGTGGGGGTACCCCGCCATGCATGGCAGGAGGGGTAGGGGGGTCGGCCGGTGTTCCTGAGGAAGTGGGGTGACCCCCCCGCCCCTGCCCCATTACAGTAATTCTTTTTTTTCCCACCCCATCCACATGAGCCTTGGGCCGGGATGAATCCGGGAAAGGAGGGGGAGGAATCTGCCATAAAACCATTTCCCGGATTATGAGAACTCAAAGTCCATCTCTTTTTTCCGGGAGCGATCCCCATGAGATGGTGCCGTTATCGTCTTTGAAGGGTGATCACGGAATACTTTGGAAAATATTATCATCTCACGAATATATCAAAAATATAAAATGTGTTTCTCACGGGGGATCTATGACTGATAAAGGTACGATTTATGTCAACTCAATTCCAGCCGGAGTTGCGGTCCAGCTTGATGGCAAAGATACCGGGAAGATCACACCGGTTACACTGGAGGACATTGCACCGGGGCATCACAGGGTCGGGATCGACCTGCCCGACCATTGCTCAATTTCAAAGGAGGTAACCGTTGCAGCAGGATCGTCGGTATCCGTCTGCCTGAGAAAAAGAACCGAAGAAGAGATCATGAGTATCCGGCGTATCGGGTATTACACGATCTTTTGTGCTGTGATCCTTATCACGTTCTCCGTGTTCAACCGTATGTATCTCACAACTGTCGATGACCTGACGCAGTTGCTCATCTACATCGCCTGTTCCGGCGGTCTTGGCAGTCTTGCTTACAGCATGTTCGGGTATATTGAACATCTCGGCAAAGATGACTTTAACCTTAATTACACCTGGTGGTATATCGTGCGCCCGTTCATCGGGATCGTCTATGGCACCTTTGCCTTCCTCTTTGTTGCCGGCGGCCTCATGACGTTATCCGGTGTGAGTACCGATGCAAACCTCTTCCTCACCAAAACCGTGATGTTTTATTGTGCACTGGCATTCCTTGCCGGTTATGCCGAACATTCATTCTCCCTCCAGCTGAAAGAACTGGCAGAGGCACTCTTCAAGAAGGAAGAGACAACGGCGGAATCAAAAGGGAAATAATCACAGGCACTCCTGATCAAAAGGCAGGGGAGGGGGAGGGGAGGTCCTTCACGGCAAGCCGACGGGGACCGCATCTTCCCCGGTTTGCACCGGAGAATACGTCAGCGCGTGGGGCGATTGTTACCGGATAACGGCACCACCCCCTCTCTTCAGACAGGTGATTGCGTCCTGTACATCAGAAACCCGTTTTTCAGATCCTAAAAAGGGGTCTTATCCCAAACCGACCATGGTATTCGTCACCGTGATCCCGCTATGGTGGCAGGGCATCCACACCGGGCCCCTTCCTTTGGAAATTCCTGAAGCGCACAGTGCACGGACAGGATCCGCATTCCCCATGTGAGATCCTCTCAATCAGTACGGGTAGAACACAAAGAACGCAAGGCAGAGCAGGAAGAGCGCCCAGCAGGCAGGCGGGATCTCCCGGACTCTCCCGCGGACGATGGCAAAGATTGGCCAGAGGACGAACCCGGCACAGAGCCCGACCCCGATATTGTAGGTGAAGCTCATCATCGCGATAACGGCAAAGGAGGGGATAACCTCCGCGTAATCGGAGAAGTCCAGCCGGCTCACCGGCTCGATCATCATCAGGCCCACAAGGATCAGGGCCGGGCCGGTAGCAAGGAGGGGGATGGACGAGAAGAGCGGGGCAAAGAAGAGGGCGAGAAGGAAGAGTGCGCCGCAAACGATCGCGACAAGGCCGGTCCGGCCACCCTGCTCGATGCCAGCGGCAGATTCCACGAATACGCCGTTGGTGGTGGTGCCGAGCAGGGCGCCGGCAGTAGTTGCCAGCGCATCGGCAAGGAACGGGCGTTCCACCTGGGGGAGGTTGCCCTCGTTATCAAGGAACCCGGCCCGGGCCGAGAGACCGATCAGTGTTCCCATCGTGTCGAGAAATGCCATCGTAAAGAGGGTCAGTACCACCGAGAACATCCCAACCGTGAAGACCCCGGTGATATCGAGCTGGAGGAATGTCGGGGCAAGGGATGGGGGCAGGGAGACGATCCCTGCAGGAGCCGGTGCGATACCAGCCACGAAGGCAATGCCGGCGGTTGCAAGGATCCCCAGCAGAATCGCTGCCGGGATCTTCTTAACAAGCAGGACCCCGGTAATAATGAACCCGAAGATGGCGAGGATCACGGCGGGGTGATGGAGATTCCCGATGGCAACCGGGACGCTGCCGCTCCCGACAACAACGATGCCGGAGTCCACGAACCCGATGAACGCCAGGAAGAGCCCGATCCCGGCGGCAAAGCTGTACTTCAGGGACGTGGGGACTGCACTGCTCATGACCGAGCGCCAGCCGCTCAGGGTGAGAAGGGCGAGGAGGAGCCCGCTCAAGAAGACCGCCCCGAGCGCGGTCTGCCACGGGTAATGGAGCACCCCGACCACCGTATAAGCGACAAAGGCATTCTCCCCCACGTAGGTGGCAATCGCAAACGGGCGGTTGGCATAGGTACCCATGACGGCACAGCCGAACGCGGCCGACAGAATGGTTGCCGCCATGCAGGCCTCGTAGGGGATCCCCGCTGATTTCAGGATGGCCGGGTTGACGATGATGATGTAGGCGACGGCAACGAACGTGACAATGCCGGCAAGTACCTCCTGCCGCAGCGTTGTCCGGTGCTCCCTGAGCCGGAAAAAGCGATCCACCTGCTCCGTAAACATACCTGATATGCCGGTTTGGAGGGGGAGTCTTTACGTGTTGTGATTCATGACAGTGAAAAAGGATCAGGAGATCAGATTTTTTCCGATCCGATAGGCCGCTTCCATAAACTCTGTTTTTCCGGTAACGGGTGGTTTGCTCCCGGCATCAAGATCGTACGCAATCAGGTGATCGGTTACGGTCATGCCTGACAGTCCGACGGCGTACATGAACGCATCGATGCCGGACTGGAACAGCCGGGCATCCGGCTGGTTCTGCGTGAAGATGAACGAGACCTTCGTTGTCTTGGGGAGCTTCGGGACCAGGTTCATGTTCATGTACGGGAACATCCGGTCGAGCCAGGCCTTGGTCTGGGCCGTAACCCCCGAGAAATAGATGGGCGACGCCACGATCACGCCATCGGATTCCTGGATCAGCTGGTGGATATGCTGCATATCGTCCTTGAAAGCACACGCAGCGAGATCGTTTCTCTTGCACCAGTAACAGGCCTGACAGCCCCGGATCTCCTTGTCGTTCAGGAAGACCGTGGTTGTTTCAATGCCCTGTTCGTTGAGCCCCCGCTCTGCTTCTGCTGCGAGGATTGCTGTACTGCCCTTCTTTCGCGGGCTCCCGATGAGGATGAGTGCTTTTTTCATGGATCAGACTCCGCCAGAGGTTACCGCACCCACGTCACGTTCGCGGGGTGTTTATCGTGGGCCTCGGGCTTCTCCTCCGGGTACCCGAAGACGATGGTGCCGACCGGGCTGTAACCTTCGGGTATCCTGAACCCTGCCATGAGTTCCTTGTTCTCATACGCCACTTCCGTTGAGCCGATCCAACAGCTGCCGATCCCGAGGGCATGGGCAGCGAGCATCAGGTTTTCGGCACAGAGCGAACAATCGATCTCCCGGAACCGGCTGCCGGTCTTTCCGATGACCATGATAACCGTCGGGGCGTGGTAATAGATCGAGTACCCGGGACTCTCCAGCAGGGCCCGGAACCCGTCCGACATCCCATCGTGGGAGTTCTTCATGAGCGAGATCATGATGGGCTTGCAGTAGTCCGAGACCCTGTTTAAGAATTTCTGGTCCTGTACCACCACGAACGCCCACGGCTGGAGGGAGAGAGCCGAGGGGGCATAGGTTCCTGCCCTGAGGATCTTCTCAAGTACCGCATCGGGTATCTGTCGCTTCTCAAATTTCCTGACACTGCGGCGTGTCATTATTGCGTCAAGTGCTTCCATGGTTTTCTTCCAGTTTTCCCGTTCGTCACGGGACCGTTTAATGGCTGGCCTGCGCCAGCCTCACTCCCAGGTCGAATGCCTTCGTGCAGCCCTCAGGGAAGACCTCCCTGCGCCGTTTCCGCCGTTCCTCCGGGTCGCAGTAGCTGAAGACCACCCTGTCGTAGTCCTCGAACTGGAGTGTCTCGAACGAGAAGAACGATTCCGCCTGCCCGAATGTCCGGGCCAGCACGCTCTCATTGAGGCCGATATGCACGGGATAGTGGTGTTCTTTCATCTGTTCTTCGGACACGTTCATCGTGTAGACAAATGCTGTAGGCATCTTCCGGTCGAATAACGATGCCGGGGGCGATGTATACATGAGGTAGGGAAACATCAGCCGTTCCATGAAGGATCGCATCTCTCCGGTCACCGTGCCGAAATACAACGGCGAGCCAAGGATGAGGGCATCCGCCCGGGCAATCCGGTCGAGAACGGGAGTCAGATCGTCCTTCATCGCGCACTTCCCGTAACTCTTCCCACCCTTGAGCTTGCAGGCGAAGCAGCTGGTGCAACCCTTGTAGTCCAGATCATAGAGGTGGACGAGTTCGGTCTTTGCCCCCTTCGAGGCAGCCCCTTCAAGGGTGTGTTCGAGCAGCGTTGCCGTGTTCCACTTCTTTCGCGGGCTTCCGTTGATTGCTATGACTGTTCCCATAAGGTAGCTCCTGGAATCATTTCTCTTCTTTCAGGGCGGTAACAACCTCGCGGGTGGCGAGGATGCCATTCAGGCACGCCGGGAATCCGGCATAAATGGAGATGAGCAACATGATCTCCACGATCTCTTTTTCGGAGAGCCCGGCCCGGAGCCCGCCGCCGATATGGAGCCGGAGCTGCGAAGGGGCGGTACCTTTGGCAGCGAGTGCGGCGATGGTCGCCACCTGCCGGTCCCGGATCGGCAGGATACCCCGGGCATAGATATCCCCGTACCCGAACTCGATGACATATCGTGTAATGTCCGGATTGATGGGATCAAAGGTCTCCCTGAGGATCCGTTCCTGATCGGGCGCAATCTGCGAGAGCAGTTCCTTCCCGCGCTCGTACCGTTCTTCTGTCCCTGCGTGGACGGACTCCTTTGAGAGCGTCCGGCCGGTCTCCTGCAACACCTCCATGAGCGTCTTCATGGCGTTCAGGGTTGCCGGGAACCCCGCATATCCGCACATCTGGATGATGATCTCGCGGATCTCCTCGGGCGTGCAGCCCACATGAAGTGCTGCATGGATATGGACTTTCAGCTGGGGTGCCGCGGTACCCATGGCGGTAAGAGCCGCCACAACGGCCTGTTCCCTGGTCTTGTTATCGAGAATCTCCCGGGCATAGATCTCTCCGAACGAATACTCGATCAGGTACCGGGAAAGGTCCGGGCAGATGGCATTTATGGTCTCTTCTACCCGGACACCCGCGTCGCCATCGATCTCCAGCAGTTTTTTTCTTCCGATTGTTGCGTAATCTGTCATAGGATCTCCATATCTGATTCTGTCGTTATTTCTCCGCGACAGGATCGTCACGGAAGGGACATACATTCCCGTCGGGCTGCTTCCTGCACGCATCGCAGGAGATGCATGCGGCTGGCTTGTCAGGATTTTCCCTCCAGTAACCGGCAAGGCCGGGCTGCCTCAGGAACGGGCGGGAGAGCGAGAAGTACCCGATCCCCGTCGTATTCAGTATTTCTGTCATGACCGATGGCGTGCGGTTAAGACCTACGAGGATCACCGGGACGTTCGTGATTTGGGCGATCTCGGTCGCATAGTCCCGGAAGACCGATTCCTCATGGGGCAGGCCCCGGGGAGGAAACGGCGTATGGTTAAGCCCCCCGGAAACTTCGATGGCACTGATTCCGTGTTCTGATAGCTGCCCGCAGGCCTCGCGGCAGGCATCCCAGACGCCGTCATCCTCTTCAAAGTCAGAGCAGTTGATCTTGACAAGGACAGGGAATGCCTCACCGGTCCTCTCCCTGACCTCGCACACGATCTCCAGGAGGAATCGTATCCGGTTCTCCACCGTCCCGCCGTATTCATCGGTCCTTGTATTTCTTCTGGCATTCAGGAACTGGCTTAAGAAGTACCCGTGCGCTGCATGGATCTCCACGCCGTCGAAGCCTGCCCGCTGTGCCCGGACCGCCGCATCCCCGAACCCTTTGACCAGAGCCTGTATCTCCTCCCGGGTGGGATCTGACGGTGTCCAGAAGACACTGGTCCTGCCGGGAAAGACGAGCTGCAGGATGATAGGGGCGCCTGCATCGTGAACGGCCCGGACCAGCTCTTGATACGCCGGAATGTACGAGTCATCGGGGATTGTCAGCATCCCCGGGACGCGGGTTGCATCGGCCGTGACAGTCGTGGCGCTCGCAATGATGAGCCCCGTTCCCCCTTGCGCCAGATCCTGGTAGACCCTGATGAGACGGGGCGTCAGCCGGCCGGTCTCATCGGCCATGGCTTCCCATGTGGCTGACCGGACCAGCCGGTTCCTGAGCTGCATCGTCCCTATGCAGGTCTCGTCAAAGAGGGTTTTCATGCGGCCCCTACTGCCACGTTACTTTCAGGGGCTTCCGTCGGGGAATACCGTAGATCTTATACTGGGGATTGCCGAACATCATGGCGTAGGCGGGTATCCTTCCTTCCGGGATGCCGAGATAGTCCTTCAGCGGCTGATACTCACGGGCTGCTCCTGCCACAAATCCTGCCCAACAGGTGCCTATTCCAAAGGCAGGTGCCGCGATATCGAAATGGGTGAGGGCAATGATGGCATCCACTACTGGTGCGATCGGGCGATCTCCGGGAATGTGGGCAAAGAGGAGATGCGGTGCATCCCGGCAGATGACATCATGGCCATGCTCCCATTCCCGAATCAGAGTCGGCACGTATCTGCCCATAGGGTGGTTCGATTCCGTAAGGGTCTTCATCCATTCAATGGTCAGTTCAGCAATCCGGTGCACCTTCTTCCGGTCTTCCACAACGATCCATTCCACGGGCTGGCCGTTACCGCCGCTCGGAGCGTACCGGGCGATGTCAAGAAGCTCGAGGATCTTCTCCTTCGACACGGGATCTCTTGTAAAGTGCCGTACAGACCGCCGTTTCCTGAGATAATACCCCAAATCACCGGCAATGATGTCCCCGGTACTGGCGGGAAGGCGCACCTTCTCATCCGGGCGCTCATTGAACAGGAGCGCCTGGGTGGGACAGTGGGCCTCGCAGTGGCCGCAGTGGATGCAGGAGATTGCCCGTGCCTTGTTCACCCGGGGCAGGGTGTTCTCATCAGCGGAGTCTATGACCCCCATTGCACAGACGGCAGAGCAGATCCCGCACCGGGTGCAGAGATCCTGGTCAACAAGTATCGCAGGCATTTATTTCTGTCCTTTCTGGGTGTTGTTTTGTGATTGCTCTATCAGCTTCTTTCCGGCACTCCATGCATCCCCGGCATACTTACCGAGCGTCCAGTAACGGTTGTCGGGCATGGTCAGGAAGAGCGGATCGATCATGGGGAAATCCGGCTTCCCATCCGTGATCACACTCCCGTCAGCGTATGCTCCCACGATCTCGCCGATGTAGAGGCCGTGTGTCGGAAGAGCCACCGTCTGAACAAGCCGGCATTCAAGGGTGATTGGGCATTCCTCTATCATCGGCGCTGTCTTCAGCGATCCGTAAAAGACGCGAAAGACCTTCGATTTGTCAGTATTTTCGCCGGAAACGATCCCGCAATAATCGGTCTTTTCGAGAAGATCCGATGAGGGGATGTTCACCGAGAACGTCTTTGACGTGCTCATCCCTTGTGGGGTATGATGGTTATTCGCAATCCCGCAGGCGATCATGGGCGGGTTCCCGTTCACCCGGGCACACCAGCCCACGGCCATGAAGTTGTCCTTTCCGTTCACCTGGGTCCCGACAATGACGACAGGCATGGGGATGAAGAAGTTGTTGCCGATCTGTTGTTTTTCCATACAGGTAACCTCGTTCCCGCACAACGGATCTCCAGAACAGAAAACCATAAGCAGCGGGGATACAAACTATTCTTCTGCAATGGCAATCACAGCCATTAAGATAAATTTCGCCTTAACTGAATATATAGAAGATACAGGTAATTTGGTAACAGGCTTTCATTGAGGTAACTACTAATGTACACAAAGAACGGGAAGACGTATCACTGCACGGTTGAGGCCACCCTTGACGTAATCGGGGGCAAGTGGAAGCCGCTGATCCTCTGGCACCTTGGCGATAACGTACTGCGTTTTTCCGAACTACAGAGGGGCCTTCCCGGTGTCAATGCCAAGATGCTCACCAAGCAGCTCCGCGAGCTCGAGCAGGATGGGGTGATCCGGCGAACCGTGTACCCTGAAGTGCCGCCACGGGTGGAGTATACCATAACAGAATTCGGGAAGACCCTGATCCCGATCCTCCAGGCACTCTGTGCATGGGGGACACAGTATCTCGGGGTCGATGAGAACGGAGCGCAGTGCCCGGCAAAAGCCGGCAGGATGAAAAAATAGAGCGGTATTGCCAATCACATCTTATTTATTCACAGATGTGTCGGGTTTTTACTCACGTGAGGTAAAGAGACCCTTTCATCAGACCCGGAGGTTCATCCATTCCTGGTCGGTCTTTCCAAAACTGCTCGCTTCCTGAACTTCCAGCTCCAGAATCCTCTCCGGTCTCGCGCCCGATGGATACGATCCTGTGGCCGCAGGCGGCTCCTGCTGGCGCTGGTTCATCATCACTTCGATCATATCGCGATCGAACGAAGTATCCTGGGGAATAAGGATCCTGTTCAGGGAATAGATTTCAGACACGAACTCATCCGCATCGATTTCATGCTCTTCGCCAATGCTGAGTGGCATAAGATGGGATAGCTGCCGGATCTCATCAGCGGTTTTCTTCTGGATATATCCCATGATACAATAGCAGTCCACCAGAATTTCAAAGCGGGAATGCCCGAATTTTTTTACGCCACGGCGCGTCCAGTTGAAGAGATTGTATGCTTTCTGGAGTGGTAATGGATCAAGGGAGGGGAGGTTGCGGACCGGGATACCATATTGAAGATCGGCAAGTACTCCTGATGGATTCTCTATGACAGGATATTCCTGCATAAGCGACACAGGATCGGGTTCAGATGGAGGATAAATTTTCTCAACCAGGGGTTCTGGTTGCTGCATTTCCAGTTCAAGCTGGGATTCGCGGGCATCAAGGGCGGCTTCACGAGCCTCCAGTGCAGATACCCGGGCTTCAGTTTCCGGATTTTCAATGGTTTTCTTTGATCCTGCTGATGAGACAATAACAAAGGGATTATCCATCTCATTCATCCGCTCACGGATGTCCATGAGGATGTGTTTAATAGATTTTTTCAGGAGGTCAACCTCGCGTTCGAGGGTCTGAAGCCTGACTGCCGGATCCTGTACTGAGGCTGCATTAATGATGTCATCAACCTGAGTCTGATTGACAGCCATAGCGATTACCTGTTTATTTGTTATTTTTATTTAATAAACATATCGTTCTTAAAAAAATCAATAATTGCCGGATGTTTATTAATATTGAGACCATTCTGGCGATTTTTTGGATATCTCAACAATAATGTCGAGAGCAGGCATGAAGCATATAATATTAATATCATAAAATTGGGTCAAACGTG
>Ga0265296_1005016_pt1 | contig 11150 bp, 9 predicted proteins | sample MunlanPumphouse1_FD_189073 | JGI IMG/M metagenome (GOLD analysis project Ga0265296, IMG submission 189073) | Groundwater microbial communities from a municipal landfill in Southern Ontario, Canada - Pumphouse #1 | ecosystem: Environmental > Aquatic > Deep subsurface > Groundwater | place: Canada...
TGGTCGCCTCGACCCCGCCACAGATCGTCGATTGCGTCATCCTCGACAGCCAGGCCCAGGCCGCGCGTGCCGCCAATCCGGAAGCGCCCACTGGCCCGACCTGCGCCCTGCCGGCCAATCAGGACATCCAGGGCTTCCTGAAGGCCTATGCGACCCAGGCGGGCGTTCCCTGCACGGTTGATGAAGCCAAGGTTCGGGGCAAGTCGAACGATGGAGCCATCGTCTATGAAGTCGGCTGCGTCGGCGTCGACGGCTACTGGATCGAAAAAGCCGCCTCGGGCTGGGAAAAGACCGAGTGCCTGCAGGTCATCAGCCAGAGCGGCACCTGCCAGTTCACCACCCCGGCCGAGCAGGCCGCGACGGCCAAATCCTGGTTGACCGGGTCGGACGCCGCCGCCTGCGACGTGCAGCAGGTCCGCCTGATGGGCCAGAACGCCAATGGCCGCTTCGTCGAGATGACCTGCGCCGGCGCTGACGGCTTCATCATTCGCCAGAACGCTGAAAAGGCGATCCAGCAGGTCTATCCTTGCGCCACGGCCCAGCAGATCGGCGGCGGCTGCAAGCTGACGACGACGGCTCCGGCCGCGGCGCCGCAAGCCTAAGCCACACCTGATCGACAAACGAAGCGCCGCCGGAGCGATCCGGCGGCGTCTTTGTTTTTGCAGACCCCTTCCCGGTGAACGCGGCTCGCCTTAGCCTTACAGCCATGCGCATCGCCACCTGGAACGTAAACTCGGTCAACGCCCGCCTGCCCACCGTGCTGGCCTGGCTGGAGGCCGCCAATCCTGACGTCGTCTGCTTCCAGGAAATCAAATGCGTGGACGAGAAATTCCCGCGCGAGGCTTTCGAGAGCCTGGGTTACAACGTCGAGACCCACGGTCAGAAGACCTATAACGGCGTCGCCATCCTGTCGAAGTTTCCCCTGTCCGACATCCGGCGCGGCCTGCCCGGCGACGAGGCCGACGAACAGGCCCGTTATCTAGAGGCCGTCATCGAGGCCCCGGTTCCGGTGCGCGTGGCGTCCATCTATCTGCCCAACGGCAATCCGCTCGGCACCGAGAAATTTCCGTACAAGCTGGCCTGGTTCCAGCGACTGCACGACCATGCCAAGGCCCTGCTGGCCTATGAAGAGCCGATGGCGCTCTGCGGCGACTACAACTGCATCCTGACGCCTGACGACGCGGCCAAGCCCGAGGACTGGGTCAACGACGCCCTGTTCCAGCCGGAAACGCGAGCCGCCCTGAACGCCATGAAGTTTCTGGGCCTGTCGGACGCCCATGAGTTGGGTCAGGAGCCCAAGGGCACCTACACCTTCTGGGACTATCAGGCCGGCGCCTGGCAGAGAAACAACGGCATCCGCATCGACTACGCCCTGCTGTCGCCGCAGGCGGCCGACCGGTTCCGAGCCATCGAAACCCACCGCGACGCCCGCGACATGGAAAAGCCCAGCGACCACGTCCCCGTGGTGGTCGATCTGGATCTGGAGTCCTGACTCCATGAGCGAGACGTTCAGGGTCATCCTGCTGATCGCCCTGACCGCCGCCTTCCTGACGACGGGGGCCCTGATGCTGTCCTGGTGGATGGAGCCGGAGCGGCGGCTGAAGCGGGCGCTGATGAAGACCTTGGGGGTCAAGGCCGACACCGAGGCCCTGTCCCCGGCGCAGGGTCGCGCTGCCGGTCTGGATTTCGACGGCGGCCAGGTCGTGGTGCTGTGGAAACGCGGCTCTCAGGGCCTGGTCTATGCGTTTGACGAGGTCGAGGGCGGCGAGATCATCGTCGACGGCCACGTCGTCGCCCGCGCCCGACGCGGGGCGGTGCGCAAGGATCTGGACATCGTCGTGCCGGAGGCGGAACAGGTAGTGCTGCGCCTCATGTTCGACGATACGCGCAATCCAGAGTTCGAACTGGCCCTGTGGAACGCCGACCTGCCGGCCTCCACCGGCTCCCCGTCCGAGGCGCTGCGGCTGGGGCGCCGCTGGTTGTCGCACGTCGAAGCCCTGATGAAGCGCTGATCGCCCTTCCCGCCTCTGTCGGGGAAGGCTAGAACCCCGCCTCTACTGTTTACCGTGTTTTCAGGAGCCCGCCGTGGCCCGTCTCTTCGACGCCTACATCATCGCCGACTGGACCGCCGCCGAAGGCAAGAAGCTGGGCGAGCAAACCCTGTGGGTCGGCGTCGCCAAACGCGACGTGCGCTTCCGCCTCTATACCGAGACCCACAACGTCGCCACGCGCGCCGAGGGCGAAGCCCTGATCGCCGACCTGCTGGCTGAACACAGGAAGCGCGGCGACCGCGTTCTGGTCGGCTTCGACTTCGACTTCGGCTTCCCCGCCGGCACGGCTGCGCGTCTGAAGCTGGACGGTCGGCCGTGGGAGGCCATGGGCAAGTTCCTGGCCGCCAACGTGGTCGACAAGCCCGACAACTCGAACAACCGCTATCAGGTCGCGGCCAAGATGAACCGGCTGATGACGGACCAGCCCTGGCCCTTCTGGGGCGCGCCCGCCAGCCAGGCCCAACGCTGGCTGACCACGACCAAGCCGCCCGAAGGCGCCGGCGCCGACATCCCCGAATTCCGCGCCACCGAAGTCGCCGCGCGCAAGGACAAGCTGCCGCCCAAGAGCGTCTGGCAGATGCACGGCGCGGGCGCCGTCGGCGGCCTGACCCTGGTCGGCGTGCCCATGCTGCGCCGCCTGCTGGACAAGCTCGGCGCCTCGGCCGCCGTCTGGCCCTTCAACACCGGCTGGCGTGAGTTGACCGAGGCCGACGTCGAGCCCCTGTCAGCCCTGGTCGTCGAAGTCTGGCCCGCCCTGTTCGACGCCAAGCGCAAGATCAACGGCGAAGGTGTGAAGGAATTCAAGACCCAGGCCCAGGTCCGCACCGCCGCCGAAGCCTTCGCCCAGATGGACGACGCCGGAACGCTGCAAAAAGCTTTCGCCCCGCCGAAGACGGCGGACGAGGCGCTGGTGGCCCAGGTCGAAAGCGAAGAGGGCTGGATCCTCGGGGTCTAAGCTTCTTCCTTCTCTCCTTGCGGGAGAAGGTGGGCGAGCGCAGCGAGGTCGGATGAGGGGTTTTGCGACATTGGCTTTATCGGCGGAATCCAGCGCGCGGCGAGACCCCTCATCCGTCAGCCTCCGGCTGCCACCTTCTTCCGCAAGGGGAGAAGGATCTTTGGAGCGCTAACGCCTTCGGCTGTTTTACCCGATCAGCACTCGCGCCGCCGCCCGCGCCTCGTCGGTGATCTCGGCGCCGGACAGCATGCGGGCGATCTCTTCCTGGCGGGGATGGGGGTCCAGGACGTCGATGGAGGTGCGGGTGTGGCCGTCGTGGTCGGCCTTGCGGACCTTCCAGTGGGCGTGGCCGCGTGAGGCGACCTGGGGGCTGTGGGTGACGACCAGGACCTGGGCGCCGTTGGACAGGCGTTGCAGGCGACTGCCCACGGCCTCGGCCACGGCGCCGCCGACGCCTTGATCGACCTCGTCGAAGATCATGACCGGCTGGCGCTGGTCCTCACGGCTGGCCAAGGCCGCCTTCATGGCCAGGGCGAAACGGGCCAGTTCGCCGCCCGAGGCCACGGTGTCCAGCGGGCCGAAGGGGGTGCCGGCGTTGGTGGCGACCTCGAAGCGGATGGTTTCGACGCCGAGCGGCCCGCGTCGGCCCTCGATGGGGTCCAGGGTCACGCGGAAACGGGCGCGGTCCAGCTTCAGCGGGCCCAGCTCCGCCATGACGGCGGCGGTCAGGCGGTCGCCCGCCGCTTCCCGCGCCGAGGTCAGCAGCATGGCCGCCACGTCATAGGCCTCGATCGCCACGGCCACGTCACGGCGGGCGTTGGTCAGGGCCTCGGCCCCATCCTCGATCAGGCGCAGTTGCTCGCGCAGACGCACCCGCAGCCCCGGCAGGGCATCGACCGTGGTGTTCAGCTTCCGCGCGGCGGCGCGCAGGCTGAACAGGCGTTCCTCGGCCTTGTCCAGACGGCCGGGCTCGAAGTCGAAGGCGTCGGCGGCGGCGTCGACGGCGGCGACGGCTTCCGTCGCCTCGACCAGGGCGCGGTCCACGGCCTCGGCGGCCAGGCCCAGCTTGATAATGATGAGGTTGTCGCCCTCGGCGCCCGCCTGCACCGCGCGCTGGCGGGCGTGTTCGACGGCGCGCAGGGCCGAGGCCAGACGCTGGCTCAGCTTGTCCCCGCCCAGCAGGTTGCGGGCGTCGGCCAGATCGGCCACGGCCTTTTCCGAGGCGCCCAGGATGGCGCGTTCGCCGGCCAGTTCGGTTTCCTCGTCGGGCTGAGGGTCCAGGGCGTCGAGGTCGGCCAGGTTGAGCGCGATCTCCTCGGCCTTGGCGGCGGCCTCGGCGGCGGAGGCTTCCAAGGCGTCCAGACGGCCCTGCGCGGCCTTCAGGCGCTCTGCGGCGGTGCCCACGCCCGACAGTTGAGGCTGCAGGCCGCCGTAGTTGTCCAGCAGGGCGCGGTGGGTCTTCCAGTCCAGCAGGCCGACCGTCTCGTGCTGACCATGCACCTCGACCAGCAGGGCGCCGATCTCGCGAAGGGCCGTGACGCCCGCCGGTTGGTCGTTGACGTAGGCGCGGCTGCGGCCGTCCGCCGAGACGACGCGGCGCAGGATCAGTTCCTCGCCCGGCGCGACCTCGAAGCCGCGTTCGGCAAGAAGGTCGATGACGGCGTCGTCGTCGGGGGCGGTGAAGACGGCGGTGGCGATCGCTTGCTTGGCGCCGGAACGCACCAGCCCGGCGTCGCCGCGTGCGCCCAGGGCCAGGCCCAGGGCGTCGAGGATGATGGACTTGCCGGCCCCGGTCTCGCCGGTCAGCACGGTCAGCCCTTCGCCGACCTCGAGGTCGAGGGCGTCGACGAGGACGACGTCACGGATCGAGAGAGTGGTTAGCATGGGTCAGCTTGATTCGACGTTACGGACCACTGTAGCCGGAAACAGAAGGGGAACGCAGCGTCTTTCCGCATGCCTTCCCCCCATTGGCCCTACCGGATCAAGCGCCGCCCGGGATGATGCGTTGCAGCCAGCTTTCACGCTTGGCCTCGGGCTCGACGTCCGGCCGCTGGCCGCGCTCGGTCAACAGGGCGTAGGCCTCGGAGTACCAGGGGCTGCCCGGATAGTTGTGGCCCAGAACGGCGGCGTTGCGCGTCGCCTCTTCGGTCAGACCCAGGGCCACGTTGACCTCCACCAGACGATAGAGGGCCTCGGGCACGTGCGAGCTGCGCTGGAAGGCGTCGTTGTTGATCACCGTCTTGTAGCGGTTGAGCGCCGCCAGCGGCTGGTTGGCGCGCTGATAGAAGCGGCCGACGGTCATTTCCTTGCCGGCCAGCTGGTCGTTGACCATGTCGATCTTGATGCGGGCGTCGCTGGCGTAGGCCGTGTTGGGATAGCGGCGCGCCACGTCGCGCAGGCCGACCAGGGCGGCCTCGGCATAGGCTTGGTCGCGGCCCACATCGACGATCTGCTCGAAGTTGCAGATGGCGCGCATGTAGAAGGCGTAGGCCGCCGACGGATTGCCCGGGAACAGGGCGATGAAGCGATCGGCCGCCGCGATGGCGTCCTGATAATTATTGTTCTGATAATAGGCGTAGATCTGCATCAGGATCGCGCGACGCGACCACTCCGAATAGGGATGCTGACGCTCGACTTCCTGGAAATAGTCGATGGCGTCGGTCCAGCGCTTTGACTGCAGCCGCTGATAGCCGGTGTTGTAGAGCAGCTCGACCGGGCGCTCTTCATAGGCCAGCCTCTGGCGCGGCTTGGTCCCGGAGCAGGCGGAAACCGTCAGGGCGGCGACGGCGACCGTCATCAGGGCAAGGCCGGTACGGGACTTCGAAGCGGGCAAGGGCGACCTCTTAAGATGCCTTGGTCACAGCGCACCCCCGGTGCGCCGCTGTCGTTAAGGCGACCTCTATAGCAGCGACGGCGACCATGCCAATGCAGCGAAATCCGTCATGACGGGTTGATGCAGGGCGATCCGCTGCTAAAGAGCGCGTCCAGAAACGTCTGCGCTCATTGGCGCAGCGATGACGGCAAAAGGATGACCGGTTAATGAAGCTGCTCTCTGGCAATTCGAACCGGACATTGTCCCAGGCCATCGCCACCCATCTGGATATGCCGCTGACCAAGGCCCAGGTGAAACGATTCGCCGATAACGAGGTGTTCGCCGTCATCGAAGAAAACGTCCGCGGCGAGGACGTCTTCATCATCCAGTCGACCTCCTATCCGGCCAATGACAACCTGATGGAACTGCTGATCATGACGGACGCCCTGGTGCGGGCGTCGGCGCGGCGGATCACAGCGGTCATGCCCTACTTCGGCTACGCCCGTCAGGACCGGAAGACCGGCGGCCGCACGCCGATCTCGGCCAAGCTGGTCGCCAACATGATCACCCGCGCGGGCGCGCACCGCGTCCTGACCATGGATCTGCACGCCGGTCAGATTCAGGGCTTCTTCGACATTCCGACCGATAACCTGGTGGCCACGCCGGTCCTGGCCCAGGACATCAAGGACCATTATCCGCGCGGCGACGACCTGATGATCGTCTCGCCCGACGTCGGCGGCGTGGTGCGCGCCCGTTCGCTGGCCAAGCGTCTGGATGCGGACCTGGCCATCGTCGACAAGCGCCGCCCCAAGGCGGGCGAGAGCGAGGTCATGAACATCATCGGCGACGTCGAAGGCCGCCGCTGCATCCTGTTCGACGACATCGTCGATTCGGGCGGCACCCTGGTCAACGCCGCCCAGGCTTTGATTGATCGGGGCGCGACCGAGGTTTCGGCCTATATCAGCCACGGCGTTCTGTCGGGCCCGGCCGTCCAGCGCGTCAAGGACGGCCCGCTGAAGGAACTGGTCATCACCGATTCCATCGAACAGCCTGACGAAGTTTTGAAGTGCTCGAAGATCCGCACGGTATCCGTGGCCCCGTTGATCGGCGAAGCTATTCGTCGCATCGCCAATGAGGAATCGGTCTCGAAGCTGTTCGATTAACCTTCGAATAACCATTCCCTCAGCGATATAAGACGCAGAAGTTTCAGGAGCGCGCCCCACCTTGGTTCATGGGCGCGCTCCGCGTTTGATTTGAGGGAAGTTCGCCGATGTCCCAGGCCTTTTTGCGCCGCGGCCTGTCCGTTGCCGCCATCGCCGCCGCCGCCATCCTGGCCAGTTGCTCGACGCCTGAACCGGAAGCCCCGCCCCCGCCCCCGGTGGTCACGCCGGTTCCGCCCGTCAGCCTGAACGAAGGCGTGGCCCAGGCGGCTTCGGTCTATGTCGCCTTCGTCCGCGACGTCAGCACCATTCAGGGCGGCTTCCCCGACGCGGAATCCATCCAGGCCGCCATCCGCAAGGGCGCCGCCTATGAGCCCGGCCAGTTGTCGCGCGGCATGATCGCCTATGGCTCCATCCTGGCCCTGCAATCGCCTGAATATGTCGCGGGCGTGCGCCAGTTCGCCTCCACCCCTGCCCTGCGTCAGCAGATGATCGCCAGCATCGTCGCCGACCCGGCCTATGCCGCCACCCTGCCCGGCGCCCAGGCGGCGGCGGGCCTGATCACGGCCACCATGGGCCGGGACATCGCGACCCTGACCGCCATCGCCGAGGCTGTGGAAGGCGACGCCTATACGATCCAGGAACGCAATGACCCCCGCCGCCGCTGGGCCGTCACGCCGATTCCGCGTCGCGAGGTGCGTCTGGAGAGCGCCAAGAGCCTGTCGGTGACGCAACTGCCTTCGGCCGAGGAAAGCGCGCGTCTGTTTGCGGCCGCCAACACCGGCACGGGCCTGAACCTGACCCCGGCGCAACGCGACGCGCCCTTCACGCCCGCCGTCGTCAACTCGCTGGCCCTGGCCGCCTTGGCCGCCCTGGGGGCCGCCGGCGAGGACGCCCGCGCCAACACCGACGCCCTCAGCAACGAATCGAACAACGAGTTCTGCCTGAGCATGTCCAAGCTGATGCTGTTCCAGTGCCTGGCGGCGTCGCGTCCCAGCTATGAGGATATGTTCTGCACCGGCCGCCATATCGTGCGCGACCTGGCGACCTGTACGGCCCAGTATACGGGGCCTGTGCCGGTCCAGACGACCCCCGCCGTCACGATGGCCGAGACCACGCCCACACCGGGCAGCGGCATGAACTGACGTCACGGCGGACTGAACCCGACCGGGGCGGTTGCGTCCCCCCCCTGTTCCGTGTAATAGCCCGCCCTCTTGAATTCGAGGGTTCATGACCCCGTTGCGCGGGCTTCGGTTAGCGCGGCGTATCTGTTGTTATTGAGGCGAGCCCGATGGCCGAGATCATTCTGAACGTTGACGTCCGTGAAGGCGTGGGTACCGGCAGCGCACGTGCTGTCCGTCGCTCGGGCGCCGTGCCTGGCATCCTGTACGGTGGCGACAAGGCCCCCGTCTCGATCTCGGTGAACGAGAAGGACTTCCGCAAGTCCCTCTACACCGGCAAGCTGCTGGGCCACCTGGTGACCCTGAAGTACGGCGAAGAGACCCAGCCGGTCATCGCCAAGACGGTCCAGTTCGACCCCGTGTCGGACCGCCCGCTGCACTTCGACCTGATGCGCGTCGACGCCAAGGCGCCGCTCAAGATCGAGATCGCCGTTCACTTCAAGAACGCTGACGAAGCGCCCTTCTCGCGCGCCGGCGGCATGCTGGAAGTCGTCCGTCACACGGTCGAGATTCTGGTCGCCGCCGACAAGATCCCGGAAGAGCTGGTCGTTGACCTGAAGGGTCGCGAAATCGGCGAAACCATCCGCATGTCGGACATCACCCTGCCCAAGGGCGCCACGGCGACCATCACCGACCGCGACTTCGTGATCGCCACGATCAAGAACTCGGCCGCGGCTCAGTCGGACGCCGGCGACACGGCGGCAGAAGCCGAAGTCGAAGCCTAAGAGCTTTCTTCTTCCAGAGATCAAGCCCCGCCCGGTTCGCCGGCGCGGGGCTTTTCTTTGCCCGAAGCACAGGGCATGAGGGCCGCATGATCATCATCGCCGGGCTCGGCAATCCGGGCGCCAAATACGAAAAGAACCGCCACAACATCGGCTTCATGGCCGTGGACGAGATCGCACGCCGCTGGCGCTTTGGTCCAGAGCGGGCCAAGTTCCAGTCCATCGTCAGCGAGGGCGAGGTCGACAGCGCTGACGGCCCGGTCAAGGTCCTGCTGATGAAGCCGCAGACCTATATGAACGAGAGCGGCCGCGCGGTCGGCGAGGCGGCGCGCTTCTACAAGATCAAGCCCAGCGAGATCATCGTCTTCCACGACGAGATCGACATGGCGCCCGGCCGCTTCCGTATGAAGACCGGCGGCGGGGCGGCGGGCCAGAACGGCATCCGCAGCCTGATCAGCCACCTGGGCGCCGACTTCCGCCGCGGCCGCATGGGCATCGGCCATCCGGGCGAGAGCCACCTGGTGATGCCCCACGTCCTGGGCGACTTCCACAAGGCCGAGAAGCCCTGGCTGGACGCCCTGCTGCAAGCCTGCGCCGACGCCCTGCCGTTTGCCATGGCGGGCGACGACGAACGTTATCAGGGCGAAGTCATGCGCCTGGCTCCCGCCCCCAAGTTCAGCCCCAGACAGGCGGCCAAGGGGGAGTAAGGGCCAAGTCACCCTCTCCCGATGGGAGAGGGCTTAAGCGCCCGAGAGCCGGAGGCGATCGGCTGCGCGAAAGGGTGAGGGTTCGCGGCGCCCGTCGGCGTGAGCCGTAGCGATGTCTGCGTGAAAACTGCCGGGAGAGCGCGCACGTTCGAGCAACGGCTTTCAGCCGACGGAGACCATCGCCCCTCACCCTTTCGCCTAAACCAATCGCTACGCTCCTGGAGGCTCAAGCCCTCTCCCATTGGGAGAGGGTGGCCATTCCTCAATCCGTCGTCGTCCATGCCGCCTTCAGCGTCGCGGCGCCATTGGCGGGCACGGTCAGGGTCCAGACCGGATAGCCGGTGTCGTCGATACGGCTGCGCACCGACTGGCTGCGGAGGCGGAACCCGCGCGTCATCGCCGCGTCTGCCACCAATTCGACGGTCACAGGTTCCGAACGGGCGTTGGTGACGGTGGTCTCGACCTCGGAACGGGCCGTCGTCACCGCCCCCCGCGTCGCCCTGCTCGACTTCACCAGCCGCGTCTGCGCCTGCACGTCGGGCGATTCACCAAACGTCAGCCGCACGGGCAGGCCCACGCCCTTGTCCACGAACCGATCCTGACCGGCCAGCAGGGCGCCGCCCGCCCCGTCCGGCTGCATCACCGCCACCGATCCGCCCGGCAGGGCGACGCCGAGGCCAGCGGCTTCCTCGTTCTTCAGTTTCAGCAGGATCGCCATGGGGCGAGCTTCTTCGTTACCGTTCGGCACGTAGGCGCGATAGACTCGCTCATAGGCCACGCCCTCGCGTTCCAGAAAGCGCACCTGCTTGGTCTGGCGTGCGGCGACCGTTGTCGGTTCCGGCAGGGTGTAGATCTTGTAGTCGCCCAGTTCCCCCTGACGGGCGATGCGACTGCCGGTGACAACGATCTCTTCCATCGCCATCCGCGCCGCCATGGCAGGCGGCGGAGGCGGCGGAGGCGGCGGCGCGCCGTATTCCATGCGGTCCTGCTTGTAGGTCGGCTCCAGCCCGCTGCCAAAGGTCGTCGTCCCCTGAGGCCAGCACCCCTGCTGCTGATAACGGACCATCGGTTCCACTGGCACGGTCCCGGCGTCCTTCCGCAACGTCCCCGCCACCACCTGCACCGGCGCATCGGGGAAGCCCGTCCCGCCGAAATTGGCCAGGGTCAGCCAGCCGGTCAGGTCCAGCGTCCCGTCCGACGGGTCCAACCGCGCGACATAGTCGGCCGACCACTGCAGTCCCGTCGTCAGATAGGCCAGGGTGACAGTGTGGCGCCCGGCACGCTCGGCCCGGGTGCGGACCGACAGCACCGGCTGGTCGCCAAGGCCCTCAGGGATTCGGTCGAAGATGACGCGCTCGGTCTGGCCGGAACAGTCCAGCGCCTCGAATCGGCCGTCGATTTCCAGCACCGTGCCCTGTGCGCCCGCGCGGATCACGGCGGCCTTTTCGATCTGTTCGCCGGTCGCGGGATTGGTGCGGACCACGCGCACCACCTCGCCCACCGACTTCTCCATCAGGCTGGCGGGCGACAGCAGGTCGAAGTCGGCGTTGCGCTCGACCACA
>Ga0265296_1005017_pt1 | contig 11149 bp, 12 predicted proteins | sample MunlanPumphouse1_FD_189073 | JGI IMG/M metagenome (GOLD analysis project Ga0265296, IMG submission 189073) | Groundwater microbial communities from a municipal landfill in Southern Ontario, Canada - Pumphouse #1 | ecosystem: Environmental > Aquatic > Deep subsurface > Groundwater | place...
ACCCGGTGCCCCAGGGGCATCCGGCAGCACGGGCGCATCCGGCGCCCGCGGGCCGGTGGGCGGCTCGGGCGCGCCGGGACCCGGCTCGAGCGGCTCGTCCGGCACGTCGGGGGCGCCGACCCGCTCCTCCTCGAGCTCGGCGATGCGCGCCTTGTGCTCGTCGATCCGGTCGAGGCCCTCCTGCACGTCGTGCGTGTAGCGCTCACCGGTCGCCTCCGCGACGAAGTCTGCCTGGCCGTCGTACTGCACGTTCGGGTCGGGTGCGGGCGGCTCGCCGCCGGTGGGCACGGGAGGCTCGTCGCCGGCGTGGCCGGGCGAGTCGTCGCCGCTCAGCGGACCCGCCGCATCGCCGCCGGGCAGGGGCGCATCGCCCGTCTCGCCGTGCCCGGTGGGCGTGCCGCCTCTCGGCGCAGCGGAGCTCGTCGCTCCGGTCTCGGCCGCCGTGCGCAGCGGCTTCTCGTCGTCGAGCGGCTGATCGCCGCCGTCACGGATGGGGCTGTCTGCCATGTCGCACCTTCGCTCCTCGATCCGGTGCCCGGTGCACCGGCCGCATCCCACCCAACCGGATCGACCCCGGAGCGCGCTGAGAGATCAGCGCGCGAGGAGCCACCACACGCCCACGACCGCCTGCGCGATCGCGATGACGACGGCGATGGCGACGAGCGTCAGGTGCACGGTGAGGAAGCGGGTGGCCCTGCCGTCCGCGTCTCGAGCGCGAGGGTCTGCGGCCACGCGGCGGAGGAACGCCGGCCACACGACGATGCTGAAGGCCGCGCCGATCAGCAGCAGGACGGCGCCGGCGGTCCCGACGGGATCAGGCACGCGCCAGCGCCTCGGCCAGGGTGGGCGCGGCGAGATCCTTCTCGCTGATGCGCGAGCGGTCGCCGGCGTCCACGTGCAGCGGCCACTCGATGGCGAGCGCCGGGTCGAGCGGCGTGATCGCGACGCCCGTCATGCCGGGCACCCACTCCTCGGTGAAGCAGTAGACGTACTGCGTCGGGCTGTCGCCGGTCGACTGGAAGCCGTTGCACACGCCCTCGGGCACGAGGATCTGCACGCCCGGCTCGAGCGCGGTCTGGAAGACGGCGCCGCGCGTCGGGGAGTCGGCGCGCGCATCCACCCACGCGCCCCACGCGGTGCCGTGCGCGATCGCGATGAGCTTCACCATCGACTCGCCGTGCATGCCCCGGATCGCGCCGGGATTCGTCTCGGTGATGTTGACCTGCCGGAAGGCGGGCAGCGGGATGCCCGCCGCCTCGAACGCTGAGGCGCGGAAGAACTCGCGCACCGTGCCCCGGTCCTCGATCACCTGCTTCATGCGGATGAGCGCGAGCCCCTCGATGGTGGTCTGCTGCGTCTCGAACTCGATGATCTCGGCCACGCCTCCAGGCTAGGGCAGCGGCGCGGGTCCCTCCGCGCTCGTCAGGCGAGGCGGGTCTCGATCGGCGTCGGGTTCGAGAACAGGTCGTGCACAGGGCAGTGCGCGTCGACGACCTGGCGCAGCTCGTCGTAGCGCTCGCGCGACTCCGGGCCGTCGATGTCGACCACGACGCGGAGCCGCGAGAAGCCGGGACGCACGTCGTCGGCGCCGAAGAGGCCGCGCACGTCGAGCTCGCCCTCGGCACGCAGCTCGAGGCGGTCGATCGCGATGCCGAGCCGCTTCGCGTACAGCCGGTAGACGACCGTCTGGCAGCCGAGCAGCGCCCCCAGCGCGAACTCGACGGGGCTGGCACCGGCGTCGTCACCGGCGAGACCGGCGGGCTCGTCGACGATGAACTCGTGACGCCCTGCCCGGACGACCGTCGCGACGGCGCCCTCCGCGGCGCCGTCGGCCGTGACGACGAGGCGGGCGTTCGCGACGTCCGCGGCCAGTCGGTCGCCCCAGGCGCGCTCGGCGCCATCGAGTCGTGCGTCGCGCGCGTCTGCGGTGACGTCGACGACGGATGCGGTGGTGGTGCTCATGGGATCTCCTCGGGTCGGGAGTCCCCACGTTCGCAGTGCCGACGGCCGCGCGCGAAGCCGAGGCGTCACGGCACGTCGCATGGCGTCGCAGACCGTCACATGCTTGCGCGACGCGGTCTCATGCGCCATGCGCCGCCGGTCGCCGCCTCAGCGGTGGTCGCGCTGACCGCTGCCGCGCGCCGGGTCGTCTTCGCGGCTCCAGGCGATGCGGATGAGGCGCCGGAGCACCTGCTCGTCGACCTGCTCGAGGCGCTTCACGTACACGCACCCCGCGCCCTCCGTGTAGCCGCCGAGCTCGGGCAGCAGCGCGGCGCCCTCCGGCTGGTCCTTGAGCCCGTAGAGCGAGATCGCGCCCTTCCTCGGCGAGAACGCCACCTTCGGCCAGTCGCCCTCCGCGGTCGACGAGCGCGACGGCGAGACGTAGTGGTACGAGCCGTAGCCCACCATCGACGGCCCCCACAGCACCGGCTCCGCACCGGTCTCCTCGCGCATGATGGTCGCGAGCCGGTGCCCCTCCTCGACCCGTCGGGGCGGCTGCGCGGCGTCGAGGAACTCGGACACGCTCGCGTCGGTCGGCTTCGTCTTCGGCTCTGCCATGGGCTCAGACTAGTTCGCATGGAGCGGGTCGCTCCATGCCCGGCCAGTCACCGAAGCGGCGGGTCCTCACTCTGAGCCGCGAGCTCTTCGCGTGCGGACCGGCGGCACCTGCAATTCGGGGACAGCCCGCCGCATGTATCGGTCGAAGTCAGGCACCGTGAACGCCGCGTAGCCGTGCGCTGGTGTGTACAGCAAGCCCATGTCGATGAGCTCGGCCCTCGTCGGGCCGAGCTGCGTCGATTCCCTGTCCATCACCCGTGCGACGTCAGCAGCCTTCTGGGGCTCGGGCCCCAGCTCTGCCATCGCTCTCATGTATGCGGTCTGCAATGGTGTGGCTCGGTCGAGTCGCACCCGGAAGAACGACCCGTCGAGCTTCGCCTCATACGCTTCCTGGGCGTCGTTGACATCCTCCAGCGTGATGGCTGGCCCCGGGGCGATCTCCCACACCTGGTAGCCCAGTTCCTGGATGAAGTACGGGTATCCCTGGGTGATCTCGACCGCGCGAGCGACCGCGTCCGGCTCGAACGCCACGCCTTCGCTCATGGCAGGCTCCTCGAGGGCACGCCTCGCGTCCTCCTGGGACAGTGAGTCGATCTTCGGGAACTTGAACAGGCGCTCAGCGTAGGACTTCGCGTCGCCCGCGAGTTCCGCGATCTGCGGCAGCCCAGCGCCCACGAAGGTGATTGGGAGCTTGCGCTGGACGCTCTTGTGGACTGCCTGGATCAGCGCTTCAAGCTGATCGGGCTTGAGGAACTGCACCTCATCGATGAGCAGCGCGATGCCGCGGCCTTGTTCTTGCGCAGCTTCGCCGAGCGCGACGAATACATCGGTCAGATCCAGCCCTAGGTCACCATGGTCTGCGTGGCCCTGCGCCGCCGGTACGTCCCAGTTCAGCGTCCATGACCCATCCGGGGCGGCGGTGACGGCGAACGCGCTCAGCACGGCGCCAGCGTGACGCGCCCGGTCGGTCCAACGGGCGCGAGGGGAGAGCCTGAGAAGGACGGCTCGGAACTGCGTAGCCATCGTCTGGCGGAATCGGTCCTCATCATGCTTGCTCGCTTCGAGCTCGATCACCTCCCACCGCGCCCCCAGCGCGATCTCTCGGAACCTGCCCAGCAGCACGGTCTTGCCGACGCCGCGAAGCCCTGTGATGATCATCGATTGCTCGGTGCGCCCGCGAGCCAGGCGGTGCAGCAGCGCTTCGAACGACTTCGTCTGGTCGTCACGGCCGACGATCGCTTCCGGAGCGGCGCCCGCGTTGGGCGTGTAGGGGTTCTGCAACGAGTCCACGCCGCCATCTTAGCGGTTTTAGGTTTCTTTATCCAGAAGCCCTAAAGAGGGATAAGACTAGGAACACCGGGGCGGGCGAGCTGCTCGCGAACCGCCAGGGCCAGCGCCCTCGGCCACCACCGCTCCCGGCCGGCGAGGGCCTCGGCCAGCTGCGCCAGCTCGAGCGCGGCGGTCCTGTCGCTCTGCGTCAGGATCCGGTCGAGCACTGGCGCGAGCTCTGGATGGCTCAGCTCGACGCGGCGCCAGGGATCTTGCCGGTCGGCAGCGCCGCGACCGGGCTGGTCGAGGATCGCCGAGAGCCAGAGCAGTGAGCCCACAGCGTCGACGAGGTGGCGCCGGGCCGCCAGCCGCTCGCCGCGAGCGGCGCGCCCGCCTCCGACGAGCAGCGCCCGGTGCAGCGCCGTCGCCAGCCTGCGCGGGTCGCGCGGCGGCGGCGAGAGTGTCGGCCGGATGCGATCGGCCAGGTCGCCGGCACGGTCGACGGCGACGCGATGCGCGCCGGTGCGGCTGCCGGCGAGCTCGTCGAGCGTGAAGACGGCGTACTCCAGCAGGTGGCCGTCGTCGTAGACGACCCACGCACCGTGCTCGGTGTCGCGCTCGTGCACCGCGACGGTCGCGGCGCGCGAAGGCAGCCACGCGGTGGTGGACCGCAGCCCCTCCGTCGCGTCCGGCTCGGCGATGACGTAGAAGTCGTGGTCGCTCCAGCCGTCGGGCGGGTGGGTCGTGCCGGCGGTGCTGCCCAGCAGCACGAGGCCGAGCACGCCCTCCGCCGTCGCCGCCCATCCCGTGAGCCGGTCGGTGAACCGGTCGAACTCGTCGCGCTGCACGCGCCGACGATAGCGCGCGCACGACGAAGGGGGCCCGGCCGAAGCCGGACCCCCTGCGCGCAGCAGTCGGATGACTACTTGATGATCTTCGTGACCGTGCCGGCGCCCACGGTGCGGCCACCCTCGCGGATGGCGAAGCCGAGGCCCTCCTCCATGGCGATCGGCTGGATCAGCTCGACCGTCATGTCGGTGGTGTCGCCGGGCATGACCATCTCGGTGCCCTCGGGCAGCGAGATGACGCCGGTGACGTCGGTGGTGCGGAAGTAGAACTGCGGGCGGTAGTTCGTGAAGAACGGGTTGTGACGGCCGCCCTCGTCCTTGGCGAGGATGTACGCCGTGCCCTCGAAGTTCGTGTGCGGCGTGACCGAGCCCGGCTTCACGACGACCTGGCCGCGCTCGACGTCCTCGCGCTTGGTGCCGCGGAGGAGCAGACCGCAGTTCTCGCCGGCCCATGCCTCGTCGAGCTGCTTGTGGAACATCTCGATGCCGGTGACCGTGGTCTTCTGCGTCGGGCGGATGCCGACGATCTCGACCTCGGAGTTGATCGCGAGCGTGCCGCGCTCGGCGCGACCCGTCACGACCGTGCCACGGCCGGTGATGGTGAAGACGTCCTCGATCGGCATGAGGAAGGGCTTGTCGCGGTCGCGGACCGGGTCCGGGATGCTGTCGTCAGCGGCCTGCATGAGCTCGACGATCGCCTCGACCCACTTCTCGTCGCCCTCGAGCGCCTTGAGCGCCGAGACGCGGACGACCGGGGCGTTGTCGCCGTCGAAGTCCTGGCTCGAGAGCAGCTCGCGGACCTCGAGCTCGACGAGCTCCAGGATCTCCTCGTCGTCGACCATGTCCGACTTGTTGAGCGCGACCATCAGGTAGGGCACGCCGACCTGCTTGGCGAGCAGCACGTGCTCGCGCGTCTGCGCCATGGGACCGTCGGTGGCGGCGACCACGAGGATCGCGCCGTCCATCTGCGCAGCACCCGTGATCATGTTCTTGATGTAGTCGGCGTGACCAGGAGCGTCGACGTGCGCGTAGTGGCGCTTCGGCGTCTCGTACTCGATGTGCGAGATGTTGATCGTGATGCCGCGCTGGCGCTCCTCGGGAGCGGAGTCGATCGACGCGAAGTCGCGCTGCACGTTGGTGGCCGACGGGTACTTGTCTGCCAGGACCTTCGAGATCGCAGCCGACAGCGTCGTCTTGCCGTGGTCGACGTGACCGATCGTTCCGATGTTGACGTGCGGCTTGGTCCGCTCGAACTTGGCCTTAGCCACTGTGTCCTCCTAGGACTGTTCTCATGAGTGCACCGCCGCGTCGCGGCAGAGCGTTCGGGTGGTGGTGATTCATCGTACTTCGGCCGTGGGTTCAGGCGAAACCGAGGCCGTTGGCGGTGCCGGGGGCGGCCTCTCGGCCGCCCCGCGGGTCACTCGCCCTTGCTCTTCTGGACGATCTCGTCCGAGACGGCCCTGGGCACCTCGGCGTAGGTCGAGAACTCCATCGAGTAGACGGCGCGGCCGGACGTCTTCGACCGCAGGTCGCCGACGTAGCCGAACATCTCCGACAGCGGCACGAGGGCCTTGACGACCTTCACGCCCTGGGCGTCCTCCATCGACTGGATCTGCCCGCGACGCGAGTTCAGGTCGCCGATGACGTCGCCCATGTACTCCTCGGGCGTGCGCACCTCGACGGCCATGAGCGGCTCGAGCAGCACGGGCTGCGCCTTGCGGGCAGCCTCCTTGTACGCCATCGAGCCGGCGATCTTGAACGCCATCTCCGAGGAGTCGACGTCGTGCGCGGCGCCGTCGAGCAGCGTCGCCTTGACGCCGACCGTCGGGAAGCCTGCCAGCACGCCGACCTGCATGGCGTCCTGCATGCCCGCGTCGACCGAGGGGATGTACTCGCGAGGGATGCGACCGCCGGAGACGGCGTTCACGAACTCGTAGCTCTCCTCGCCCGACAGGTCCATCGGCTCGAGCTTGATCTGCACCTTGGCGAACTGGCCGGAGCCACCGGTCTGCTTCTTGTGCGTGTAGTCGTACTTCTCGACCGTGCCCTTGATGGTCTCGCGGTACGCGACCTGGGGCTTGCCGACGTTCGCCTCGACCTTGAACTCGCGCTTCATGCGGTCGACGAGGATGTCGAGGTGGAGCTCGCCCATGCCCTTGATGACCGTCTGACCGGTCTCGGGGTTGTTCTCGGTCCGGAAGGTCGGGTCCTCCTCCGCCAGCTTCTGGATGGCGAGGGAGAGCTTCTCCTGGTCAGCCTTCGTCTTCGGCTCGATGGCGACCTCGATGACGGGCTCGGGGAACGTCATCGACTCGAGGACGACCTGGTTGGCCGGGTCGCTCAGCGTGTCACCGGTCGTCGTGTCCTTGAGGCCGATCACCGCGTAGATGTGGCCCGCGGTCATCGACTCGACCGGGTTCTCCTTGTTGGCGTGCATCTGGAAGATCTTCCCGATGCGCTCCTTCTTGCCCTTGGTCGAGTTCGCGACGGCGGCGCCGGACTCCACGTGGCCCGAGTAGACGCGCACGTAGGTCAGGCGGCCGAAGAACGGGTGCACGGCGACCTTGAACGCGAGCGCCGCGAACGGCTCGTCGCGGTCGGCGTGACGCTCGATCACGACCTCCTCGTCGCGGATGTCGTGGCCGGGGATGGCCGGGACGTCCAGCGGCGTCGGGAGGTAGTCCACGACCGCGTCGAGCATTGGCTGCACGCCGCGGTTCTTGAACGCCGAGCCGCAGAGCACGGGGTAGATCTCCGAGTTGACGGTCAACTTGCGGATGGCTGCCTTGATCTCGGCGACCGTCAGCTCCTCGCCCTCGAAGTACTTCTCCATGAGGGCGTCGTCCGTCTCGGCGACGGTCTCGAGGAGCGCCTTGCGGTACTCGTCGGCCTTCTCCTTGAGGTCGGCCGGGATCTCCTCGATGGCGTACTCGGCGCCCATCTTCACGTCACCCTTGGAGTCGCCTCGCCAGGTCTTCGCGTTCATCTCGACCAGGTCGACGACGCCTTCGAAGGCGCTCTCGGAGCCGATCGGCAGCTGGATGACCAGCGGACGGGCGCCGAGGCGGTTGATGATCGTGTCGACCGTGAAGTAGAAGTCGGCACCCATCTTGTCCATCTTGTTGACGAAGCAGATGCGGGGCACGTCGTACTTGTCGGCCTGGCGCCAGACGGTCTCGGACTGGGGCTCGACGCCCTCCTTGCCGTCGAAGACGGCGACCGCGCCGTCGAGCACGCGGAGCGAGCGCTCGACCTCGACCGTGAAGTCGACGTGGCCGGGGGTGTCGATGATGTTGATCTGGTTGTTGTCCCAGAAGCAGGTCACGGCGGCAGACGTGATCGTGATGCCGCGCTCCTGCTCCTGCTCCATCCAGTCGGTCGTCGAGGCGCCGTCGTGCGTCTCGCCGATCTTGTGGTTGACGCCCGTGTAGAACAGGATGCGCTCGGTCGTCGTGGTCTTGCCGGCATCGATGTGGGCCATGATGCCGATGTTGCGGACCTTGTTCAGGTCGGTGAGCACGTCCTGTGCCACAGGGTTCCTCCGATGAGTGGATGGAGCGGGGGTCTGAGTGTCGCGGGGATGAGGGCCCCGGCCGCGGCCGGGACCCTCACCAGCTGGTCACCAGCGGTAGTGCGCGAAGGCCTTGTTCGACTCGGCCATCTTGTGCGTGTCCTCGCGACGCTTCACCGCGGCGCCGAGGCCGTTCGATGCGTCGAGGATCTCGTTCATGAGGCGCTCGGTCATGGTCTTCTCGCGACGCGCCTTGGCGTACGAGACGAGCCAGCGCAGCGCGAGCGTGTTCGCACGGTGCGGCTTGACCTCGACGGGCACCTGGTAGGTCGAGCCGCCGACGCGGCGCGACTTCACCTCGAGGGTCGGACGGATGTTGTCGAGACCCTTCTTGAGCACGGCGACCGCGTCCTGACCGGACTTGGTGCCGACGCCGTCGAGCGCGCCGTAGACGATGCGCTCGGCGAGGCCCTTCTTGCCGTCGAGGAGGATCTTGTTGACGAGCTGCGAGACGATCGGTGCGCCGTAGACGGGGTCAGCAACCACCGGGCGCTTGGGAGCGGGACCCTTGCGAGGCATTACTTCTTCTCCATCTTCGCGCCGTAGCGGCTGCGAGCCTGCTTGCGGTTCTTCACGGCCTGGGTGTCGAGCGCGCCGCGCACGATCTTGTAGCGCACACCGGGGAGGTCCTTCACACGACCGCCGCGCACGAGCACCATCGAGTGCTCCTGGAGGTTGTGGCCCTCGCCGGGGATGTAGGCGGTGACCTCGGTGCCGTTCGAGAGCTTCACGCGGGCGACCTTGCGGAGCGCCGAGTTCGGCTTCTTCGGGGTGGTGGTGTAGACGCGGGTGCAGACGCCGCGCTGCTGGGGGTTCGCCTTCAGAGCGGGCGCCTTGGTCTTGGTGACCTTCGGCGACCGACCCTTGCGGACCAGCTGCTGGATAGTGGGCACGTTGCTTCTTCCTGCTGCACGGTGACAGCGATTTCGATGTGGTTCGCCGGCTGAGCCGGCTCCATCGGTGATCCACCGCGCGCTCTCGCGCACTCCTCGCGGGTGGTGGATATGCCGTGGGGGATCGCAGACTCGAGTCCGCGGCCCAAGTGCAGCCCGCCCGAGCCCCGCGCATGACGCAGGGCGCGCGTGTGCGCACACCCGATCAAGGATAGGGCCACCCTGCATGCACGGTCAAGCGCCGGCGCGCGCCTCCGCGGTCAGAGCCGCTCCCGGTCGATCCGCCACCACTCGCCGAGCGGCGCCGCGGCGGCGCGCTGCGCGAGCTCGTCGTCGGTGAGTCCGCGATCCAGCAGCGCCGCGAGGATCTCGCGGCGCTCGGCGAGCAGGGCGTGCTGCTGCTCGCTCGGCAGGGCGCGCAGCTGCTCGGCGACCTCGCCGCGCCGCACGTCGGCCGCCGTCTCGCGGCGCGACATCGCGAGGCGCGCGACGAGCACGGCGAGGCCGAGCAGGCCGGTCAGCGCGATGGGCACCAGGAGGGGGAAGGGGTCGGGCGTGCGAGCCATGTGGTAGAGCGCCGCGCCCACGGACGCCACGACCGCGAGCGCGGCGGCCGCCACGGCCCAGCCGCTGGGCGGACGGTCCATGCGCCACCAGGCGAGCAGGCTCCAGAGCTGCCCGATCGCGGCGACCCAGACGCACGTCAGCACGATGATGCGCTCCTGGTCGGGCGCGAGCCGGCCGGTGCCGGAGAAGACGTCGGCCCCCGAGGCGCCGAGCGGCGCGAGCACCCCGCCGAGCGGCGCGACGAGCGCGACGCCCATGGCGAGCGTGAGGAGCGCGGTGCCGGTGCCGCCGAACCGCACGCCGGGCGCATCGGCCGCCTGCTGCATCTCGAGCGAGCTGAGCCGCAACCCGTCGGAGAAGTCGTCCTCGCGGGCCTGCCGGACCGCGGCGCTCGCTCGATCGACGCTCATGCGTCCTCCCTCGTCCACCGCGCGTCGATGCGCACGGATCGGATGTCATGCGTGGTCATCGGGGGCGCAGCCAGCGCAACGTGAGGACGCACGCGTCGAAGAGCAGCCGCTGCCCGTCGATGATCGGGTCATCGGCATCCATGTCGACCGGCCGGCTGATCGTGGCCGTGAGCTGCAGGGCGCGGCGGCGGTGAGTGCCGGGCACCGGGGTCAGGTAGACGACCGTCAGCACGCGGGCCCGCTCGTCGCCGACGCTCTGCAGCTCGTCGCGCTCGAATCGCACGATGCGCTTCGTGTCGTCGAGCGCGGTGGCGCCGTGGCTGCGGATGGCGTGCCGGACCACGTCGTCCAGCGTCGCGCCGGGTTGCGCGCGACGCACCGACGCCAGCATCGACGCGGGGAGCCAGAGGGTGTCGTCGGCCTGCGCCGACGCTGTGAAGCAGGCGACGACGTCGCCGCGGCGCATGGTCCCGAACGAGTCGGAGAGCATCGACTGCGCCCGCGCGAAGAGGTCCGGCCGGTGGGCTTGCATCATGCGCGACCTCACGCCGGCGAGCATCCGCTCCTGCGTCTCGGCGTCGGGCGCCTGCCGCGCCCACCCGGGCGGGAGCCGCAGGTCGAAGTCGGGGTCGGGCGCGAGCCCGAGCGCTGCGCGCAGGCCGCGCTGGTCCTCGCTCATCGCGCGTCCTTGAGCTCTGCGTCGAGTCGGTGGAGGCTGCCGAGCTCGGCCCGGCGAGCCCGCTCGCCGACGTCGGCGGGGAGCCGCCCGCGCTCCACGAGCAGCGCGATCGCCGCGTCCGGTCCGCTCGGATCTGCACGAGCTCGTCGTGGGGCACGTGGCTCAGCGCGGTCCGCAGCGCGTCGTCGTCGTGGGCCGAGCGGGCGGCGTCCTGCGCCGCCCGCTCCGGGTCGGCTCGGCGTCCGAGCGCGAGCACGAGCACGCCGAGCAGCAGCGCGAGCACGGTCGCGACGAGCACGGGCACGCGCCAGACGGCTGCGCCGTCGAAGCCCTGCATCGCGGACGCCGTGCCC
>Ga0265296_1005018_pt1 | contig 11146 bp, 11 predicted proteins | sample MunlanPumphouse1_FD_189073 | JGI IMG/M metagenome (GOLD analysis project Ga0265296, IMG submission 189073) | Groundwater microbial communities from a municipal landfill in Southern Ontario, Canada - Pumphouse #1 | ecosystem: Environmental > Aquatic > Deep subsurface > Groundwater | place...
ACGCTTTGAATTTGCAATCAATTGTGGACAAATTCAAAGCTACGCAGTGCCCTTCCGTAGTCCGGCTGAGCCGGACGAAGGAGGGTTAGGTATTATAAACTTGTAAACCAGAATATAAGGAGTATATATACGTAAGATTGGGAGGAAAAATGGGCAAATCAGGTTACTTGATGGCCGTAATTTGTACTTTGACAGCAATAGCGTGTATTTCTTTTAGTATTTATTCAGTTTATGATTATTTCCATAGTACGGATGCGGCCGGCTTTTGGGGCATAACCATTGCACTAGTTTTGATTAATATTGCGGATAAGAGACGGAAGCTGATATACCACTCCGCCGAGCTAAGCTCGGTCAGAATGACAACAACAGAAACAAAAATACACTCGGAATGACGAAAAAACACTTTATCAATGAAACAATGTAACAATTTAGCTATAATTCATTGATGATTGTTCACTATCATCTTATTATCCTGTCATCCTGATTATGAAAAAAATTGTTTTGGTTCAGCCGGCTTATTATTCCGAAACCCGTCCGTATTTCGGACTTCCTCTTTCACTTCTCGGTATTTCCCGGATATTGGATTCCGAGGGTTACCAAATTAAAATTTTAAACCATACCATTGAAAAAGATTTTCCCGATATTGTTGTCAAAGAGGCGAAAGGAGCAATTTGCGTCGGCATCACCTCGATTACCGGATACGCGATTCATGACGGGTTACTGGTGGCCAAAAGAATCAGACAGGATTATCCCGGGCTTCCGATTGTTTGGGGCGGCTGGCACCCGTCCATACTGCCCAAAGAAACGGCAGAAAATGAATTTGTTGATATTGTGGTCAAGGGACAGGGAGAAAGGACTTTTACCGAGCTGGTACACGCTTTGGAGAAGAAGAAAAATCTGAAAAATATTTCGGGAATTGTTTATAAAGACAAAAAAGGCAAAGTGATTGAAAATCCCGACCGACCCTTGGAATCTTTGGATAATTTTCCGCCGATTCCTTTCCACTTGGTCGATATTGAAAAGTTTATTTTTCCGCTGGAATATGGAGGAAAACGATTTCTTCATTATTATTCAAGCTACGGCTGTCCTTTCCGCTGCTCGTTTTGTGTTGAGCAGATTGTCAATAAGGGGCATTGGGTCGGACTCTCGCCGGAAAATACCGTCAAGGAGATTTTAAGCTTAAAGAAAAAATATAAAATTGATAGCATTTCCTTTGCCGATACCAATTTTTTCATCAACGAAGAAAGGGCACGTAAATTCTCCCAGGGACTAATTAAAAATAAAGCCAATATTACCTGGGCAAGCTGCGGTCGGACCAGACAAATGTCAGCTTACAGCCAGGAAACCTGGCAGCTGATGCACGACAGTGGACTTCGGGCACTGCTGATCGGGACAGAGTCGGGTGATGATGAAACCTTAAAATATATGCACAAAGACATTACTGTCAGCGATACTTTAAAATTTACCGATCTTTGCCGGAAATACGGAGTCAAAATTTTCAGTTCATTTTTAATGGGGTTTCCCAAAACCGGCAAACCGGGTGACTGCTTTGCCAGTGTTGAAAAAGAAATCAAAGACGCTTTTAAATTGGTGGAAAAGATGCACAAAATAAATCCGTGGACCAGAACAATGTTTTCATTATATTTACCTTATCCCAGCACTGTTTTATTTGAGACCAGCCGGAAATTCGGACTGGGAATACCCAAGACCTTGGAAGATTGGAGCAGTTATTTAATTTCCGCTGAAGATGCATATAAAATGAAAATCAGGCAAAAATGGGTGAGCCGCCAGCAGGCAAAAAAGATATTGATGAGTTCAATGTATCTGTTTTTCTTTCTGGATCCGGACGGATATTTTCTAGCAACCGGAAAGATAAAAAATATGTGGCTTAAGATATTTTCCACAATTGGATTTTATATTTTCAAGACGCTGGCCATGCTAAGGTGGAAATATAAATATTTTGGCTTGCCGATTGATTTTTACCTTTTTAACTTTCTAAGGAAATACAGCCAATTAGCATAAGAGTGACTACGAATGGACGCTAATTACTTTCGCGTCCAGTTATTTCAGTTCTACTTTCGCACCGGCGGCCTCTAGTTTTTTTTCGTCCGCCTAATCTTACTTTTCGCCTTATCCGGTTTAGCCGGAACGGCTCAAAGAGCGTTTTCTGGCGGACTTCAGAAAAAGCGTGCTTTGAAAAACCTTATATTAATCTTGAAGTTACTTTAGTTCAACTTTCGCGCCTGCTGCCTCTAGTTTTTTCTTCGCCCGCCGCAACTTACTTCAAGTCTTTTCAGAACTATTCCCGCCGGTTGGCGGGCAGGCTGTTCACGACTTGAAGAGCGTTTGCTGGCGGACTTCAAAAGAATCTGTGCTTAAATTTCTCTCTGCTTTACATAGAGTTATTTTAACTCTACTTTGGCACCGGCGGCCTCTAACTTCTTTTTCGCTTCTTCAGCGGTTGATTTATTGACACCGATTAAAAGTTCTTTTGGTGCGGCTTCAACTAAATCTTTTGCTTCTTTCAAACCTAAATTCTGGTTAATTTCTCTGACAGCTTTAATGACAGAGATTTTATTTACTCCAGCTTCGATAATTACGACATTAAAAGTAGTTTGTTCTTCTGCCGGTGCAGCAGCGGAAGTAGAGGCCACCGGAGCACCCGACTGCGCTGAAGCTGCGACGGGTAAAGCGCTGACGCCAAACTTTTCTTCCAATGCTTTAACTAAATCGTTTAATTCCAAAACGGTAAGTTCTTCAATTTTTTTAAGTAATTCTTCTACTTTTGCCATGAATGTTCACCACCTTTCTTTCTTAGACAATGGATAATAGAGGATAGAAAATAGTGGTAGAAGATTGAAAGTTGAAGATAGATCAATTTTCTATCTTCTATTTTCTAACCCTATCTTCAATTTTCTATCATCAATTGTCTTTTTTAATTTTCGATAAAACTAAAGCCAGTCTTTGAATATTCCAATTTAAAGCATACGCCAGACGGGTTGGTTGGGAGAAGAGCAAACCGACAAGTTTTGCTTGAAGTTCAATTTTTGGCGGGATGCTTGCATATTTTTTCAAATCATCTGCAGATACGAGATTGCCCCCCATAAAACCCAATTTAAACGGCAATTTATCAACAGACTTGGCAAAAACAGCTAATGTTTTTATTGGGGCTATTTCATCGGCGTTGGCAAATAAAACCAGAGTCGGCCCTTCGATTTTTAATGAACCGATTTTATATTTATTCAGCCTTAATGCTCTAAGCAGTAAGGTATTTTTAAGTACCTGCAGTTCTCCTCCGGCATCTTTGATTTTTTCTCTTAAATCACTGATTTGCGCAACGGTAATTCCACGGTAATCCGTCAGTGCCAATGCCTTGGCGGATTTTATTTTGGCGGATATGTTTTCAACTTCGAATATTTTTTCCTGTTTGTTCATTGCTTATAAAAAATAATGATTTCCACTGATAATAATAACCCTCCGCAACTTACTTCTCGGAAGATATTTCTCCGCCTAACCTTACCGCTCGTCTTCTCGTTCTATTCGAACACGCCTCGCGGAGCGGTTTTTGGCGGATGACATATTTTAATTTTTTCAAAAAAAAGCTAAGGTATGTCAAAAAAATCCCGCCTTAAGCGGGAGTACTTTATCAAATTCCAAAATTCTCAATTGGACAATTGGATAATTTGATAATTAATTTAACCCTCGGCAAGCCAATATTAGGATGACAGGATAACAAGATAATAGTGAACAGTCGTCTAATATAATTAACCGCTTTGACAACAGAATTAAGTGACTTTTCACTGTCATCTTATAATCCTATTATCTTAGTGCGGGCTTGCTGTCTTAAGGACAAGAAATAATAACACAGTTTGGAGAGAATAACAAGGGATGAATTAGCTGACCCACCTGCACTTTGTAAAATGAGCCTGAAAAAAGAGGTAAATATTGTCATTCCAGAAGAGCAAAGCGATATCTGGAATCTATATATACTCCATTATATTCTGGTTTACAAGTTTTATAATACCTAACCCTCCTTCGTCCGGCTCAGCCGGACTACGGAAGGGCACTGCGTAGCTTTGAATTTGTCCACAATTGATTGCTAATTCAAAGCGTAGTGGTATAAATAAAATACCTTTTTTATTTCAATCTTGATTTATTTTGTTAGTGATTTGAGGATAGGTGAGAGAAATAGACAAAAATTTGAAATATATAAAACTATAACAACCTATAGGTTTTAAATCACAAGACCTATAATAGGTAAATAACAGAAAATGCAAGGTTGATATTATAGTATTGCTGGCTAGATGATATAGTTTGATCATCCGATAGTTGATATAGTTAGCAGGCGAGTGCTAAAAGTGCAATAGAGTGCTAACGCGTGAAAAATAGCAATGGGGATAACAATTGTTACATTGTTTCATTGCTATTATTGTTATTTGTCATCCCGACCCGCCGAATCGGCGGGAGGAATCCCTTTCCATCGTGGAAATATACGACGCAAGAAAGGGATCCTTCGACTCTCCGGCTAAGCCGGATCGCTCAGGATGACAGTGAAGTTTGTTAATTGAAAATTTAAAATTTGGTTAAAAATTAAAAAAATAAAATTTTAAATTTTGTTCTCCCCGATTTTTCTTGGAACAACCACCGTCATTATTGGTTATCTATATATAGATGTAAATCGATATTTAATAAACATGATTGTTTTTTTATCTCCGTCATTCTGGGGAGGATCCACCAACCGGCGGATACAACTCTTGGAATCTATAAAAACAAAGTTTCAGGATCAAGTTGAGATGATTAAATAGTGGTTGTTAAGATAAATAAGCCGTCTACGGGCATTACAGAAGCAAGTGAACCTAAGATGTGTGTATTTTCGAGGCTAAAAATGAATTTTAAACACAATCATTAATTCTCTTTTGAACTTCCTGGTAATATTTTATTTTTAATATTTTAAAATTAAAAATTACCACCGCCGCTGGCGGGGTCCTGCCAATCGGCGGGAAAATTTAAAAATTGATTTTATACGGTAAATATTCGGGTGCCCACTTAAAGGTGCGAAATAATATTATCTGGATAAACGAAGTGTTCAATTGGAACAGATATTAATATTTTATTATTCAATCAATCAAAAAAGGGAGTCATACGTCAATAAAATTTTACTTTGTGATATTTTTTTGAATAAATACCCTATCGGGGATATTTAAAAAAATAAAATTAATTATTAATATTTTATTAATTTCACGGCCTCCTTTTCAATATTAATATATAGATAAACATCGATACTTGAAATTATGAAAATTTGAAAGTGATATTTTGATCTACTGGCAAATCACCTGTTTTTGAAAATATATTAGTACTTTCTTCGGTAAATTAATTATGCTTGGCATACGAAGGCTATGGGTAAATATATAGTGCGATATGGGTTGAATACTCAATATGAAGCCAGATAATGAAAGAACATTAATATAATGATTCATTTTGTCATTGCGAGTCCCGCCGAATCGGCGGGACGTGGCAATCCCAATCGAGTTACAGTGTTCCTTCGGGATTGCTTCGTTCCCCGACGAAAGTCGGGGTCCTCGCAATGACATTAGGTATTTCGCTCAAAATGATAATCCTTTTTTCCGAAGAACCTTAAATGGTTCCCTAACCCCTAATTACTAATTGTTAATTACCAATTCTTAATAACCAATCACTAATCACCAGTCACTAATCCCCATCGTGTCTTATAGCAAAAGAAATCCCCACCCTCTTTGTGATAGAATTAAGCGTCCTTTAACAAATCTGTAAGGAGAAAAAGCATGAAGAAGTGGTTGGCAGTACTGACGGTTTTGGTTCTTGTTTCGGCTTTATTACCCAATGCTGTTTTGGCCGGAAATCCGATGGTCTATATCTATGGTCGTGTCATTGATACAAACGCTAGGCCGGTGGAATCAGTCAGGTTGCGCATTCTGCGCGAAGTCAAACCGACTTGTCTTGTTTGCAGAAACTGGGTTGTTTTGAGTCATTCAGTAACGGCCGATCGGGGTTACTTTGGTTTTGGGGTGTCACCAATTCCCGGGACATACCTGATCCAGTTTTTTACCTCCGGATATTATATTGTTGATATTCGCTGTCCTCAGGGAGTACTTTCACAAAGGAGTAGCGACGGATCATCGATTGAGTTTCGTCTCCTCTCCGAGATGGCCCGGGATGGAGTTAAGTTGGGAGAATTTGTATTTGTCGTTAACAGCCTCCAGTGATTTAATAGCACCGTTTTTTGCCGGCAGGCAGAACGGTGCTTTTTTTATGCATAAAAAATCGGCAGGGGGCGTTATAAAACGCCAAAGCCAAGATATACCAAGGCTCCCTGCCGAGATTAACTAACCTTTATTGGGTAAATAAAAATGGAAATAATAGTCGGTCCAGTAGTCCGTCAGCCTGGGAAGGACGCCGTAATTGGCTTTCCTGGCTACTGAATGAGCTAGCCAGAAATCCTTCTTAAAAGTTCGGATACTTGCGTTGTGTTGACCGGTGTCATTTTTTGCCTTGCGTTCTTCCTCCTGTTGCTGGAAGAGCATCTTTAAATCCCAAGCTTTTTGACCGAGAACTTCATCAACTTTGCTTTGTGTGGGAGTCTCGATTTCAAAAATCTCTCTGAGCAGTCGGTTTTGGCGGTAATGCCATGGCCAGTAAACGATGTGGGAGATTTGCTCAACGACCAAGTAAATGGCCCAAAACGGGAAACCGACCACCTTCGTGGTAATTATACCTGCCCTTTTCCCAAAAAAGTAACTCATAATGGTGGCAAGACCAACTACCGCTCCCGAATAGAGAAACACATACGCTACATACTTTCCCCAACTACTCCACGCTTCCCCTAAACTTTGAACGAACATTTCTCTTCCCTCCTAAGGAAGAACGCCGGAGCTTCCGGCATTGTTCTTGCGGAGCTTCCGCAAGGCAAGGAGAGCATCTCCTCACTAAGCGGCAATTATACTCTATAAACACACCAAAGTCAAGATTATAGGACTAGTAAACGATGAATAATAAAGATTAGATGTTTAAAATAAACAATATAATTAAAACCATGATTCATGATTCATGATTCAAAAATGAGTTACGAGAAGCTGACGCGGATCGAAGGAGACATTGTTGATTTAACAAAAGCCCTTTTGATGTTTTTAAGATTAACGGCTTTAATAAAGCTGTCCAGATTGGCTACCAGCTCTTCGGTCGGTTGTTTAAGTTTTCCGATGGACGCATGAATCAGAGGAAAATCTTTTTCAGTTTTATAGGCAACTGCCTTTGAAGAAAAACCAGCGGCCGCTTTTTGGGGATCCGGAACAATTGTCCCGTTTTTCGGATTCGGCAGCAGTCCCTTTGGTCCTAAAACTTTTGCCAGCGGCATAATTTTGGGCATGTCGGCAGGGGTGGCAAGCAGGACATCAAAATTTACTTTACCAAGTTTTATTTCCGCCGCTATTTCATCGTTGAATATGGCAATTCTTCTGGATTTTCCGGTAAAGTGCGGCAAACTTACTTCCCCGCTTAATCCTTTTGAAAGCACGTTTAAATGTAATTCCACCGTTTGATTAAACTTGCCGATGGAAACTTTTTTAAGAAGCTCAAAAGCGTCTTTGGGGCTGTAAGTTATTGATTTATCGACCATTTTTTTAACTGTTTGGTATTTTTTACCTCTTACCTTAATCCTTTTTTCAATTTTAACTTCTTTTTTTAAATCTTCTTCCGTCGGTTCGTTAATAATTGTTGCATCGACCGACATATCAGCCAATTTTTCTCCCTTTCCGGAAGACTTGGTTTTTTTCTTGTTTTCTTCTTTGGTGTATTTTGATTTATCTTTTGGCATAATTTCAGTTCAAATTTCAAAGTTAAAAGTGAAAAGTTGAAGTTGTTAGTTTTAAGTTTAAAACTTTGAACTTTGCACTTTGAACTTTTAACTAATCTTGACCCCCATCGATCTTGCCGTTCCCTCCACTATCCTCTTTGCCGATTCCAGTGATTTGGTATTCATATCGGGCATTTTTTCACTGGCAATTTTTTCAACCTGCTCTTTAGTTAGCGTGCCGACGACTTCTGTTCCGACTTTGCCAGCGGCTTTTTTAAGACCAAGGATTTTTTTGATCATGGCCGATACCGGCGGAAGCTTGGTAATAAACGAAAATGTCCGATCTTCATAAACTGTAATTTTTGCGGGAATGATATTACCTTTCAGCGAGGATGTCCGGTCATTGTAAGCCTTAATAAAATCCATAATCGGCAGACCGTGTTGTCCTAAAGCAGGACCGACCGGCGGGGCTGGTGTGGCCTCTCCCGCAGGAAGGTTTAATTTAATGATGGTTTTAATTTTTTTTACTGCCATATTTGTGTCCCGAATTAATCCGAATGATTTCCGAATGAATCCGAGTAATCTTGACTAAATCTGAATAAAGTCAATGTGTCTTAGGGATAATTCGGATACAATTCGAATCTATTCGGGATTTATTATAACTTCTTTATCTGAAGAAAATCTCCTCCAAATTTTAGCACTCGGCTTTTCAATTCTATTCGAATACGCCTCGTGCTGCAATTTTAGGCGGATTTCGCTTGATTTTCAAATTTTATAACTTCTTTATCTGAAGAAAATCAAGCTCAACGGGTGTTTCCCTATCAAATATTGATATTAAAACCCGTACTTTTCCTCTTTCTTCATCAATCGACTCGATTGTCCCCAAAAAATCCGTAAACGGTCCGTCGACAATTTTAACCGCTTCACCGGTAGTAAACTTAGTTTGAAACTTCGGTGCTTCCAAGCTCATGAATTTTTGAATCGTTCCCACTTCTTCGTCGGAAATCGGAGTCGGTTTATCGCCGACACCGACAAACCCGGTTACTCCTTGAGTGGTTCTTACCGCCAACCACGAAGCATCGTCTAAAATCATTCTTACCAGCATATATCCGGGGAAAATTTTTTCGGTTACCTGGTGTTTCTTTCCACCGCTGATTCTGATTTGTTCCTGTGTCGGAATCAAAATTTCCAAAACCCGGTCAGTTAAGTTCATGTTTTCCACTCTTTGCTTCAGAGAAATCATAACACTGACTTCCTGTCCGGAATATGTATGAACAACATACCATTTCGCAGCAAGATCTTCAGATTTTGTAATAATAATATGATTCTGGAAAACCTTTTTCTTTGGCTCCGGAACAATTTCCTTGGTATTTATTTGGTTTCCGATAGGATTTTTTGATCTATTTTTTGACATTATTTATAAATTTTTAATTTTATAACCGTCATTCCAGGCTTGACCTGGAATCTATATAAATATTTTTATAGATTCTGGATCCGAGCTTGGCTCGGTCCAGAATGACAATGTACAGCTTTATCTTTTTACAATTATCTCAACCAATTTGGTAAAAAGAAAGTCCAATCCCCCGACAAAAGCACCGACTATTAAAGAAATAATAATCACAACGCCCGTTAATCTAATGACCTGGTCTTTAGTAGGCCAGGTGACTTTTTTAAGTTCGGACCGGACTTCTTTCAAAAAATAAGCCGGATTCACTTTCGGCATAAAACATATTTTAACACAAGCCAGGATCAAGAAGCAAGAAGTATGAAACATGAATCACGAAACATGAATCATGAATCATGAACCATGAACCATGAACCATGAACCATGAACCATGAACAATAACGATTTAAATTGGAATGTGTATGTCATTGCGAGCAGTTCGACTTCGCTCACTGTGAACTCCGTGTGGCAATCCCGACCGAAATTCAAGAATTCCTAGGGGAAAATATAGTAAATAAAATCGGGTATTCCTTATAGGATTATGGTTTATATAATTAACTGCCGGAATAGGTTAGTTAAGGCTAATTTAAATAGCCCTATAACTTGACTTTGAGTCGGTTTGAGTATATAATATAGGATGTTCGTTGAGGGAATGACCTTCAACTTTTGAAAATTGAACCCGAGAGGAGATCAGAATGAAAGGTTATCTTGGTTTAGGCTTGGGTCATGGGAGGTTCGAGGGAATCAGCATGGTGAAGGTTGCCCGTGACGTCGAAGCTCTGTCGTACTATGTAGCCCTCAAGAGCGACTTAAAGAAGGAATACGTCGTGATTCTTGCGGAGCAGTTGCTGCTCCGGGTGAAATGCGATGGATGCCATGTAAAGAACTGCCCGCTTACCGAGGTAAAGGACAATGGCGGCGTCGACCTCATGGACCTGGCCGTTAGTCTTCGTCTGGACGTTTTCTGGCCGTTGTATCCCGCGCTCGCGCAGGTCAAGCGCATCCGCGAGAAGGCGGACAAGACAAGCGCAAACTCTATGGAGACAGGTTGGTCCGGAGCGGACTATGGCGATTTGGGTGAATTAGTAGCAGGAATGCGTGTCTTGGATGCATTCGCCGAAGTTTTGGGTAAGGCCGTGAATGAAGGCACAATGCGAGGGATGGAGCGGACCGGGAGTATGAGATAGCAACTTCCACCTCGGAGGTGGAATATCCTTTACACCTCGGTATTGTGATATTGAAGAAAGTTATGTTGCCCCGTATAGGCGGGGCATTTTTTTGAACTGAATATGGTATAATATAGGCCTTAATAGATTCTTGCACAAAATAACAAACTGAGGGAGGTTCTGATGATTGCGGAAAGAACAAAGGAAATTGAATCTGGTATTCAGGGTATGCTTTGCCTTTTGGAAAGCGATCCCAGCTTGGGACCAATTCCGATAGATCCTTATTCAATGGGGATTGGGGAGATGACCGTTGAAGACCTTTCTGAGGCGGAAAGGGAAATTCTCTGGCGGGTTGCCTGCTCGGTTCTGAAGGTTGGGTTCGACATGCTTAGTGGTAATTTTCTGGAAGAATATATTGAAGAGCGTGGAGACCAAAGAATTTGTGTGACAGTTTACAAAACAGGCCTGTCTAATGTTTTTTTGCAGATTTTGAAATTCCCTGACGGCCAGACAAGGTGGCTGATCGGGATGAATCGAGACTAATCATTCTTGCGCCAAGGAGAAATCCAAGGCGCATTTTTTTGGCCTATAAAATCTATTAAATCATGAAATTATGTAACGGAATCAAGATTCGTTAAATCATGAATTTTGTAACGCAGGGTTTTATTAAGTTTTTCTGTTAATTTGTTAATTTTTCTTTTTATCTCC
>Ga0265296_1005019_pt1 | contig 11138 bp, 9 predicted proteins | sample MunlanPumphouse1_FD_189073 | JGI IMG/M metagenome (GOLD analysis project Ga0265296, IMG submission 189073) | Groundwater microbial communities from a municipal landfill in Southern Ontario, Canada - Pumphouse #1 | ecosystem: Environmental > Aquatic > Deep subsurface > Groundwater | place: Canada...
CAGAGCATCCCTCGGATATAAAACACCCCATGAAGTCTCAGAGGAACTCATGGGGGTGGTGCATTGAAAGGTTGACTACATCTTCTCCCGCGAAAAATATGTGACAAGCTTCGTAAAAACGAAATTTGTGGAGTAAAATGGAAACGGAAAGAAAAAAACAACATATTAAACACTATGGGGAAAAATATTTTTTTCATCACCTTTATCCTTGCCTCGGTCTTGATCGCGATAAACTCGGTGCATGCCGAAACTTTGGCCGAGCGACTCAGCGGCCGCATTCTTCTGCAAGTGGAACAAAACGGCGAAGCTTGGTACGTCAATCCGGTGGATGAAAAACGGTATTACCTTGGGAGGCCTTCCGATGCTTTTGATGTGATGCGCAATCTTGGATTGGGCATTACGGACAGTGATCTCTCATCCATTCCAACGTCTTCCGAAGCAAAACATTCATCCTCATTAACCCAACGGTTAAGCGGCCGGATTCTTTTACAGGTGGAACAAAACGGCGAAGCTTGGTACGTCAATCCGGTGGATGAAAAACGGTATTACCTTGGAAGGCCTTCCGATGCTTTTGATGTGATGCGCAATCTTGGATTGGGCATTACGGATAATGATCTCTCATCCATTCTGACATCGGAGAGCAGTTCGCTTTCTTCCGCTTCCGGAAGTACAACTTTTATCCGCCGGTATCGATTGGATGTCACCACGCAAGCCGGCGGCGTTTGGCAAACTCATGACGGTGGCTATTTGTTAAACGGCCAAACCGATGATTTGAATCCATTTTTTCCGCCCGAAGGATTTATCACGAGAACCGATGCCAACGGTGATGTGGTCTGGTCAAAACTTTTTCAGTCGTATGAATACACCACGGATCCCATGGCCAGTCCTTACGGCGATGAAGACGGCAAGGAAATAATTGAATTGTCAGATGGCGGAATCATTCTTGTCGGAGATATTTTGGGTTTTACCGATGACGACTATGTCGAACACAAAGAAGGCTGGGGAGATGTCTATGCGACCAAACTTGATAAAGACGGCAATCATCTTTGGACCAAAATGATCGGCGATTATGGTGTAGATCTCGTCGATCAAGTTTTTGAAACAAACGACGGCGGATTTATGGTTTCTCTCAAAGTGGATCAACTTTGTCATTGTTCTGAATCGACTGACGCGTATAAAAATTATGTGTTGGTAAAATATACCGCGGATGGAGGAAGAGAATGGACTAAAAAAACCAGTTTTGTAAAAAGTTCTCTGTATACCGACCCGTTTATCATCAGGCCCATTCCGGACGGGTATATCATGATCGGCCAAGCGGAATCTCCCCAAGAGGATGGATTTATGTCTTCCTCCATGCCGACCATGGTGAAGACGGACAGTGATTTGAATATCATTTGGTCAAGAGACTTGGAGTCGGTTTCCCAACAGTATTTAAACGCAGTGCCCAATGATGATGGGACGTTTGACTTGAGTTACACAACCATGAGAATCCGGGCCGGCGAATTTCAAGATGTGGAAACGACTTCTGACGGCGGGTATATCACCTTTGGATTTTTCAGTTCCTTGATTACGCAAGGAACATACGCAACATTTACGGTATCGACAAAAATCGAGTTGGCCGCAGCCAAGTTTGATAGCAATGGAAATTTACTTTGGGTGAAAAGTCTCAATAGTGAAATTCAAAAAAGAGAAAACCAACTTTACGCCACCAAAACGGCGGATGGAAATTTTGTCCTCATGATGAAAGATTATGTCGGCTCCCAATATTTTGACGACTATTTGGATGATCCGGATAAATACTTGTCAGGTTTCTCCTCTTCCGGCGCCTTTTTGATCAAGGCCGATGAGGACTTTAATATTATTTGGTCAAAAGAAATCGGCGGCGTTGATTATCTGGACGTACAAGACATAGAGCCGACCGCCGACGGCGGAGTGGCTATTTCCGGTTATGACATTACCCCCGAGGTGGCCACGGTTTCTTTTGGGGAAAACATTTATTATCAAGACGCTCTTTTGATGAAATTGGATGTGAATGGAGATGCTTCAGGTGATGATGATTGGATTGCCGATTACACTTCTTTTACAACCGCTGATGTCAGTCAATATGTTGTCGCTCATGATTTGCCGACAACGATTGAAGATTTTATGTTCCAAGTCGATGAAACTCCAACGCCGACGGTTCCCAATCACACGGCCACGGTCGCCAATCTTGTCGCTCCGGTTGTTTCAATTGTGACAGCAAAGACCGGCCCGTTCTTAGCCGAGGTTTCCACACCAACGACCGCGGTTTCAAATAAAACTTGGGCGCAAATAAATTATGATGATGTGACACCGATAGAACCTACCAATGAAAAAAGCCAAGCAATTCACGATGATCTCCTTCCGATTCTTGAGGAACTCTTTGATGGAGACGTTAAATTGAGAGACAATATGGGCGGCTATTCGTTGGATTATGTCTTTAGTCGTCTGGTGACGGAAGAGGATGTCACCGCAGTTCGAGAACAGATGGAGGAGATTGGTTACACGGCCTATGACGCGGACAGTGATCAACTCACCATGATGAAGGTTGGTTATTTCTTGAGTATGACGTTCTCGGTGGGAAATCAAAACAAGGGAACGCTTGGCATCACCTTTTAAAAAATGAACCTATGGCAAAACCAACAAAATATGCCGGTTTGATTTGCGCGATCATCACCGTTTTGGCTGTGATAGGAACGATTCTGGCTTTTTTCAATCATGCTCCCCTTGTCTTAGTCCTTTTCTTGTTCCCTGCCATCGCCTATGAGGTCTATCGAACCGAAGGAAAATCAACAAGATGGGCTTCATGGATGTTGGCTATTGTTTTTGGACTGGAAATGATCCTGATCATTTTTCACATCAATTTTGATATCGCCACTTTTTTGGGAAAAAGCGAAACCGTCGTCGCCGGGTACAACGTTCCCTTGGGTGACATTCAGATTGTCGGACCCTCCATGATCGCCATTTTATCCATCATCCTTTTTGCTCGAACGCGCGGTGTCTACACCAAATGGTTAGCCGTGGTGATTATTCTTGCCTCACTTTGCTTAATTGACATCATCAACCCGGTTATTTTTCAATCGTTCCTCAAAGTGGCTATCGATCAAGGTCTGGAACAAATCAAATGAGATGCGACCATTCCCTGAATGCCCATTTCGTACTAAACTATAAGTAATTTTAAAATAGTCTCACTCGATGGAATATGATCCGTCGGGATAAAATAAACGTATGGGAAATGGAACAAACAAAAAGACAACCTTGGTCGTCGTGATTGTCCTTGCCGTCATCATCGTCGGTGGCGGAGCATACTACGGCTACAACCGTTGGCAACAACAACGATTGGTGAACAGTTATTATCAAATGCTTTATGGAACCAATGCCCCCGGAGTTGGCGGGTTACTTGGTGGGGCTGCCACCGGTGGCTTATCTGCGGATGCAATTCAAGAATTAGCCAATCTTCAAGCTGAAGCGGAAGCCCAACAAGAGTATCAGGAGGCGACCGAGGAGGCCGAAGAAGCCGCCAAAACCCCGGAAGAAAAATACAATGAAGCCGAAAACTCTTATGTAAGCGATGCTATTTCATCCTTGTTCGATCAGGAGGTTAAATCCGAAATCGAAACGGTTTTTGGAAAATGCAAAATTGTTGCCTCGACCTTTGGATATACGGGGACGGAAGGCTTTGCCGTTCAAGTCATGGTGCCCCAAAAAGTCACGGCGGAAAATTTCAACGCATTGGTTGAAGCATTTACCGATCAAGGATATGTCACCGCTTACGGTGAAATGGAAGTTGAAACTGGCGCCATCATGATGCAAAAAGATGAAAGTACCATGTTAACTCTGACTTTTGATACAACGAGTGATGAGCAAGGAATCACCGTGATGTATTCCGTCAACGAATAATTTAATTCTTTACCTATCATTTCTATGCCTCAAGGTTCACAAAATACGACTATGGCCGTGCTGGCGTATATCCTCTTCTTTGTTCCGCTTTTGACCGGCGATGCAAAAAAGGATGAGTTTATTAATTTTCACACCAAGCAAGGATTGGTTTTGTTTCTTCTTTGCGTGGTGATCAATATCATCCATTGGATGATGCCGTATTATCTCTACTGGTCTTTCGGATGGGTTTTTTCCTTGCTGTGGTTGGGAACCCTTGTCCTTCTTATCCTTGGCATCATGAATGCCGTCAACGGAAAAAAACAACCGCTTCCTGTGATCGGCGGCTTGGCCAGCGTGTTCAAGTTTTAGAAAATTTTCCTGATCAAAAACAACCGTTGAAAAAAACGGTTGTTTTTTGTAATGGGGTCAGGTCCGGCTTCCGGCTTTTTTTATCTTGATATTATAGATTCCTCGACTGATTTTACCAACAACTGATGGATCTAGATGAAGGTGTTTTGCTATCTCCGAGATGAAGTATCCGCATCGAAATCTTGCAAATATTATGACTTTATTTCGTTCATCTTTTGTTGAAATATCTTCAAAAAGATCTTCAAGATTTGGTCTTCCGACAATTCTCTCTTCTCTGGGATATTCTTTGAGATGCTCAGAACCTTTCGTTTTTTTCCAGAGCCAATGAACAAACTGCGGAGTGCCAAGGATAAAATTATGTACAAGATCATCATAGGGATCACCGTCGTGAAGTCCTTCCGAGACAAAATGACGATATTCCATTTGAGCCTTGTTTCTCTTTTTTGAAAATAGATCCAGCAGCCAATCTATGGATAACCAGTCAGGTCGGTTCGCAGATCCAGCGGTTGCCTGATAACTACTCCATTTCCAAAGTCGTGGGTGTAAAACAAATCCTGCATGCACAGGATTCAATACAATATAACGAGCGACCGCAAGGAGATACGTTTCCTTCTCAATGACAAATGCTTTATATCGGCCTTGAAAAAGGTGACCAATACGGTTGTGATAGGCATTAAACGATTGAGTGTAGTTCCCATTTAGGTCTCTCATGGCTTTGGAAAGATTAGCGCCTGGTGTTTCAACAAGGAGATGATAATGATTATCCATGAGACAGTAGGCATGGCAGATAAGCTTATGAGTTTCAATAATATCCTTTAACCAATAAAGAAACTTTTTTCTGTCTTTGTCATCTAAAAAAATATCTTGGTGAGCATTACCTCGTGTGATGACATGATAGAGAGCGTTTGGGTATTCAATACGAAGGGGTCTAGCCATATCAACCATTATAGCAAAAAGCCGGAAGCCGGACCTGACCCCAATGGGGATAATACCTCGTTTGTTTCACTTCAGGGTTCACCATGAAGTGAAGTCCAAAAGGAAAAGATGACCATCAAATCGATGGTCATCTTTTCTTGGTTCCCGGACAGGGATTCTCACGTCGGCCTTCGGCCTCTTCCAGGGGCTTCCGCCCCTAGGACGCTCGCTTCGCTCGCTGTACCCCCAAAAATGTAAGGGGATACTCCCCTTACCATCCCCTGTTCAAATCCCTGTCCCTCAAAAAGGAAAAGATGACCATCAAATCGATGGTCATCTTTTCTTGGTTCCCGGACAGGGATTCGAACCCCGATTGCCAGGGCCAGAACCTGGCGTCCTGCCTTTAGACGATCCGGGAATAATCATCTTTTTACAAAAGATGCGCAGAGCATAGCATCCAAAAAAACCGACTGTCAATCAGGACACCACACTTCCTCCGAATTCTTCAAGCAATTGTGAGGCGGCTTCCTCGGCTTGCGCTTGACGATACACTCCCCGCACATGCAAAGGTTCTCCATACACTTGTTTCAAAATATCTTCGATCACCCGACGACTCTTTTCTTGATTCAAGGTCTCCGCATAAAATGCGTAATCAAAACTGATCTGCAATTCATCTCCTTCCATTGCTTCAAGATTCCCGGATTGGATCACCAAAGGCAAAGATCCATGACTTGCCTTTGCCTCTGCAAACACCTGATCCCATTTTGCTTTAATCTCATCCAGAGAAAATTTACTGATAGCACGGGAAGAATGGCTCTCAAATTTTGCAGGTTCTTCTTTTTTTTCTTCCTTTGAAGAACTTTTTGAGGCAGGAGGAATGGGGAGCGCGGGAGAGACAGGTGGCGGATCTTTTTTCTCCGGTTCTTTTTTGACAGATTGTCTTTGTCCTCCTTCCCCGCACAATCGCACAATCGCAAGCTCCACAGGAAGCTGTGGAATTTTTTCCGTTTTAAGATACCGACGCGCGGCTAAAAAGGCTTCGATCGCGGCCATCGCCTCCGCGGTTCCAAAGGATGTTACCAATGAATCAAATTGTTTTTTAACCGTCTCCCCGCTATCCACAAGGTCAGCTTGACTTTGTCCCAGATGAGCCAAAAGGACTTGGCGAAGCAGATCAATCACTTCATCAAGAAACGCGGAAAAATCTATCCCCTGTTCAATATATTGATTGCAAAGAGTGATCGCTTGCGTGGCATCCTTTTGTGCCACCGCATCCAAAAAATCCAACGCATAGGCCTGACCCGTGGAAGGAAGAACGAGGGATGCCTCTTCCATTCCAATATCTTTTTCTCCCAGAGCCAGCAATTGTCCCAGTAAACTTTCCGCATCACGCACACATCCTTCGGAGTGTCGCGCAATTTCATGAAGAACTTCCTTGCTGACCTTTACTCCTTCCGCTTTTGCAATAATTTCCAAACGCGCCACCATTTCCGATGATGTCACCCGTCGAAAATCAAATCGCTGACAACGACTGATAATGGTTTGCGGCACTTTGTGAATCTCCGTCGTCGCCAAAATAAAAATGACATGGGTGGGCGGTTCTTCCAATGTCTTTAACAAGGCGTTAAACGATGACGTCGAAAGCATGTGGACTTCATCAATGATATACACTTTAAACTTCCACTTGTTGGGAGCGAATCGAACACTCTTGATAATATTTTCCCGCACATTTTCCACATCGGTGTGAGAAGCCGCATCGATCTCAAACACGTCAAGCACCGATCCACGCGCAAATTCCTCGCAGGCGTCACAGGCATTGCAAGGTTCGCCTTTTTTCGGATGCAAACAATTCACAGTCTTGGCGATCAACCGCGCAATCGTCGTTTTTCCCACTCCTCGCGGTCCGGTAAAAATATAGGCATGAGAGACTTTGTCGCTTTTGAGCTGATTCAAAATCGTTCGCTTGATATGATCTTGCGAAATGACTTCGGCAAACGTGGAAGGACGATACGTGCGATAAAGCGCTTGTGACATAAGGTTTAGGAACGCAAAGAGGGATAAAGATCCCCCTTTTGTTTTTTTGAAAAATATCGTCGAAAGAAAATTACTGTTTCTTCATGATGGTTTCCACCGCCGCCCAACGGCTTCCGCCGGACTTTGGAATGGCAAGCACAACCGGATCTCCCACCACTCCGCGATGATAACTGATACTGGCCGGTAAAACATGATAAGTGATTTCTTCCGCAATGACCACATGCGCTTGCAGCACTTCATCATACGCCAACGTTCCCACCACCCGCCGACGTTCAATCGGTCGAATCTGTTTAAACAAATGAGCTCCGTCATCCTGCAACGTGAGTTTCAAAATATCTCCTTCGACCAACCGAGACTTGGATGCGTAGTTGGGCGGCACGGGATAGACGTGACCATCTTCTCCCACCATATTGGTTCCATCAAAAACTCCCTCGAGTATATGCACTCCCAAGGCCTGATCCTTTTGCTCCACAAAGCTCTTTTTTGTCGACAACAGTTGCGTCAATTGTTGTTGGGCGTCTTGCGTCTCATTTTTTTCCAGAAGTTCGAGCACATAGCCTAAACTTTCATGAATATGCCGAAGCATACGCACGGCCAACTCTTGTCTCGAATAAGAAGGATCCTCGCTTTCTTCCTCCGCCATCTCTGGCTCAAAGAGAACGTCTTCTTGTGATTCTTCTTCAAACATACAGATGATTAAAAGTTTGACTGTCCCAACGTAGGTAACTCCGGCCCGATCTTTTGCGCTCCGAGTTGCGTGCGTTCCGCAATATCCGCTTCCACCATGGCGCGATCGCGTCCGTACTTTAACCTGGAAAGATCTTTGATCGCTTGTGCCAGTTTTACATCTCCTTTGGGACTTGGATCAAAGTTTAGCGTGAATGCTTTTTGTTGCGCATTATCCACGATCATTTTGACATACCAGGTAAAACTGTCCGAGTTGATAAGATCATGTCCGCTAAATTCCGGCGCGTAGAGTTTTTCGAGCATCTCCACATCTTCCGGACCGATGCGCGCCACCATGGTGGTACCCACGTTGCCGAATACCGCATCACGGATCTCGGTTTTGTTATCCTTCACAAGCTGGCCGACATATTGGTGCGCAATGATCAAATTGAGACGATATTTACGCGCCTCGGACAAAATAGTGGCAATGGAATCGGTGATAAAATTTTGAAACTCGTCAATATACAGATAAAATTCGTGACGTTGATCCTCGGGAATATCTGCGCGACTAAGCGCCGCCATCTGAAGTTTGGAGACGATGATAAGACCAAGTAAGTTTGCATTCACCTCTCCTGTTTTCCCTTTGGAAAGATTCACAAGAAGGATGCGCTTATTGTCCATGACCTCACGAAAATCGAACGAAGATCGGGATTGTCCGATGATATTGCGCATCATCTCGTTTTCCACAAACCGACCGACTTTGGAAATAAGATACCCGAGCTTTTCAGACTTATGGAAATCACTGGTCTTGGCCACCTCGTTTTCCCAATACGATCGCACGACAGGATCCTTAAGATTTTTCACCCATTCTTTGGAAAAAGCATCATCGGTAAACATGCGCGGAATCTCCGCAATCGTCCCGGGCCGCTGCGGATTGGCCATAAGGGTCAACATCACGTTACGCATGTCATGCTCAAACATCGGGCCGATCATCTCCGGAGGAAACAATTTGTAGAAAATGGCGATCATCTCCTGCACCATGAAATCTTTTTGCGATTCTTCCTTGGCCTCCAACATGTTAAGACCCATGGGACGATCCAAATCAGACGGATTGAAATAAATCACGTCATCAATGCGCTCCTTGGGAATATTCGCCACGACTTGTTCGGTGAGATCACCATGCGGATCGACGACGGCAACGCCATGTCCTGCGCGAATATCTTGGATGGCCATGCGTGCGATCAATTGAGACTTACCCGTACCGGACTTTCCGATAATATACATGTGCCGTGCGCGATCTTTCTCTTTCATCCAGATGGGTACTTTTACACCGCGGTATATGTTGTATCCCATTTCCAAAACTCCTCCGTCTTCCGGTCCTTGAGGAATAGAGGCCGGTGCGGGTCCGCGCCGTGCGCCCAGCCATTGGATATTCGGCGTTTCGGTCCAAGGAAGCGGGAGATGCCACAGACTCGCCATCTCTTCGGAACTCACGACAATCTTGCACTGCTCATTAAACATGCGGTAAATAAATCGTCGAATCAAACGCCGTTGAAACGGAGGAACCACCTTGGAAAATGAATTGCCGAATTCGTAAATATTGTATTGAGCAAACGCATTCAGCATGTTTTGCAATACGCTTTGCGCTTGGGTTGCTGTTTTTGAAGACGCCACCAAACGGATATTGATTTCCAATCCCGCTTTACTGACCTTTTCTTCGATTCCCTTCACCAGTTCTTCTTCTTGCGGGGAAAGTCGATGTTCTTTCTCGGGTTCTTTTTGCTCTTCCTTCTGGACCCCCAGTGTGACAAGAAGAGAATGCTTATTTTTCTTTCTTCCTTTCAACGCATCGGCCAAGGTCATGCCTTGCTGCATGTTGCGCGCAATTTTGATCCCCCGTTGTCGCCACCGCGGACGTGCGGAACGAATGATAAATTGAAAAGCGGCCCCGTCCTCCTCGGGTACTTTTGCCAAAACATTGGTAATCGCATTGAGAGGATCCTTATCCAATTTGCGATACGTTTTCATGGGAAGAGCGCTTTCTTTCTTAAAAACCAAGTAGCTTCCCATGATATGACTTTGCGGTTGAAAAATATTATAGTCTTCCACCTCCTCGATATGCGCATCGGGATACGCCGCGGATAATTGTTGTTCCACATAACTTTGCATGTGACGCGGCACGGCAAGAAAAAATTTTGTGACTTTTTGAGAAACGACAATTTCAAAAGACATCTCATCGGTTCGCCCCCAAAGCCAAGCCTTAAAACCCTTTTGAGGCTTTAAACCGCCAACAGCGGAAAAAAGAGTTTCTCCCGCGGCGATCATCTCATGCGTTTCTTCCTTTGTTGATTGACGTTCGGATTCTGATTCCTGACGGAAGCGAGGAATCGTGATTTGAATGATCACTTGATGAAAGGTGGAGGTGCGCGCATGAGATTTAAAACGCAAATACTGGCGCAACAAAAACAGAATCAAAAAAATAATCAACCCCATCCCCACTCCCGCTAAAATAATCGCAGGAAACAAAAGATCATCCGTGGGTTGCAGGGATAAAGGACTTGCCGTGGTTTCCAAGCCAAATTGCCAAAGCATCATGTTATTTTCTGTTCTTTACGCCGCTCCTCTTCCTCGGCGACAAGAACAATTTTATCTGTTTTTATTTTTGCTTCCTGCTCGAGGAAGAATCGATTGACACCGGGGATCAATCGTAACCAACGTTTAATCAAGTTCAAAATCTTACGGGCGTGCTTTTTCGTGTGATGCACAAGCAACGCGCGAATGGAAGCCGCTGTTTTTTCTCCCTCATCATGAAACTGTTTTTGTTTGTCCGAAGGAAGAGCTTTATAAATCTCCTCCAGATCTTCTTCCAAAACCGACTCAATTTCACGATGCAGACGGTCCTTCACAAGTGGTGGAGTAACCGGAGCGGAAACACGTTGTACAGAATCTTCCAGAGAAATAACCTTCTCCGGCTCATGCGGCTGCTCTTTTGTTTCGGGAACGTTTGCATCCTTTATTACCTCTCTTTCTTGCGTCTTTGGAGCATGCTCTTCCGGTTTTGTTGTCACCTCCGGAGCAGAAGGATGTAATTGAGGCTCAAATGATTCGTTTTCTTGTAGCGGCTTCTGGGGATCCATAATGTTTTAGGCTCTAGACTAGCAGACTCATTGTTTATAATACCATTTCAAGATACGCCATAACTCAGTTTCAAGTTCCTTAGATTCTCGAGCATAACGCCATTCAGATTCCTTTAGGTG
>Ga0265296_1005021_pt1 | contig 11136 bp, 13 predicted proteins | sample MunlanPumphouse1_FD_189073 | JGI IMG/M metagenome (GOLD analysis project Ga0265296, IMG submission 189073) | Groundwater microbial communities from a municipal landfill in Southern Ontario, Canada - Pumphouse #1 | ecosystem: Environmental > Aquatic > Deep subsurface > Groundwater | place...
AGTTTAGTGATGTTTACTTTTTCTCTTAACAGGAGGTTTCTTTTTTTGGTAGATTATATTTATTTTTTTCTATGTCACCCTTAGGAGTGTTACCTGAAACTCCTCCAATATATAACGTTGTTTCTAATTAATAAATGATTCGACAAGACCATCGAAAAGCTCATTAAAAAAGAATGTCGAAAGCGGGGCATAAGCCCTGTCAGTTTTATTTTACAAAAAAGCCTATTTCTGCTACACTCGTTTTTCGCTTAATAACATTATAATTTGTTTTATTTGAGATGATTCTATGAAGTATAGAATGTATGTGGATGAAGCAGGAAATCCTGATCTAGAAAGTTCCGACAATCCACTACATCGTTTCCTAAGTCTTACTGGTGTAATAATTGATTTAGATTATATTAGCACCACAGTATATCCTCAGATAGAAAAATTAAAATTAAATTATTTTGGTTCACACCCTGATGACCCTGTTATTTTCCATAGAAAAGAGTTAGTTAACGCTAAGCATCCTTTTGTCTCTCTCCGTGATCCTAAGACGCACACAAATTTCGATAATGATTTATTAAATTTTTTGAGAAATTGGGAATACACTGTAATATCTATATGCCTCGATAAAAAAGTACACAAAGAAACTTATCAGGTTTGGAGGTACAATCCTTACCACTATTGTCTTGCACTTCTCCTTGAGAGATACACTTTTTTCTTGGAACAGCGTGCTGCAATGGGCGACGTTATGGCAGAGTCGAGAGGTGGAAAGGAAGACAAACAACTTAAGGCTTCATTCTTGAAATTATGGGAAGAGGGCACAGAATATATATTACCAGAAAGATTCCACAGCGTGCTTACAAGCAAACAATTAAAAGTTAAACCCAAATCAAATAATATTTCAGGTCTTCAGATTGCGGACCTAATTGCACATCCAAGCCGAAACGAAATTTTAAATGAAAATAATCTATTAGATCGTCCTCTGGCACCATTTGCTGAAAAGATAATTGAAATCCTACAGGGGAAATATTATCAGTATAAGGGAAGGATATTTGGCAAAAAATTTATTTAGCTATGAAAAAGGGGCCGTTCGGCCCCGATGGCATTACACCATCCACCTCCACGATTGTGGATTAATCTAACTTTATTTGAAAATTAAATATATGTCAAGATATTTTCCTAAATTAATTAGCCACTACTACCTGTTCAATTGTCAAAGAACAAAATATATAACCAGTCAATCAAGCGGATGGCTAAGAGCCACCGCACAGTTCAGGCGTTATGCCCAGAATGATACCGCAATTTTTAGTTGCATTATGCAATCTTTAGATATATAATGATAGCATGTTGCAACAAAGATATCCGGAGGAACAATTATGGCTACAGCAGTAAGAATATCCGAAGAACTTGCAGATGAGGCAAAAAAACATGGACGGATTGACCATAGGTCTTTGGCCGGTCAGATTGAACATTGGGCACGCATGGGCAAATGTGCCGAAGAGAATCCGGATTTACCATATTCCCTCATTAAGGAAATCTTGATTGGGCTGGACGAGTCAGATCAGGGCGAGAAGACCGAATACACTTTTGGATAGAGCCTTATGAGAATTTACCAGTCAAGGTCGTTTGAGAAAAAAGTAAAGAAGATGTCGAAGCCGGAGAAGGACTCCTTGGATCGGGAAATAAGAAGCATTGCCGATGCTCCGAGTGTTGGGGAGGAAAAGAAAGGCAACCTGCGAGGAGTATTTGTTTACGAGGTTAAGCCTTTTTAAAAAGCAGGTGAGAGTCTTCGTATATCCTCTCTACCCTTCCTCTTTTCCTCAAAAGCTCAAGATGGATCACAGCTTCGACCAGCGGTTCCCATGCCCTGGTATTTAAAATTTAGCATCTTCACCAGGGTGAACTATCCTTTTCTCCTAACCTTTCCCACATCCTGAGGTGTATTTATATTGAAGAAGATAGACTGCTCTGGATCGAAGGACAGTATCTCATGGGGGCTGATTTCTTTTACCTTTACTTTGGAGTAAAAGCTGGTGATCTTTAAGTCATTTAACTCAAGCAGGGCCTCTATTTGTCTTAAGCACCTCTTGGAGTAAATGGCATGGAGGGGCTGAAGACCATCACCGGAGCGGGGAACCACAGCGTCAAATTTGCCTGCCTTTGATACCATGTAATCTATAAACCCTTTGCTCAAAAAGGGCATATCGCAGGCTGTCACAAAGATATGCTCGGAAGAGGCGTAAAAAAGCCCCGTATAAATCCCCCCTAAAGCCCCCTTGTTAGGAATAAGGTCGGTTACTATTCGAAGGTCTAAGTGTAAATATTCAATGGGAGAATTGGTAACAAGGATTACCTCCTCAAAGGTATCCTTGAAAATATCAGCTATCTGATCGACCATCCTTTGGCCGTTGATCTCCAGGAATGCCTTGTTCCTCCCCATCCTTTTACTCTTACCACCGGCTAAAATAACCCCTGTCAAATAGTTTCTCCTGAGAACTAAAGGTTATAAGGATATTGTTATTTCTAGCTCCTTTGGGTCCTCGCAGTCCTTAAGAGCAGAGATCATCCCTGTTATTGACCGAATCATCATGTCCTTAATAAAGGGTTTAAGGGTTATACTCTCCCCATTGACCCTGAGAATGATGGAAGATTTCGTTTTCTTCTTAAGAAACCGATCCTCTATTATATTTACTGTACCCTTTACATCGTCTATATCTACACATGGAACACCGACATCGAACGCCTTATCACTTACCACAGCTATCAGGATATCCTTCTTTGAGCACAGAAGTTCCTCATGGGTATCTTTTCGATAAACCTCAATTTTTGGGTGTTTATCGTTCTTATACCCTTCTGTTATTATTATGTCCACATCCCTGATGAATCTTCCTCTGAGCTCGTCCAGCGGCAAATCCCGTTCCACATCCCTGACTATGGCTATCTTTTGCGGTGAGGACACTATAGTGGTATGAGCGCCTGCTCTTTTATGCCGCCAGCTATCCTTACCTTCTCTATCGATATCAAAACCATGAACATCATGCTTAACAGTGGCGACCTTATACCCCCGCCTGTTTAACTCAGGGATTATCTTCTCTATAAGAGTCGTCTTTCCGCTATCCGATTTACCTACTATTGAGACTATGGGTATCATAACCTAATGTCCTTTCTTAATAATCCACTTTTACCTTTTTCCACCCTAGACTGTCTAATGCAATTATCATACTTGTAATGTTGGATGACCCTTCTCCTGTCTGGTACAGAATAGCATCACGGTAGAGTCGGGCTACCGGATACTCCTCTGAATATCCGTAACCCCCAAATATCTCTACTGCAAACCGAGCTGCCCTTACGCAGGTCTCTGATGCCACATGTTTTGCTATAGTACTCTCAAGGGTATTCCTGACCTTATTGTCCGCCAGGAAGGCAGCCTTGTATAAGAGTATCCTGGACGCCTCTGTGCCGGCTATCATATCGGCAATCTTTTGCTGATTCATCTGAAACTCACCGATCTTCTTGCCAAATGCCTCTCTTTCATTGCAGTATCTAATACTCTCATCTATACATGCCTGGGCAACCCCAACAGCGCCTGCCGCTACACTTATGCGCCCGTAATCCAGGGCATTCATTGCTATCTTAAACCCCTGTCCCAACTCTCCTACCAGGTTATCTCTTGGGACCCTGCAGTTTTCGAATATAAGTTCACCTGTAGGTGCACAGTGATGCCCCAGTTTATCCTTTATCTCTTTTCTTGAGAGGCCGGCCATCTCCTTTTCAATAATAAAACACGAGATCCCTTTGTGTTTGGGTACAATACTGGGATCGGTCTTCACATAAACCACCCCTGCATCCATTATAGGGGCATTACTGATCCACATCTTGGAGCCGTTGATGACAAAAGAATCACCGTCCTCTTTGGCAGTTGTCCGGATAGAGGCAACGTCAGAACCTGCATTTGGCTCTGTCATGGCATTTACGCCAAACAGCTCGCATCGGATCAGCTTCTGTACATACTTCTCCTTTTGTTTTTCTGTGCCCCAGTTGAGGATAGTCAAAGGACAGGTAAGCGCCTGCATGTTAAAGAAGTGTCTTAGAGAGGACTCTGCCCTGGAAATCTCCTCTACTATTATGGCATGAGCTACAAAACCAATGTTGGACCCCCCGTACTTCTCAGGGAATGCTGCTCCAAAAAAACCCTGACCTGCCATCTTCAGGATAATATCCTTCTGAAACCTGTGGGCGCGATCATCTTCAGCCACTACCGGCATGATCTCCTTCTCAGCGAAATCTCGCGCCAGTCTTCTCACAGCCTTCTGTTCTTCTGTTAAAAAGAAATTCATACCAGGTCTCCATTAAAAGTAACTGTCAGGTGTTTAGGCTGAAGACTGAAGTAGCCTAATAGTCTGTAGGTTGAAGTAGGCTAATAGTCTATAGCCTAAACTTCAGTCTATCTACCTGAGGTAGTACGATTTTATTTTATCGATCAACCGTTGTCAATAAATTGTTTTTTTCTTGACGGTAGAGGGTGAAATATGTATTATTTTTAGTATCTAAATAAAGTCTGTTTGATCCGTCAGGATAGGATTTAAATTTAAATCAAAAGAGTAATTAAAAAGGGGGGAAGGGTATGAAAAAGGCATTAGAAGGCGTTAAAGTATTGGACTTAACCCAATTCGAGGCAGGGACCACATGCACAATATTACTGGCATTCCTGGGGGCAGATGTAATAAAGGTTGAAAACCCGGCTACAGGTGATATGGGTAGATTTGCCTTCTCAGAAAAGCGAGCCGAGGGGATTGATTCATTTTACTTTATCCTTTTAAACCTAAATAAGAAGAGCGTAACCCTGAATCTAAAGGCCGAAAAGGGAAAAGAGATGTTCAAAGAGATGGTTAAAAAATCAGATATCGTGGTGAATAACTTTACTGTCGGAACCATGGATAGTTTAGGCTTGGGTTATGATGTCCTGAAAGAACTAAACCCAAAGATCATTAATGCATCCATCACAGGCTATGGAACCTATGGACCTTATAGGGATTACCCCTGTTTTGATATAGTAGCCCAGGCCACCGGCGGGCTGATGGGTGTGACGGGATATCCTGAGAATCCCCCTACTAAAGTCGGAACAGGTCTGGGAGACAGTATCGGTGCTATTAACCTGGCAGTTGGCATATTGGGTGCGTTGTATCAAAGGGAGAAGACGGGTGAAGGCCAGGAGGTAGAGGTTGCTATGCAGGATAGCATATTCAATACCTTAAGACCTGTTTACAACTTTTATTATGTTGGCGGCAGTAAACCCATAGAACGAACTGGCAACAAGACAAAGATGATAGCACCATGGAACAGCTATAAGACTTCAGACGGTTATGTGGTTATAGGACTTCTAACGAACCCCCTGTGGGAAAACCTCCTAAAGGCTATTGGAAGGGAAGATGCCCTTCCAGATCCAAGGTTTGCTGATCCATTGATCCGTGGTACGAATTGCGACGTGGTGGATAGCATGATCGAGGAGTGGACATCAAAGAAGTCGAAAATGGAGGCTATGTCGTACTTAGCTGGGAAAGGGGTTCCGTGTGGTGCCATTCTGGACATGACAGAGCTTTTGGATAACCCTCATCTCAGAGAGAGGGGTATGGTTACCGAGATTGAGCATCCTACCAGGGGTAAAATCGCTATCCTTGGGTCACCCATCAAGTTATCAAAATCAGAGACGAAAATCCAGCCCGCTCCCCTCCTTGGTCAGCACAATGAAGAAATATATGCTTCAATGTTGAATTTTACCAAAGAAGACCTTGCCAAGCTGAAGGAAGAAAAGGTAATATAACAGCCTTGTAGTAATGGTACTATCAGGGGAAACATAGTCTTTCAAAGCTCTCAATATACACAAAAGGAGAATTATGATTAGGATAAGAATACATGGAAGAGGTGGACAGGGGGCCGTTACTTTCGCCCATATGTTATGTCTGTCAGCCACTGAAGAGGGTAAATTTGGGCAGTCTTCCCAGGGACAGAGTTGGGACAGAAGGGGAACCCCTATGGAAGGATACGCCAGGATAGGAGATAAACCCATATCAGAGAGGGGTTTTATCGTTGAGCCCGATTATGTGGTTGTGTTAGACCCAACTATAGTAGGCGGAGTGAACCTGGAGGCAGGCATGAAGGATGATGGAAAGGTTATCGTCAATTCTCCTGTTGATCTCAAATTCAAACACCAATCTTTCTGCATAGATGCTACGTCTATCGCCCTTGACAAACTGAATGCCCCTATTACAAATACTGCAATGCTGGGAGCTTTTGCAGGAGCAACGGGTCTGATATGCCTGGATTCTATAGAAAGAGGCGTCAGACAGATACTTGGGAAGAAATTTTCAGAAGAGGTTATTACTAATAACATAGAAGCCGTCAGGGCTGCGTTTAATGAGGTAAAGTGATGGAAAGAGAGTATATAAGAGGAGGAGTTATCCACAACTCGGGGAATTCCGTGGTTTATAAGACCGGCGGTTGGAGGGTCTTTAAACCCATTATTGACCAAGCCAAATGTAATAGCTGTAAGCTGTGTTATTGGTATTGTCCTGATAGCTCTGTCGTATGGGAAAAGGACAATGTTGCCATAAACTATGAATACTGCAAAGGCTGTGGTATTTGTGCCCATGAATGCCCATCAGATGCAATTGAAATGGAGAGAGAAAAACTATGAAGATGTATTTGTCAGGTTCTGAAAGTGTAGCCCATGGTGTAAGACTCTCAAGAACAGAGGTCATATCTGCTTACCCTATTACACCTAATGTGTTTGTTTTGCAGACATTGGCGAATATGATAGATAGTGGAGAGCTGGATGCCGAGTCTGTAAATGCAGAATCAGAGATAGGTTCTATGAACATTTGTGCCGGGGCAACTGCTGCCGGGGTCAGGTCCTTTACATGTACATGTGCCCAGGGTTTAGCATATATGAAGGAGGTGCTATGGATGGCTTCGGGGATGGCATTGCCTGTAGTTGTAGCTGTTACCAGTCGTGCCATTGGTTCTCCTCAAACCTTTGCGTCGGACTTTTCTGACTCCCTCTCTGAAAGGGATGCAAGTTTTCTTCAGTTTTACTGTGAAAATGCCCAGGAAGCCCTTGATTCTACAATTATGGCATATAAGATCAGCGAGGATGAGAGAATCCTCCTTCCCAGCTTTGTAGTGATAGAGGGGTTTCGTTTATCCCACACCTATGAACTGGTAGATGTTCCTGATCAAGAAACGGTAGACCGATTTCTGCCCAGGTATAACCCAAAACACGCCTTCATAGATCCCAGGTACCCTATAATGCAGGGTGGACCGGCCCTTTCGGCCTCTCTCTTCGATAGCTTGAAGTACCAGCAGTATACGGCGCTGCAGAGGGCAAAGGGGATTATCAGAGAAACCTGCAAGGAATTTGCCGATCTTTTTGGCAGAGACTACCATGGTTTGACCGAGTCCTATAAGATAGACGACGCAGAATTGGTGGTAGTGGTTATGGGCTCTGTAACAAGCTTAGTAAGAGAGATGGTGGATGAATACAGAGAGAAGGGGCAAAAGATAGGGATGTTGAAACTAAGATGTTTCAGACCATTCCCAAAAGAGGAAATAATCGAGGGTCTCAAGGGTGTTAAAAAGATTCTGGTTTTGGATAGAGCTACTTCCCCTGGTTCCGATGGCATAACGTACATGGAGATCAAGGCAGCCCTGCAGCGTTCCCAGGCTATTGTATCGAACTACATTATAGGGAGCCAGGATATACTTCAAAGGGATCTTGCAGCTATTCTGGATACCACTTTAAATAGAGATGATGAATTCGTTGAATGGTATAATCAGGAATTTAAAGAAGATGTACTCCAGGTTATCGGGTATGATAACTATGATAAACTTAGAAGGTCTGAGGTAGTTGATAGACAGATCAAGGAAGGCGAGGATATACAGGCGCTGGGGAATCCTTTCTGCCCTGGGTGTGGTAGTTTAATCTGCGTTAAATTGGCTTTGAGCGTATTTGACAAAAATACCTTCGTTACGGCTAACTGCGGCTGTATGGGGGTAATACCTGCAGCCTTCCCTCAGACATGTCTCAAGGTTCCTTCTGCCTTCTTCAGCTTCAGCAGCGCGGGAGCAGCGGCAAGCGGGGTAGAGGTGGCATTGAAGAGAAAGGGGATGGATACGGACGTCTTTCTCTATGGAGGGGATGGGGGCATTCTCGACATAGGTCTTCAGACCCTGTCCGGGGCATTGGAGAGGGGTCATAATATAACCTATCTCCTCTATGATAACGAGGCATATATGAACACAGGCGTCCAAAGGAGCAGCGCTACCCCTTATCTGGCACGTACAAAAACAACACCATCGGGGAAAAAATCTCGCAAGAAGGATATAATGAAGATAGTGGAAGCCCATGAAAATGTATATACTGCTACAGCCTCTCCAGCCTATCCCCAGGATTTCCTGCGTAAAGTCAAGAAGGCAAGAGAACATAAAGGGCCATCCTTTGTATACGTTATTGGGCCCTGTCCCACAGGGTGGGAGTTCGATGCATCGCTAACCATAGAGATCGCCCGTCTTGCTGTTGAGACCGGTTCACTTGTGCTCTATGAATATGAAAACGGAAAGAGAACTATAAATCGGATACCGAAAAAGAGAAAACCCATCGAAGAATATCTTTCTAAACAGGGAAGGTTCTCACACCTTACATCGGAACAGATAGCAGAGATACAGAATGATGTGGATAAGAGGTTCAATGAGCTGGTCAGGCAGTCAAAATTAAAGTAAGGCAAATTATTTGACATCTACCTTTAAAAGACCAGATCCAGAAACTGTTTTAATATCCCTGCAGTAGCCCCCCAAATAATATGGCTGTTGTAGTGGTAGAAATAAACCGGGCAAGGCTTACCTTCACGAATCATAAGTTCTTCCCTGTGTATTTTTTCATCTAACAAAGCCTGTATTGGCACCTCTATGAGTTCATCTGTTTCATTGGCATTTATATTGAATTTATATGGATACGGTATAAAACCCACAAATGGGGAAATAACAAACCTTGTTGTAGTCACTACATCATCCAATTCTCCCAGTATTTCCACATCCTCGCTCTTGATGCCTACTTCCTCATAGCACTCTCTAAGGGCAGTAGCCATTAGCGTTTCATCTCCTTCATCATGAGATCCTCCCGGGAAAGAAATCTGCCCCTTATGATGTTGCACATCTTCCGTTCTCTTTGTAAACAAAATGTGGCACTTATCATCTTTGTAAAAGAGGGGTAAAAGAACCCCCGAAGGCTTAAAGCTATCATCAACGATGGTCTTTTTTGTTCTCTGAGAGAGGATTTTTCTAATCTTGTCCTTCATTTTATCAACCGATTTGTTATTAAACATATTCATAAGATAAAAGGTAACTACTCGGGCACAAAGTGGCAAAGGCACATAGGCACAAAGCAGAGCGGAGCAGGGTCGTTTCGTTGTTTTTTCCTAACTTTGTGCCTTTGGTGCTCTGTGCCTTTGTGCCTACCTGAGTAGTTACGATAAAAGATTTATTGGGAGGGGGAATGTGATAATAAATAGTCATATATCTTTTCCCCTGCCTCCAATCCCAGATCAATAAATTCTGGCCCGTACTTCTTCCCGGTATCAGTTCTGAAAGTGTCTTTTATTTTCATGATCCCTTTCAATCCCCTGGGGAAGTGCTCAACTATCAGCTCAATAGGGGTCCCGCGGAAATCTGCCATGTACCAAAGGGTTTCCGTAAAGTTGTCTATCCCCCATCTAAACTTATCGGCATCGTAAAGAGAATCGCTGATTATCTGTCCTAGAAGAGTCGAGACCTTTTTTGGTTCAACAAATGCCTCATGATTTGAAATAGCCTGAACTATAATCTCCTTTTCTCTCTCTTCCAATGAAAAATCCCTGAGTTTGATTCTTGCCTCTTTAGCACTGGCACTGGCGTGATTGGGTTCCTTCCTCTTAATGTCGTGCAGCAAACCTGATAGTTGGGCAATAACAATTGCTTCTTTGATCCGATCTGATTCCAAAGACTGCCTCTCTCCTTCAATAAAGACAAGGGCACCAATATCAATCGTTACCTTCTCGGCATGTTTCATGCCATGTCCCAGGTTGTCCGCTAATTGTTTGAACACCATGTCACGGCACTTTAATACCTCTGTATTGCTATTATATATCTCCTTTGACATTAAAAGAAGCCTCTCATGTTCTATATAGAAACTGGGGCACTTCGAACTTGAGGCTATTCTTTTTGACTCCTTCATCATCCTCTTATATATCTCTTTCACTAGTAGCCCCTTTGAACATACTTAATAAATAGTAACTGCTCAGGTGGATAGGCTATAGGCAGTTAGCCTGTAGGAGGAAATGATGCGCGACCATACGAAGCTCAGAGCATCTTGATTCGGTCAATGCACAGTGACTAACAGTCTTCAGCCTACAGTCTAAACAACCTGAGTATTTACAATAAATATTACCTTCCAGTATGTCCAAACCCTCCGGAGTCTCTCTCTGTCTTATCAAGTTCCTGAGTAAGCTCGAGAGAGGCACGGCAAACCCTGTTTATTATCATTTGAGCTATCCGGTCACCTCTTTTTATGGTAAAGGGTTCAGTACCAAAGTTTATAAGCAGAACCCCTATCTCTCCTCGATAATCTGCATCTATAGTGCCAGGGGAATTTACCAGACTTATCCCATTCTTGAAAGCTATTCCACTGCGGGGGCGGATCTGCGCTTCAAAGCCTTTGGGGATTGCAATAGCAACACCTGTAGGTATTAGTTTTCTTTCTCCCGGTTTTATAAAAACATCCTTGTCAACTGCGGCATAAAGGTCCATGCCGGCTGAGTGCTCGGTCATGTATCGGGGCAAGGGTACATCGCCATCCGTATCTTCTCTTACCCTTTTTATCTGAACCTTAACCTCTTCCATTTTCTTTAGGAACTCCTAAATTTCTGAACGAAACCTAACCCTGCCGCCTAACTGAATAAGTACTTACAAGAACAAAAATACCCAATTAAAAATCAGGTGTCAAGGCATTTCTAGGTTGGGTTAAGTTTGATGAAGCCGTCAAATTCGCTTGACATGGGTTATTAAGATGTATATAAATTCGAGGTCAAGGTAGTTTTAAACCCTCAATCCGTCAGAGGCGGA
>Ga0265296_1005022_pt1 | contig 11135 bp, 7 predicted proteins | sample MunlanPumphouse1_FD_189073 | JGI IMG/M metagenome (GOLD analysis project Ga0265296, IMG submission 189073) | Groundwater microbial communities from a municipal landfill in Southern Ontario, Canada - Pumphouse #1 | ecosystem: Environmental > Aquatic > Deep subsurface > Groundwater | place: Canada...
CGGAGCCGGCGGCCGGGTCCAGACCGCCGGCCGCCGCCGCACCGGCGGCCGGGGCGGAGCGGCCGGCCGTGCTCGGCATCATCGGCCGCCCCGGCAGCGGCAAGACGACGCTCATCGAGCGGCTGATCCCCGAGCTCGCCGCCTCGGGGCTGCGCGTGGCCACCGTCAAGAGCGTCGCCCGCTTCGAGATCGACGTGCCGGGCAAGGACTCGTGGCGGCACGCCCAAGCCGGGGCGGAGACGTACGCGGTGGCCTCCGCCGCCAAGCTGGCCTTCGTCACCGAGCTCCGCGCCGAGGCGGCGCTCAGCGACATCGTGCGGCGCTACTTCGCCGGCTACGACGTCGTCCTCTGCGAGGGCTACCGGCGCGAGGCGCCGCGGGTGGTCGAGGTGTTCCGCCGCGGCGCCGGCCACGACGAGCCGCTCTGCGGGCCCGAGGAGACGCTCGCCCTCGTGACCGACGCGGGCCTCTCCCATGACCACCGCTTCGGGCTCGACGAAAGTGGCCCCCTGGCTCGCTTCCTCGAGCGCCGCCTCGGCCTCACGGGCCCGGCCACGTAGCAGCCCCGACCGCCGGGCGACCTGGCCGGGTGGCAGCCGACGCCACGCGCGCAGCGCTGCCGCCGGCCGCCACCGAGACCGGGCGAGCGCCCACTGGCGCGGTGTTTGACAGCAGTGCTACCCTGTGCCTTGTCCGACTCCAAGCCCTTCGCCCTACGGCAATCGCTACGGGCGCTGGGCCGTACCATGGACAGACCATGGGGCAGCGCGGAATGCGCTGCCGTGGGCCCGCGGTGGAAACGCCCGGACCTCCTCGTGTTTGGAAAGGAGTATGGGATGCGCATCGCTGCGCGTTCGGCTGCGGGCCTTCGCGACGCCGGAGCCACCACGGGGCGTCCTGCCCACCCGGGTCTTCTGCCGCTGCGCTGCGACCGTCACGAGCTGGCCGGCGGCGTCGCCGACATCGGCATCATGGTCCCGCTGGCGTGCGGGGTGGCCGTGACCGCCGGCCTCAGCCTCGTCACCGTCTTCATCTCTGTGGCTCTCGTCTACGCCGTCGCAGCCCTGGCGTTCCGCGTGCCTGTACCGGTCCAGCCGATGAAGGCGATGGCCGCCGCGGTCATCGCCCTCGGCCTGTCGGCGTCCGTCGTCGCCGCCGCGAGCCTCGAGATCGGCCTGCTCTTCCTGCTGTTCGCCCTCACCCCGCTCGCCCGCCACCTCGGCCGCCTGTTCCCACTTGCGGTGGTCCGCGGCATCCAGCTGGCCATCGGGATCCTGCTCCTCAAGAGCGCGCTGCTGATGGCGGGGGGCGCGACCGCCTTCCCCGGCCTCCGCGTGAGGCTGACGATCGGCGGCCTCACGCTGACGGCCGGCGTGCTCGTGGCCCTCGCCATCGTCGTCTTCCTGCTCGCCGGCAGGGAGCGGAGCCGCCTTCCGAGCGGCCTGGTCGTGCTCGGCGCGGGGGCGCTCGTGGGGATCGCCCTGGCAGTCACCGGGGCGACGAGCCCCAGCCCCGTACCGTCCGGGTTCCAGCTCCCTCTCGCGCACTTGCCAGGCCTGCACGACGCCTGGATCGCCTTCTTCGCCGTCGTGCTGCCCCAGCTCCCGCTCTCGCTCGGGAACTCGGTGTTCGCTACTGACGACGTCCTGCACCACTACTACGGGGCGGCGGCGCGCCGCGTCTCGCCGCCACGCCTCTGCCTGAGCCTCGGGCTCGTCAACGTCGGCACCGGTCTCCTGGGCGGCATGGCGCTGTGCCACGGCTCCGGCGGCGCCACGGCGCACTATCGCCTCGGGGCGCGGACGGCGGGCGCCACGCTCGCGGCGGCGGGGCTCTACGCCTCTCTCGCCGCCGGCGCGGCTCTCGGCGTCTCGCCGCTGTTCGTGCCGGGCGCCGTACTTGCCGGCATGTTGCTCTACGTGGGCGTCGAGCACTGCCTCCTCTTGACCGACCTGACCGGCGCCGACGACATCGTCTGCGCCCTCCTGATCGCCACCGTGGCCCTGGCGGTGAACAACCTGGCGGTCGGCTTCCTGGTCGGCTGGCTGGCTTATTTGGGGCTCAAGCGGACGCCGCTGCGCCGCAGAGGTCTGCGCTGGCCGTTGCTCACCCAACGCCTGGCTCCACGGCCGCAGCCGCTGGAGGCGGACGCCGGCTGACCGCCACTCCGGGGGACCGGAGCGCTACGGGGGCGCCGGCCTCGACGCGCGGCGCCGGGTACACTGGGGAGCACATGATGCCTCAGTCCCTCGACGATCAAGTCGGCGTCGGCGTCCTCCTCGCCGGCGGCGGCAGCCGCCGTGCCGGCGTCGACAAACGCTTCCTCGTCCTCGAGGGGCGCACGCTGCTGCTGCGTAACCTCGCCTTCCTGCGCGGCCTCTTCCCCACCGTCGCGGTCGTGCTCGGCCAGGGCCAGGGCCTCGACCTCGGAGATGCCGGCGAGACGGAGGTCCTGCACGACGCGTGGCCGGGGAGGTCGCCCCTGGTGGGCATCGCCACCGCATTGGCACACTACCGGCGGCCGCTCTTCGCGATGGCCGCCGACCTTGGTTTCCCCGACCGCGGCGCCGCGGCTCGGGTGCTCGCCGCCTTCCCCGGCCACGACGCGGCGATGCCGGCGATGGGGCCGCACCACCAGCCGCTCTTCGCGGTGTACGGACCCGCCTGCCTGGCGCCGATGACGGCGCTGCTCGCGGCGGACCGCCACCGCATCGTGGAGATCCTGCCGGAGGTCAGGGTCACCGAGGTGCGGTTTCCCGACGACGCCCTGTTCCGTAACATCAACACCATGGACGAGTACGAAGCAGCGCGCCGCGAAGCGGCCGGCGCGGACGCGCCGGCCGGCGGCGGCGCGCCGCCGGCCCTGGTCGCCATCGTCGGCAAGAGCGACTCCGGCAAGACCACGCTGATCGAGAAGGTGATCCCGGAGCTGGTGAGGCTCGGCCTGCGCGTCGGCACCATCAAGCACGACGCGCACAGCTTCGAGATCGACCACCCGGGCAAGGACTCGTGGCGGCACGGCCAGGCGGGCGCCCTCGCCTACGCCATCGCCTCGCCGGAGCGCCTCGCCTTCATCACCCGGCTGGACGGCGAGATGCCCCTCGCCGAGATCGCCAGGCGCTACTTCGCGGGCTTCGATCTCGTGCTCGCGGAGGGCTACAAGCGCACCGCGCCCCACCGGGTGGAGCTCTTCCGCGTCGGCGCCGGCCACGCCGAGCCGCTGTGTGGCCCCGGCGAGGCCATGGCACTCGTCACCGACGCCCCTCTGCGCCACAAGCACGCCTTCGGCCTCGACGACGCCGCCGGCCTGGCGCGCTTCCTGGCGGTGCGGCTGGACTCGCTCCGGGACTACTGAGCCGCACCGCCGGCCTTCGTCCCTGCGCTCGCCCGGCAGGCTCGCCTGCCGCCCCCCGCGCGCCACCGCGTCGCCGCCCGCCGCCGGCCGGCCTTGGCGGCCCCAAGCCTCCCCCCGTACACTTGACAGGTTCGACCCCGGAGATAACATGCCCGTAATGCGGGCGTCGTGGTCCGCATCGTGGACATTTCGCAGTACAGCCGCGATCGCGTGCACCGCGGTACTCCCAGGCGAGCGAGGAGCGGAGGTCAGAGCATATGGCGGAGGACATGAGCAAGACCGGAGCCAGCGGCGAGAAGACGCTGGTCCGGGACATCAGCTTCTGCGGCGTTCCGGAGAACGGGTCCAACGCATCCATGGTGGACGTGAAGAACGGCAAGATCATCCGCATCCGCCCGATGCACTACGACTGGAAGTACAAGCGGGAGGACATGAACCCCTGGAAGATGGAGGTCAGGGGCTCGACGTTCGAACCGAGCATGAAGACGCTCATCCCGCCGTACAGCATCGCCTACAAGAAGCGCGTCTACTCGCCGGCTCGCATCCGCTACCCGATGCTGCGCGTCGACTTCGACCCTGACGGCGAGCGCAACCCGCAGAACCGCGGTGAGAGCAAGTACAAGCGCATCTCGTGGAAGGAGGCGCTCGACCTCATCACCGGCGAGATGGAGCGCATCAAGGCCAAGTACGGTCCCACGGCGCTGCTCTACCAATGCGACCAGCACGGCGAGAACAAGGTCGTGCAGGCCTGCCACGGCGCCGGCCGCAAGCTGCTGCGCTCCTGGGGCGGCTTCACGCTGCAGATCCGCCAGCCCGACAGCTGGGAGGGTTGGTGGTGGGGCAACAAGCACTTCTGGGGCTGCGAGCCGGTCGGCCAGGGGAAACAGAGTAACCTGCTCTGGGACATCTCGAAGAACGCCGAGCTGCTCCTCTTCTGGGGCTGCGACCAGGAGACCACCCCTTGGGGTTGGCAGGGCCAGCTCCCCAGCCGCCTGAGCTACTGGTGGAGCGAGCTCGGCATCAAGCAGATCTACGTCTGCCCGGACCTCAACTACGCCGCCGCCGTGCACGCCGACCGCTGGATCCCGGTGCTGCCCAACACCGACGCCGCCCTCTACCTGGCCATCACCTATCAGTGGTTCAAGGACGGCACCTACGACAAAGCCTATCTCGCCACGCACGCCGTGGGCGTCGAGAAGTACGAGGCCTACGTGATGGGTGAAGAGGACGGCGTCAAGAAGACGCCGGAGTGGGCGGCGCCGATCACCGGCGTCCCCGCCCGCACGATCAAGGCGCTGGCCAAGGAGTGGGCGAGCAAGCGCACGACCGTGGTCATCGGCAACGGCGGCCCCGGCATCCGCGGCCCCTACGCCACCGAGCCGGCCCGCCTGCAAGCGATCTGCCTCGCCATGCAGGGCCTCGGCAAGCCGGGCGTGAACCAGGCCAAGATGATCGAGTGGGGCCTCTTCGACAAGCCCGACCAGTACGCCCAGCCCAAGCCGCTGCGGGTGCCCAACCTGCGCAGCGCCTACACCGGCGGCCACCCCGACGAGTCCAACCACCCGTCGTTCGTCCCCAAGACGTACGTGCCCAAGGCCATCCTCGAGGGCGAGTGCGACTGGTGGGGCTGCGAGTCCGAGACGGCCGACCGCACCAACCAGTTCGTGCACTACAAGTACCCGGCCGACGGCTGCTCCAAGATCCACATGGTCTGGACCGACTCGCCCTCGTGGATCACCTGCTGGAACGCCGGCAACGACTACGTGCGCGCCATGCGGCACCCCGACATCGAGTTCATGTTCGCCCAGCACCCGTGGCTCGAGAACGACTGCCTGCTGGCCGACCTCATCCTGCCCGTGAACACCAAGCTCGAAGAGGACGACATCGCCGGCGACATCTTCAGCGGCCAGTACAACCTGCTGTTCCCCGAGCACAAGTGCGTGGAGCCGCTCGGCGAGAGCTTCAGCGACTACGAGATCGCCTGCATGATCGCCGAGCGCCTCGGGCTGCTGGAGGAGTACACCGGCGGCAAGTCCATCCCCGAGCTCATCAAGCACGGCTACGACACCTCCCGCGTGGAGGACCTCATCTCGTGGGAGGAGCTCAACGAGAAGGGGTACTTCGTGGTGCCCACGGCCGACGGCTGGGAGGACGTGCCGGCCGGCTTCTACAACTTCTACATGGACCCCGAGAAGTACCCGCTCACCACACCGACCGGCAAGCTCGAGTTCGAGGCCACCGGCCTGCTCGAGCATTTCCCCGACGACCTCGAGCGGCCACCGGTGCCCAAGTGGGTGGCCCAGGGCATCAGCCACGAGGAGACCATCGGCACCGAGCGCTCCAAGAAGTATCCGCTGCTCGTCTGCTCCAACCACCCGCGCTGGAGCGTGCACTCGCAGCACGACGACATCACGTGGCTGCGTGAGATCGACACCTGCAAGGTCAAGGGCCCGGACGGCTACCAGTACCACCCGCTGTGGCTCAACCCCGTGGACGCAGCGAAGCGCGGCATCAGGCACGGCGACATCTGCTCCATCATCAACGACCGCGGGACGGTGCTCGCCGGGGCGTACGTCACCGAACGGGTGATGCCCGGCGTGGCCTACATCGACCACGGCTCCAAGTGGGACCCGATCGTCCCCGGAGAGATCGACCGCGGCGGCGCCATCAACACCATCGTGCCGCGCAACACGACCTCGAAGAACGCGGTCGGGCACGCGGTGAGCGGCTTCCTCGTCGAGGTCGAGAAGACCGACATGGAAGGCCTCAAGCGCAAGTATCCGGAGGCCTTCGAGAAGCCCTTCCACCCCTGCGCCGGCCCCAACATGGAATCGTGCCTCGCGGGAGAGCTGTGATGGGAAAAGTACTCGTCATAGACATCACGATCTGCAACGGCTGCCACAACTGCCAGGTGGCCTGCAAAGACGAGCACGTGGGCAACGACTGGGCGCCCATCGCCAAGCCCCAGCCGGACACCGGCCAGTTCTGGAACAAGGTCGAATCGATGACCCGGGGCAGCGTGCCGAAGGTAAAGGTCAGCTATCTGCACTCGATCTGCCAGCACTGCGACGACGCACCGTGCATCGTGGCCTGTAACGCGGAAGCGATCTACAAACGCGACGACGGGGCCGTGATCATCGACACCGAGAAGTGCCGCGGCAACCAGCTCTGCCTGGCCGCGTGTCCCTACGAGGGCGTCATCTACTTCAACGACTCCCTGAACATCGCCCAGAAGTGCACCTTCTGCGCCCACCTCCTGGACGACGGCTGGACCGAGCCGCGCTGCGTCGACGCCTGCCCCACCGGCGCCTTCACCTTCGGCGAGGAGGAAGACCTCAAGGACCTCATCGCCAGAGCCCAGCCGCTCAAGCCCGGCCTCTCGGTGAAGCCCCGCGTCTACTACATCGGCCTGCCCAAGCCGTTCATCGCCGGCGCGGTGTTCGACAGCGAGGCGGACGAGTGCAGCGAGGGCGCCACGGTCACGGCCACCGGCGTCGCCGGAGGCGCGCCGCTGAGCGTCACCACCGACAGCTACGGCGACTTCTGGCTGCGCGACCTGGAGCCCGGTGAGTACACGCTGCTCATCGAGAAGGACGGCTACCTGCCCCAGAAGTTGGGCCCGGTGGACGCCACCGCCGACATCAACGTCGGCGACATCGCCGTCTGGAAGACCTGAGGCGGGCGCGCGGCGACGCGCCCGCGACGAGGGCGAAGAAGAAGAGGGGGCCGGCCCCGGGGCCGGCCCCCTCCTTGCGCTTCAGGGCCTCGGCGAACGGGCGGCGTTCGGCCGGCCGCACGTCAGTCGGGCGGCGGCCCGGGAAGCCGACCGCCGCCGAGCCCATCCACCAGGTCGGCAAGCGCTGCGCCGCCCAAGTGCCCGATCATCGCCTCCTCGGCGGCCACGAAGGTGTCGTGGACGGCGCAGGCACCGTCCAGGCGGCAGGGCCCGCCGCGCAGCACGCACGACTCGCGGTGGCTGCCCCCCTCGATCGCCTCGATGACGGCGAGCAGGCTGATCTCCGGCGCGGGGCGGGCAAGCCGGTAGCCACCGGCCCGCCCAGGCACGCTGTCGACGAGCCGCGCGCGCACGAGGTCGCCCATCACCTGAGGCAGGAAGCGCGGCGGGATCGCCATGTCGGCGGCGATCCGGCGGGCGCTGAGCAGGCTGCCGCCGGGGTCGCGCGCCAGGGCCAGCATGGCGCGCACCGCGTAGTCACCGCGCTTGGTGAGTTCCAGCCGCATGGCGCTACTCTACTCGGCCCCGCCGCCGGCCGCGTGCTCCGCCTCGCGGAGCGGCAGCACGCGCGCCGCCAGGGTGAAGACCAGCGCCCCGAAGCAGAGCACTCCGAGGGCCACGAGGTACTCCACCAGGCTCGGCTTGTAGAAGAGGCTCAGGGCAAAGGAGTCGCTGCCCATCGGCTGCCGCGTCCCGATAGAGACCCCCGGCGGGTAGGGCACGGTCGCGTAGGAAAGGCCGTTGAGGACGATGTTGACCCGGTGCACGAGGATACCGGCGACGGCCAGCAGCGACGCGAGCGCCACCCAACGCACGTCCGCCCGCAGACGGCGCTGGGCGAGCAGCACGAAGGGGACGACGAGTCCGACGATCACCTCGAACCAGAAGAAGCCCGCGTAGGGGCCCGTCAGGAGACGCGCGGCGGGGTCGGCTTCGAAGCTCGCCCCCGGGTACGCGGCGGTGAGCATCTCGGAGAAGACGAGGAAGCCCTCCACCGCGACGAACACCGCCAGCATGCCGCCCAGGTACGCGACGAGGTCGTCGCGGAAGGACACCCTGCCCGCGCGCCGCACGATGAGCGCGAGCAGGATCATGAGCGCCGTGCCCGAGACGAGAGCGGAGGCGATGAACAGCGGCGCCATGACCGCCGAATACCAGAACCCGCGCGAGATCTGCAGGCCGAAGATCCAGGCGGTGATGGAGTGCAGCAGGATCGCCGCCGGGAGGCCCACCGCGGCGAGCACACCCTTGACACGCTCGTCGCGCTGGGCGTCGGCCACGCCGGTGCCCGTCCCCAGAGCCAGCCGGCTGCCGGCGCGCGCGAGGTCGGCACGCGTATACACCCACACATACGTCACCGAGATCAGGAGGTAGAGGGTGACGATGGTGAGGTCCCAGATCAGCGGTGAGGTGAAGTGCGGGTAGCGCAGCAGGTGCCAGGCGCGGTCCGGGCGGCCGATGTCGGGGAGCAGGAAGAGGCCCGCGACCATGACGGCCACCGTGGCCTCGAGCACCGCCAGGCGCACCACCGGCTTGAGGCGGGCGGCGCCGAAGAGCCGGCCGGCGGAGGCGACGATCAGCCCGCCGGCCGAGAGCCCGACGAAGTACATGAAGAGGGTGATGTACAACCCCCACATCATGGGGTTGCGCATGTTGGTCACGGCCAGCCCGTTGGCGAGCTGGTAGACCCAGGCTCCGAGGCCTGTGGCCAGGCCGGCGGCGAGCAGCGCGAGCCACACCAGCGTGGCCCGGCTGAGGCGCCGCGCCGCCCGAGGCAAGGCGGTGGTGGCGACGGTGCTCATGCTTCCAGTCCTCTCTTGCGGCGCGGCGGCAGGTAGTAGACGCGCGGGTCGGTCCCGCGCTCCTCGAGGAGCTGGGAGCCGCCGCGCTCCCTGATGAGGCGGCTGACGCGGCTCTCGGGGTCGTTGAGGTCGCCGAAGGTCCGCGCCTGCGCCGGGCACGACCACACGCACGACGGCACCTGCCCGTCCGTGAGCCGGTGCACGCAGAACGTGCACTTCTCCATCGTCCCGATGGGCCGCGGCTCGACCATGCCCGTATCGAAATCCGTGGGCCGCTCGGCGCGGCCCCAGTTGAACACGCGCACCCCGTAGGGGCAGGCCACGAGGCAGAAGCGGCAGCCGATGCAGCGCGCGGAGTCCTGCATGACCACGCCGTCCTCACGAGGGTAGGTGGCCTGCACCGGGCAGACTTTGGTGCAGGCGGGGTTCTCGCAGTGCTGGCAGGCGAGCGGCAGCCAATGCATGACGAGCTCGCCCTGTTCGAGGTAGGGCGTGTCGAGCGCGTCGCCCACCGTGTCGATGCGATTCCACCACATCCCCAGTGGGACGTCGTTCTCGGACTTGCAGATCACGCAGCACGACCAGCAGCCGATGCAGCGCTCCTGGTCGACGACCATGCCCCAGCGCGGCGCCTCGGAGACTGGCCCGATCTCCCCGTACTCGCGGGACGCCGGAGGGAGCGCCTCGATCGGCGAGACCTTCTCAGCCATCAGTCACCTCCTGGTACGCCAGGGCGGCGGTCTCGCCTTCCGGCGCGCCGCCGGGCCCGACCCGCGTCACCTCGCAGCGGCAGTCCTTCCAGCCCGTGGAGGGCGCCCACATGTTGGCCACGTAGTGGATCTCGTGGATGGGATTGACCTCCGACGAGGTGAGCTCGTTGACGCTCTTGCCGCCGCCGAGCTGGCGGCTCCACCAGCCCTCGAAGAGGGTCGCCGTACCGGGGCGCGCGGCCTCGGTGACGTGCGCCCAGGCACGCACCCGGCCGCGCGTGTTGGCAATCTCGACGAGGTCGCCCTCCTCGATGCCGCGCTCGGCCGCGGTGGCCGGGCTGAGCAGCACGGGCGCCCGGCCGCCGGTGATCTCGTTGAGCCAGGCGACGTTGGCGTAGCTCGAGTGGATACGCCACTTGGAGTGCGGCGAGAGCAGGGCGATCGGGTACTCGCCGGGGTCGTGGATCCCGTCGTCGTGGGGAGCCTTGTAAGTGGGGACCGCTTCACCCGACTCCAGAAAGCGGTCCTCCTCCTTGTAGAACTCGGCCCGCCGCGTGGGCACGAAGACGGCCGTCGCCTCCAGTGGCGCCGGCAGGGACTGCGGCGGGAACGGCACCAGCTCCTCGACCTGCCGGATGAAGGCGACGTCGGGGTCGGGCACGCCGAGCCGCACCGGCCCCGCGCGCAGCTGCTCGAGCGTGATGCCTTCGGCGGGGCCGCCGCGGGCGAGGATCGCCGCGATCGCCTCTTCCTCCGTGACGTCGAAGTGCCGCGCGAAGACGGCCGGGTCGATCCGCTTGATGAGCTCCTGCCACATCCAGAGCTCAGGCCGCGACTCGCCGACCGGCGGGATGGCCGCCTGCTGGATCTGCAGGTAGGGATGCAGCGGCGTCGCCGTGAGGTCCGTCTTCTCGTACCAGGTGGCGGCCGGCAGCACGATGTCGGCCCACTTCGCGGTGTCGGTCATCTGGTGGTCGACGACGACGATGAGCTCGCAGGCCGCGAGGGTCTCGTGGAGGCGGTTCACGTCCATGGCCTGGAGGAACAGGTTGGCGAACGTGCAGATCAGCGCCTTGAAGCCGTTCTCCGGGTACGGGACGGCCTCGTGCATGGTCTCGCTGCGGCCACGCACGAAGTAGACGCTGGGGACGATCTTCGCCTTGACGTCGCCCAGGTTCCACCAGGGCGAGGTGTCGACGCGGACCTTGTACTGGCCGACGTACACCGAGTAGCCGCCGCCCGAGCGGCCGACGTTGCCGGTGAGGGCGGCGAGCAGCGCGAAGGCGCGGCCATTGAGATCGCCGTGGAACCAGTGGTTGCCGCCCCCGCCCATGATGACGGCGGCGGGGCGCTCCGCGGCGTAGCCGCGCGCCACGCGGACGGTCGTCTCGGCGGGCACGCCGGTGACCTCCGCGGCACGCTCGGGCGTCCACTCGTCGAGCTCGGCGCGCACGAGCGCGAACCCCGGCGTGACCTTCACGCGCTCGCCGCTCTTGAGCCTCAATGTGAAGACGCCCTCGAGCGCCGCCTCG
>Ga0265296_1005023_pt1 | contig 11134 bp, 13 predicted proteins | sample MunlanPumphouse1_FD_189073 | JGI IMG/M metagenome (GOLD analysis project Ga0265296, IMG submission 189073) | Groundwater microbial communities from a municipal landfill in Southern Ontario, Canada - Pumphouse #1 | ecosystem: Environmental > Aquatic > Deep subsurface > Groundwater | place...
CCGTCTCGTCGTCCTGGACGATGAACTTGTCCTTGGCGCTACGACCGGTGTGCTTGCCGGTTTCGACGACCAGCGGACCGTCCTTGGCGAGCAGCCCTTCGCCGTGGCGGATCGCATCTTCGATCAGCGCCGAGGTACCCCAGTTTTCGGCGACCTCCGCCTGCGTTTCGACGGTCTGATTGCCGATCGCCACCTGTGTCATCGTTCAAGCCTTTCCCAAGTCCGTCGGCCCCGATTGCATAGGTATGCAGGGCATGCCGCGCAAAAGGGCAGGCCCGCATTACCATGGGTGCCGACGTGACGCCGATTCCGTAAATTAAAGGTCGCGTTAGCGAGGATGTCGAAAGAGGTCAAAAGATTCCAGCGCGCCGCTGTACCGTTCCGTGGCAGTTGTCGGTGGAGCAGGGATCGGCTAGCTCTGCCAGCGGCCCCGCCCAACGGAAAGAGCATGACGGCAACTATCGCGCTGGTCGACGACGACCGCAACATCCTGCAATCCCTGTCGATCGCGCTGCAGGCCGAAGGCTTTGTGACGCGCGTCTATTCGGATGGCGAGGCAGCGCTCAAACCGCTGATTGACAATCCCCCCGACCTGGCGGTGTTCGACATCAAGATGCCGCGAATGGACGGGCTGGAGCTGCTGCGCCGCCTGCGCGAAAAAAGTCAGCTGCCGGTGATCTTCCTGACCAGCAAGGACGACGAGATCGACGAGGCGCTGGGGCTGGCGATGGGCGCCGACGATTATATCGCCAAGCCTTTTTCGCAGCGGCTGGTGATCGCACGCATCCGCGCGATCCTGCGCCGCGTCGAGCTGAACCAGAATGCGCCCGCGGGCGACGACGAACCCGTCGCCGAGCCGATCACCCGCGGGCGGCTGAGCATGGACCCGGCGCGCCACAAGGTCGCGTGGGACGGCAGGGATGTGACCTTGACCGTCACCGAATTCCTGATCCTCGAAACGCTCGCCGCGCGCCCCGGCATCGTGCGCAGCCGCAACCAGTTGATGGACGCCGCCTATCAGGACGATGTCTATATCGACGACCGGACGATCGACAGCCACATCAAACGCCTGCGCCGCAAGTTCCGCGAGGTCGATCCTGAATTCGACGGCATCGCGACGCTGTACGGGGCGGGTTACCGCTTTGCCGACGATGGCTGAGGCGCTGCAGCCCGACGCGAGCATCGCCGAGCAGGAGGAATCGCCGCTCGTCTGGTCGGCGCGCTGGTCGCTGACGACGCGGATTCTGGCGGTCAACATCCTGGCGGTCGCTCTGCTCGCGGGCGGCTTTTATTATCTCGACACCTATCGCAGCCGGCTGGTCGATACGCGCATCGAGGTGATGAAGGATCAGCTGGCGATGCTCGACAGCGCGCTGGAGGCGGCGCGGCCCGATCAGCGGACCCAGCTGATCGAAGAATTTACCGCCGCGACCGAGTCGCGGCTGCGCTTCTACGACGCCGACGGACGGCGGATTTCGGATAGCTTCGAAACCGGCCCAGCGACCTATACGCTGCGCGATCCCAATTTGCAGGCGTGGCAGCGCGACGCCGCGCGCGCGATGGATCGCGGCATAGACTGGATCGTCGGCGCGCCCTCCTATCCCGATTTTCGCGAACCCGCGGTCGACAACGCCGCGGCTTGGCCCGAAGTCGTGGAAGCGCAGCGCGGCGGGCTGGCGGCAAGCCGTTTCCGCTATGCCCCCGAACGCACCCCGCTACTGAGCGCCGCGAGTGTCGTCGACCTCGAAGCGCCGCAGGTGGTGCTGATGACGCTCAACGCGCGCGACATCACGCGTACCGTGCGCGCCGAGCGCTTCCGTCTGGCGATCGTCGTCGCCGTCGTGCTAATCACTTCGATCCTGCTCTCGCTGTTTCTCGCGCGCACCATAGTCCGCCCGCTCCGGCGCCTCGCGCGCGCCGCCGTTCGCGTCCGGTTGGGCCGCGCCCGCGAAGTCGTGGTCCCGCGCCTCCCCAGCCGCCGCGACGAGATCGGAACGCTCGCGCGCGCGCTGTCCGACATGACGCAGGCGCTGCGCCAACGCATCGACGCCGGCGAACATTTTGCCGCCGACGTGACGCACGAGCTGAAAAACCCGATCGCATCGGTGCGGTCGGCGATCGAGGGGCTCGGCCGCGTCAAGAATGACGAGCAGCGTGCGCAGCTGCTGAGCATCGCCGACGAGGATGTCCGGCGGCTTGACCGGCTGGTCAACGACATCAGCGAAGCGAGCCGCGTCGATGCCCAGCTGTCGCGCACCCTGTTCGAGCCGATCGACGTCGGCATGATGATCGAATCGATGCTCGCCGCGCGCACCGCGCGCATCGATGCCGACACGCCGCACCCGCGCCTCGCCTTTGCCCGGCCCCGTAAGGGGACGACTTTGGTGATGGGCGATGGCCACCGGCTCGAGCGCGCGATCGACAATGTCATCGACAATGCGATCAGCTTTTCGCCGCCGACAGGCCTCGTCTGCATTGCCGCGACGCGGCTGGGTGACGAGGTCCATATCCGCGTCGACGACGACGGCCCCGGCATCGACCCCGAACAGCGCGAGGCGATTTTCCGCCGTTTCCACAGCGAACGTCCCGCTGGCGAGGCCTTTGGCCGCCATAGCGGCCTCGGCCTCGCGATCGCGCGCACGATCATCGAGGGGCATAGCGGCACGATCAACGCCAAGGACCGCGACGACGGCAAGCGGGGCGGCAGCCTGCTGATCACCCTGCCCGCGAACGAGGGGGAAACCGTCGCGGGCTAACGCCGCGCATCCTATCACCTTGCAGCGCAGCATAGTCACCGGTAAGCCTTGCGCGATGCTGCCCAGCCGGACCCGACCCGATATCGTCAATATCCATGCGAGCTGCGTTGCCGCGGGCAGCCGCGGCATTTTGCTGCTCGGCCTGTCCGGACAGGGCAAGTCCGATCTGGCGCTGCGGCTGATCGATCGCGGCGCACGGCTGGTTGCCGACGATCGCTGCGACATCTGGTTCGAACGCGACCGTTTGTGGTGCCGTCCGCCAGCCGAGCTGGCGGGAAAGCTGGAAGTGCGCGGGCTGGGGATCGTCGAGAAGGCCTGGGTCGCGCCGGTGCCACTGGCAATCGCGGTACGCCTCGCCGATCGCTACGAGCGCATGCCCCCCGAACGCGCGGTCGAACGGATCGCCGGGTACGACCTGCCGTCGCTAACCTTGTCGGCGTTCGAGGGCTCGGCGCCGATCAAGGTCATGCTGGCGCTCGACCGGCTGGCGAGCGGAGCATGACCGCGACCACCGAAGCGCGCCTGCTCCTGGTCACCGGCCTGTCGGGTGCGGGCAAATCGACGGTGCTCAAGGTGCTCGAGGATCTTGGCTGGGAAGTCGTCGACAATTTGCCGCTCGCGCTGCTCGAAACATTGATCGACGCGCCGGTGAAGCGCAGCGAGGCGGGACGGCCGCTCGCGGTCGGGATCGACAGCCGGAGCCGGGGGTTTCGTCCCGCATTGCTGGTGCAGCGCATCAAGGCGCTGCGCGAGATCGGCGGGCGCGATGTCCAGACTTTGTTCCTCGACTGCGCCGGGGCCGAGCTCGAACGCCGCTTTTCCGAAACGCGGCGCCGCCACCCGATGGCCGAGGATCGCCCCGCCGCCGACGGCATCGCGCGCGAACGCGAGATGATGGAGCCGCTGCGCCGCTGGGCCGAGCATGTCATCGACACCACCAATTACAGCAGCAATGACCTGCAGCAAGAGGTCCGCCAGCGCTTTGGCGACAGCGATCACAACGAACCCGTGCTCAACATCTTGAGCTTCGGCTTTGCGCGCGGGCTCCCGCGCAACGCCGACCTAGTGTTCGACATGCGCTATCTGCGCAACCCGCATTGGGATTCCAAGCTGAAGCCCGGCACCGGTCTCGATGCCGACGTCGCCGCCTATGTGATGGCCGATCCCGCCTATGAAGACAGCGTGGCACAGATCGAAAAGCTGATCCTTACGCTGCTGCCGCGCTATCGCTTTGAGGGCAAAAGCTATGTCACCATTGCGTTCGGTTGCACCGGCGGGCGCCACCGGTCGGTCCATGTCGCGGCGCGTGTGGCCCAAACGCTACGCGCGTCCGGACATGAGCCAGTGCTAACCCACCGCAACCTTGACTCTGCCCCGCAAGATGGGCTTGAGGGCAAGCCCCCGTCTGCGCCTTCCGCAGCGGTTGGAAAAACATAAGGGTCTCGCAGTTCATGCCCACCGATAAAGCCTTGCCGTTGCTGGGAATGGTCCTTGTCACCCACGGCCGTCTGGCCGAGGAGATGGTGCGCGCGATGGAGCACGTCGTCGGGCCGCAGCGCGCCATCGCGACCGTCTGCATCGGCCCCAACGACAATATGGAAATGCGCCGCCGCGAAATCGCCGATGCGATTCGCGCAGTCGATGAGGGGCGCGGCGTCGTCATGCTGACCGACCTGTTCGGCGGCACCCCGTCGAACCTGGCGATCAGCCTGCTCGAATCGGGACGCACCGAAGTGATCGCCGGGGTCAATTTGCCGATGCTGATCCGCCTCGAAAGCGCGCGCAAGTCGATGGAGCTGCGCGCCGCGGTGATCGCCGCCAAGGAAGCGGGGCAGAAATATATCTCGGTCGCCTCCGAAATGCTGGGGGTTGGTTCGTGACCGCGGTTTCGGAGACCGTCGAGATCACCAACCAGCGCGGGCTGCACGCGCGCGCCAGCGCCAAATTCGTCACCTTTGTCAGCCGCCTGCCCGAAACGGTTTCGGTCGAGGTCGAAAAAGGCGGATCGCGCGTCAACGGCACCTCGATCATGGGCCTGATGATGCTCGGCGCCGCGAAGGGCGACACGATCACGATCCATACCAGCGGCGACGGCGCCGATGCCGCGCTGCTCAAACTGGTCGGGCTGGTCAAGGACAGCTTCGGCGAGGATTGACCGGATGACCGGTCGCCGCACCACCATTGAAAGCCTTTCCAACCCGCTGATCAAGCGGATGCGCCTGCTGCGCGAAAAGCGCCATCGCCGCACCGAGGAACTGTTCCTCGCCGAAGGGCTGCGGATCGCGACCGAGGCGCGCGAGGCGGGGGTGTTGCCGTTGTGGCTGTTCCTCGGGCCGGAGGGTGACGCGCACCCGCTCGCCGCGGCGCTGGTCGCCGATACGCTGGCGGCGGGCGGCGAGGTGATCGACACCACCCCCGCGATCCTCTCCAAATTGTCGGGCAAGGACAATGCCCAGACCGTCGTCGGCATCTATGCCGAACCCAAAACCGCCCTCGCCGATCTCGACCGCACGACCGCGCCGATCTGGCTGGTCGCCGAGCGGCTGCGCGATCCCGGCAATCTCGGCACGATGCTGCGCACCGGCGATGCGGTGGGCGCGGGCGGGCTGATCCTGCTCGACGAGAGCACCGATCCCTATGCGGTCGAAGCGGTGCGCGCGAGCATGGGGGCGATCTTTACGCAAGCGCTGGTGCAGGCGCGGTGGGACGAATTTCTGCCCTGGCTGCGGCAAGGGCCGGGGCAGCTGGTCGCGACCTGGCTGGGCGACGATACCCAGGATTATCAGGCGGTGCGCTATGCCGCGCCAACCTTCATCCTGACCGGCAATGAATCGCAGGGGATGCCGGGCGAATATGCCGATGCCGCCGATCTGCGGGTGAAGATGCCGATGATGGGCAAGGCCGACAGCCTGAACGCCGCGGTCGCGACGGCGGTGATGGCGTATGAGGTGTTGAACCAGCGGCGAAACGGCTAAAAGCGGTTCATCGGGCGGCCATCGCCCCCTATTATCATTCGTCATCCCGGACTTGATCCGGGATCCCGCTTTTCGACCGAAGCGCCAACAGCGGGACCCCGGGTCGAGCCCGGGGTGACGAGATTTGGAGAGCGTCCCATGACCCGATATTTGCCACTTGCCGCGTTTCTGGTGCTCGCCGCCTGCGCCGCCGACGCGCTGCCACCGGAGCCCGCCAACCCGCCCGTCCCCGCCGCGGCCTATCTCGCGCTCGGCACCGAGCCCGGCTGGACGCTCGAGATCACCCCGGCGCGGCTCAATTACGACGGCGACTATGGCGCGACCAAAATCATGGTGCCGAACCCCGGCGCCAAACCGTCGCTGAACGGCCGCACTTATGTCAGCGACCGGCTGTCGGTGGTGATCAAGACCGCGCCGTGCAGCGACGGGATGAGCGACCGCCGCTTTGCCGACACGGTGCGCGTCGTCGCCGATGGCAAGACGCTGCAAGGCTGCGGCGGCACAATCTTGCCGCCCGACACGCTGGCGGGATCGAGCTGGACCTTTGTGTCGATCGGCGGGGTCGCGGTGGCGAAGGACCGGCCGACTTCACTGCAATTCGACGGTTCGCGGCTGAGCGGTAGTGCGGGCTGCAACCGCTTTTCGGGGGGCTACAAGACGGCGGACGGCACGCTGACCGCCGGGCCGCTGATGGCGACCGAGATGGCGTGCCCCGGTCCGGGCATGAAGCAGGAGGCGGCGTTTTTCCAGTTGATGGCGGCGCCGGTGCGCCTGACCTTCGCCGACGACGGGACGCTGATTTTCACCGGGAGCGCAGGGCGGACGGCGGTGTTGAAACGGGTGATCTAACCCGTCGCCCCCGCGAAGGCGGGGGCCGCTGGAGGTTTATCCAGCGGCGAAGAAAAAGGCCGACAACGGCCCCCGCCTTCGCGGGGGCGACGGGTATTACTCGCCGTCGTTCACCGCCGCGGGCGCCGCCGCCAGCTTCGCCAGCGGACGCGCCGCCTGTTCGACGACCGGCAGCACCGCGATCTCCTTGTCGCCGGTTTCGATATCGAGCGCCTCGAACCGTTTCGCCTGCGTCAGCACCTGCGATTCGAAACTGCCGACGAAGGCATTATACGCCCCCGTCGCCTGATCGAGATTGCGCCCGACCTTGGCGATGTGCGACCCCATCACAGACATGCGCGCGTAAAGCTCCTTGCCAAGCGCGGCGATCTCGCGCGCCTGATTGGCGAGCTTTTCCTGCCGCCACACCGCGGCGACGGTGCGCGCGATCGCGATCAGGTTGGTCGGGGTGGCGAGCAGCACTTTACGTTCGAACGCATAGTCCCACAGCGTCGGATCCTGATCGAGCGCCGCGGCAAGGAAATGTTCGCCCGGCACAAACATCACGACAAAATCGGGGGTGTCGTCGAACTGGTTCCAATAGGCTTTGGCGCCCAGTGTATTCACATGCGCCTTCATCGCCGCGGCGTGGGCGGCGAGATGCAGCGCCTTTTCACGCTCCTCGACCGCACCGAACGCATCCTGATAGGCATTGAGCGACACTTTGGCGTCGATCACCAGGCTTTGCCCGCCCGGCACCTTGACGACCACATCGGGACGCAGCCGTCCGCCGTCGCCGTCGGTCACGCTGACCTCGGTCTGGAAATCGGCATGTTCGGACAGGCCGCAGCTTTCAAGGACGTTCTTGAGCTGCTGCTCGCCCCAGCGCCCGCGCGCCTTGGGCGCGTTGCGCAGCGCATTGACCAGCTTCGCCGCTTCGCTCGACACGCGTTCGGTGCCTTCGCGCATCGCCGCGATCTGGCCGTGAAGCAGGCCAAAGGCGTTGCGCCGTTCGGCTTCGACCTTGCCGACCGCCTCCTCATATTTCTGGAGCCGCTCGTGAACGGGCGACAGCAGCGCTTTCAGATTCTGCCCCGCGGTCGCTTCGCTTTCCTTGAAGCGCGCTTCGGCGCGTTCGAGGAACGCCTTTTGCGCGCCGTCAAGCATCACCTGCCCGACCTCGCGGAACTGCGTCGTCAGTGCCGCTTGCGCGTCCTTCAGCTGCGCGATCTGTGCATCATGCGCGGCGTCGCGCGCGCGCTGTTCGCTGAGCAGCGAGGCGAGCTGGATGTCGGCCGCCTTGCGCGCCTCGGCCTCGGTGGCAAGGTCGGTCACCGCAATTTTGAACCGCTCGGACAGCCCGTCGCGCTCGGCCTTGAGCGCGCCCGCCTGACGACCGGCGAACAGCCAGCCGATCAGACCGCCGATGGCGAGGGCAACAAGGGCGACGAGAAGCGACATTCCATCCATTAGCGGAACATAGGACGAACGCCGCCTGTCTGGCTAGCCGCTAATTGCCGGCTCAGAGCAAATCGCTCGAAACATCCAGTTCGCGCACCCGCCGCTTCTGCCGCGCCGCATCGACCAAGCGGCGCATCTCCTCGCGCCGCTCGGCCGCGCGTTCGATATAGGGCATCACCAGCGCACCTTCGCGCGTCGTTTCGTCGCTCGAATCGATGCCGATGGTGCCGATCCCCGCCCATTGGTTGATCAGCGTGAAATCCATCCGCACGTCCTTGACGCGGTACAACTCGATCTCGTCGATGCTTTTGACGAAAATGCCCTTGCGCAGGATCAGCCGGTCCTCGGTCAGTTCATAGGTGACGTCGAGAAAGCGGATCCACTGGATCAGGATGATCAGGAAGCCGACGCCGACGAGGCACAGGAGCAAGGTCAGCCAGCCGAGCAAGGTGCCGCGCAGCCAGCCCCAGGTCGATGAACGAAAGCGGTCGAGGACTTCGGGCATGGGCGTCTCCTTCGTTCAGATAAGATAGATCACAACATAACGCGCGACCAGCAGCGACAGGATGGCGATGCTCCAGCGGCGATCCTTCACGGCCATGGCGGCCACCATCAGCGCCACGAGAACGAGGGTCATGATCCACGCGATCGGGCGCGCCAGACTGGCCGCCAGTTCGGGGAGCGACAGATAATAGCCCAGCTGCGCCACCAGCAGCACCAGCAATAATCCCAGCACAATCCGCCGGACGCGGAAATAATGGACGTCGAGATTGGCGAAACCCTCGGGATGCGAGGGGAAGACCAGCCGCGCGGCGAGGAAATAGACGCTGGCAAAGGCGGCGACCGCCATGAGTGTCGTGGTCGACACCGTGATGCTGGTGCGCGCAGTCCACGCCGCGCTCCAGAAGGACAACAGGTCGAGCATCACAAAGATCGCGAGCAGCGGGGTCAGCCAGCCGATCGAAAACGCCTCGCGTTCGGCCTGCGCGGCAAAACGTACCTCGAGCGCGCGGCCAAGCCCGCCGAGCAGTTCGACCATCGAGAGGCCGAGCAGCAGGCTGTAGAGTATGAAGACAAATTCGAAATCGCTCATGCCGCGCCCCATTCCTCGGGCAAGATCGCGCGGTATGCTTCGACCCCGGGGCCGCCGCCGACGACCATGCCCTGCGTCAGTAGCCAGTAATGGCGGACGATCTCGGCCTGTTGCTCCAACCCATATCGATCGAGCAGCCAGCCGGGCTTGAGGCTATAGCTGTACGTCGCGAACGGGTGGCGCATCAGCACCAGATACCAGCGGCCGCGCGTCTGCGCCTGCCAGACATGAACCATTTCGTGGATGAACAGCCCTTGCAGCCGCTGCGACGCGGCGCTGAAATCGTCGCAATAGAGCTCGCCATGCGGGTTGAAATGCAGGCTGCCCATCGGCGCCATGACGACACCGCGCGGCTGGAAGAAAATCCATTTGTGATGGCAAATGCGGACGCGGTCATAGGCGATCGCGTCGCCGAACACCGTTTGGGCGAGCGCGACCTCGCCGCTGGTCAGGGGGCGCGAGGCGCGCGGCACCCGCGCTTACTTCTTGGCTGCGTCCGATGCCGCCTTGTCGGCACCATGCCCCATTGCATCATGGTCCATCGCCGCTTCGCTGCCCGCCGCCGCGCCCTCGGCGGGCTTGATCACCATGTCGAACAGGATGCGCTCATTGTTGTTGTTGGTGAAGACGAACGCCATCGGCAGCTTGCCCGCGCGCACCGCGGCGCCGTTGATGCCCCAGATCATCAGATGCTTGCCGCCCTGCTTGAACACCAGCTCGCCCTTGGCCGGGACGTCGGCGCGCGCCAGCGGCTTCATCGTCATCATGCCATTTTCGCGCACGCTTTCGTGCATTTCGACCCGCTGCGCGAGGTCGGCGGTTACCGCGACCAGTTCGACCGGCTGCGGCCCGCCCTGAACCCGGAAGTAGCCGACGGCGGGACGATCAGGGGTGGCTCCCATCACGATATGACCGCTGACAACATTGAGCGGCTTGGCCGCGACCAGCTTTTCCCCGCACGCCGTCAGAGTGAGCGCGGTAGCGGCGAGGGCGGCAATGGCAAAAGGTTTCATTTCGGGAGGACTCCGTGACGGTGCATGATTTCGCATCCCCGATAAGCCTTCAAAGCCCTTGTGCCAAGGATTAGCGCACCTATATCGCGCCCAGAACCCCATGTCAGGCGTGCCTTTTCAGGGCGCCGCAGAAGCAACAAGGACGAGTAACAAATGGCAAAAGTGATCGGGATCGACCTCGGCACCACCAACAGCTGTGTCGCGGTGATGGAAGGCGGCAAGCCCAAGGTTATCGAAAATGTCGAAGGCACGCGGACGACGCCGTCGATCGTCGCCTTTGCCAAGGATGGCGAGCGCCTGATCGGCCAGCCGGCCAAACGCCAGGCGGTCACCAACCCCGAAAACACCGTGTTCGCAGTGAAGCGCCTGATCGGCCGCCGCTTCGACGATCCGATCACCAAGAAGGACACCGAGCTGGTCCCTTACACGATCGTCAAGGGCACCAACGGCGACGCGTGGGTCAAGGCAGGCGGCGAGGATTATTCGCCGTCGCAGATCAGCGCGTTCATCCTGCAGAAGATGAAGGAAACCGCCGAGAGCTATCTGGGCGAAACCGTGACGCAGGCGGTGATCACCGTTCCCGCTTACTTCAACGACGCTCAGCGTCAGGCGACCAAGGACGCCGGCAAGATTGCGGGCCTTGAAGTGCTGCGCATCATCAACGAGCCGACCGCGGCCGCGCTGGCCTATGGCCTCGACAAGACCGAGAACAAGACCATCGCGGTCTATGACCTTGGCGGCGGCACCTTCGACATCTCGATCCTTGAGGTCGGCGACGGCGTGTTCGAAGTGAAGTCGACCAACGGCGACACCTTCCTGGGCGGTGAAGATTTCGACAGCAAGATCGTCGAATTCCTCGCCGACACCTTCAAGAAGGACGAAGGCATCGACCTGCGCGGCGACAAGCTGGCGCTCCAGCGCCTGAAGGAAGCCGCCGAAAAGGCGAAGATCGAACTGTCGTCGGCCGCGACGACCGAGGTCAACCTGCCCTTCATCACCGCCGACGCC
>Ga0265296_1005024_pt1 | contig 11131 bp, 7 predicted proteins | sample MunlanPumphouse1_FD_189073 | JGI IMG/M metagenome (GOLD analysis project Ga0265296, IMG submission 189073) | Groundwater microbial communities from a municipal landfill in Southern Ontario, Canada - Pumphouse #1 | ecosystem: Environmental > Aquatic > Deep subsurface > Groundwater | place: Canada...
CTGACGGCGGTGAAAGCATTGCGCTTGATCGAAGTGGAATATGAGCAATATGAGCCTATCTTAACGGCAGAGGCTGCCTTAAGAGAGGGCGCTATTGAGATACATGAAGGAACAAAAAACATAATCGCGCAGAGTGAATATCACCTGGGCGATCTGCACGAAGCCCTGGCGCAGGCGGATGAGATTTTTGAAGACGAATTTAGCACGAGTACAGTGCAGCCGTGCGCCCTGGAAAACCACAGCGCCTATGCCTACATGGACGGCAGCGGCAGGATCGTGGTCTGTACCTCTACTCAGATTCCCCATATTTGCCGCCGGGTAGTAGGGCAGGCACTGGGTATCCCCTGGGGCCGTGTCAGGGTGATTAAGCCCTTCGTCGGCGGCGGTTTTGGCAGCAAACAGGATGTGGTCGTGGAACCGCTCGTCGCTTTTTTAACAACTGTTGTGGGCGGCAGGCCGGTTAAACTGGCGTTCACCAGGGAGGAAACATTTGTTGCTTCCCGCGTCAGGCACGCGATTTATTTCAAATTTAAAACAGGCGTAAAAAAAGATGGTGCCATCGTAGCCAGTGCTTTGAAGGCGGTGTCGGTGAACGGAGGATATGCTTCACACGGGCACGCCATTGTCGACAACAGCGGTGAAAAGTTCAGACATCTCTATGATCAGCAGGCGATCAAGTTCGAGGCGACCACTGTTTACACCAACATGCCGTCTGCGGGAGCGATGCGGGGTTATGGCATTCCCCAGGTGATGTTTGCGTTAGATTGTCATATGGAGGATATCGCCAGGGCACTGCAGATGGACCCGCTGTTGTTCCGTTTAAAAAACCTGAATAAAGAAGGTTATACAGACACGCTCCTCGGGATCGTCGCGCATACCAACGGTCTTCCGGAATGTATCGCCAGGGGCAGGCAGCTGATCCGCTGGGATGAAAAGAAAGCGGTCCGGCGGCGACAAACCGGGTCAAAACGGCGGGGGTTGGGCATGGCCTGTTTTTGCTATACCGCGGGGACCTACCCGCTGAACCTGGAAATTGCCGGCGCCAGGATTGTGATGAACCAGGACGGTTCGGTGCAGCTCCAGGTCGGGGCTGTTGAAATGGGGCAGGGCAGCGATACTGTTTTCTCCCAGATGGCGGCTGAAACCATAGGCATCCCCGTTGATATGGTCCATCTGATCTCAGAGCAGGATACGGAAATCACCCCTTTTGATACAGGCGCTTATGCTTCCCGCCAGACGTATATCTCAGGCATGGCGGTGAAAAAGGCGGCGGCGGAAATCAAGGATAAGGTGCTGCGGCACTGCCGGGTCATGACGGACATCCCACCCCAGGATCTCGATATTGTGGATGCCTGGATCGTTTACCAGCATAACGGCGCAAGGATCATGCCGCTGGCCGAGGTGGCTCTTGACGGCTACTATAATCTCGCCCACGCCGCCCCGTTTACAGCGGATGTCACCAACAGCGCCGGGACTAACGCGCTGTCTTACGGGTGCACTTTTACCGAAGTTGAGGTGGATCTTGCCACCGGCAAAGTGGAAGTGCTGGAGATCTACAATGTGCATGATTCAGGCAAAATTATCAATCCTCAACTGGCTGAAGGCCAGGTTCACGGCGGTGTCAGCATGGGGTTGGGGTATGCCCTGTACGAGCAAATGATTTTTGACCCAGGGACAGGAAAACCTCTGAACAATAACTTTTTAGACTATAAATTGATAACCACCATGGACACCCCTGAAATCGGCGTGGGGTTTGTGGAAACGGATGAACCAACCGCACCCTATGGGAATAAATCCATGGGTGAACCTCCGGTTATGTCTCCCGCTCCGGCTATCAGAAATGCCATTCTCGATGCGACAGGGATAAAATTTAACGAACTGCCGATGAATCCGCACCGCTTGTTTGAGCGATTCAAAGCTGAGGGATTAATATAGGGGGGCCGTGGGGAGATGTACGATATTGTCAACTATGAGGAAGCCCGCAGTGTACGGGAAGCGATCGAGTTGTTGCGGGCAAACCCCAGGGCCCGTCTGATTGCCGGCGGCAGCGATTTGCTGATCAAGATGTATAATGGAAAAATCACAGAGGCGGCGCTAATCAGCCTGCGCGGGATACCAGCCTTAAAAGAGATTAAAATGGAGGCGGACGGCACGATCAGGATCGGTTCCGGCGCTACTTTCAGCCGGATCGCCCGCCACCCGGTGATCCAGGAACATGTGCCTGTTCTGGCCGAAGCGGTAAGCAAGGTTGGCGGGCCGCAGATCCGCAATATCGGCACCATTGGCGGCAATATCTGCAATGGCGTTACCTCGTCTGACAGCGCCTCCACGCTTTTTGCCCTGAATGCCGGGCTGCGGCTGGAAGGACCTGACGGGACCCGGGTGGTGGCCATCCAGGATTTTTACCTGGGGCATGGCAAAGTTGACCTGCGGCATGAGGAAGTGTTGACGGACATCCTGATCACGCAGGAAAACTACCAGGGGTTTGGCGGCCACTACATCAAGTTTGCCATGCGCAATGCGATGGATATTGCCACACTGGGCTGTGTGGCGGTCTGTAAAATAAAAGATCAGCAAGTGATTGCCGATTTCAGGCTGGCCCTGGGGGTGGCTGCGCCCACCCCGCTGCGCTGCCTGCGGACGGAAGAAACTGTCAGGGGCAGGGTTTTCAGCGAAGAGCTTTTGCTGGAAGCGGGCAGAACTGCCGTCACCGAAGTTAACCCGAGGACTTCCTGGCGCGCGACGAGAGAATTCAGACTGCAATTGGTGGAGGAATTGAGTAAAAGAGCGTTCAGACAGGCCTTTATCAATGCCGGAGGTGTGTTGTCATGATAGCAAAAAAAATCAGCTGCTCTGTGAACGGCCGGAAAGTCGCACTCGAAGTTGATGTTCGGGCGTCGCTGCTTGATATTTTACGAGACAGCCTGCACCTGACCGGGGTTAAAAAAGGATGTTCCGTGGGTGAGTGCGGCGCCTGCACCGTGCTCATCGACGGCGAACCGTATGATTCCTGCATTTACCTGGCCGTCTGGGCGGACGGCAAGGACATCAATACCATTGAGGGTGAGTACAAAGAGGGTAAGCTGTCGAAAGTACAGCAGGCATTTGTGGATGAAGGCGCGGTGCAGTGCGGCTTCTGTACCCCCGGCTTCATTATGTCGACCACAGCTATGGCGCAAAGCGGCAGGAAATTTACCAGGGAAGAGATTAAAAGAGAATTGTCAGGCCACATGTGCCGCTGTACCGGGTACCAGAATATCATTAAAGCGGCACAAAAAGCTCTGGAAGATTAGCTCGGGGGGCAAACGCGGGCAAACGTGGGCAAACGGGGACGGTTCTTGACTTGCCTGGAGGCAAGTCAAGAACCGTCCCCGTTTGCCCGCCCGGATTTTATATTAATATGATATAATTGGAATACTTAAAAACCGGGAAGGTGAGGAGAATGAATATACTGGTCACCGGAGGAGCCGGCTACATCGGCAGTCATACCGTCCGGGAACTGGTTACCAGAGAGCACCGGGTGATAGTGCTGGACAACCTCTCCAGGGGCCACAGGGCGGCAGTCGGTGGGGCTCTGCTGGTGCGCGGGGATACCAGTGATACACGATTGATGGAAGAGCTTTTTAAAAAGCATAAAATCGAGGCGGTAATGCACTTTGCCGCCAGCAGCCAGGTGGGTGAGTCGGTCCGCCACCCGTCCGGGTACTACCACAATAACGTGGTAAAGGGGTTGGCCCTCCTGGATGCCATGGTGCAAGCGGGTGTACCATACCTGGTATTTTCTTCAACCGCGGCTGTTTACGGCGAGCCGAAGGAAGTCCCGATTACCGAGGAGCACCCAGCCTTGCCCACCAACCCTTACGGGGCGACGAAACTGGCCCTGGAGAGCGCTATGCGCTGGTACAGCGACGCCTACGGCCTGCGGTTCACCTCTCTGCGCTATTTTAACGCCGCTGGCGCCGACCCGGCGGGAGACATCGGCGAGGATCATGACCCGGAAACTCACCTGATCCCGCTGGCGTTGCGGGTCGCTCTCGGAATACTGCCACACCTGGAAATATTCGGCGATGATTACCCAACACCGGACGGTACCTGCATCAGGGATTATGTCCACGTAAACGACCTTGCCGCGGCCCATGTCCTTGCCCTTGACAAAATGGCCTCGGGAGGCCCGTCAACTGTTTACAACCTGGGCAACGGCAGCGGTTATTCGGTTTTAGAGGTAATCAAGGCCGCCGGAGAGGTCACAGCAAAGCCGGTCAAAGTGAAGTTTGGGGCGCGCAGACCGGGCGACCCGGCTGTTCTGGTGGCTGGTTCCCAAAAGATAAAGGATGAGCTTGGCTGGGAGCCGCGCTTTGTAGATCTGCGCTCTATCGTTGATACGGCCTGGCGGTGGCACCACAGCCACCTCGCGGGATATGAAGATAGAAATGAACACTGAGAGTTTTTTTTTGGTTTTAATTTTGCTGATGCTTTCGTTAGGGACAGGCAGCCGGGCGGGCGGAGAGGGAAACCCCGCAGCCTCTTCACTGGAGGAGCGGGAAAAGGATCTGGCCAGGCAGACTGAACTGGGTGAGCGTGAAAAGGAACTAACTAATGAACTACTGACCTGGGATGTTAAGATCGAGTCCGCCCGGCAGGAGCAGGAAAGGTTGCGGCGGGAGATCCCGGTATTAGAAAGTTCCCTGTCCGGCGCCGAGGTGGAGCTGGCCGCTGGCCGCGCGCGCCTGGCAGAAGGCTATGAGTGGCTGGGACATTGGGTAAATAACCTGTACCGCCATGGGCCTGCGGTTTACCTTGAGGTGCTGGTAGGTGCTTCAAACTTCAACCAGTTTGTTGAAAGGGCCGAGAAGGTTAAAATTATTATCGCGGCCCAGGTGAAAATACTGGAAGAAGTCCGTAATCTGGCTGACCTGGTACAGGATCAGGTTAACGCTATCAAACAGGCTCGCGATGAATTGACCGCCAAAAATGAAGCGCTCTCAGCTCAGATCAAAGAAATGGAAGCGGCGAAAACAGGCCGGGAACAATTTCTTACTGAACTCAGGCAGCAGTCCGCAGGCCTCACGGAAAGGGTTATACTGGCGGAAAAGTACTGGTACCATTCTTTAAACTCCCTCCAATATCTTCTAGCCCACCTGGAATCTTTCCCCTGGAATAGTTTGGCGCCGGAAAATATTGCTTTGACCGGCAGGGGCCTTCGCCTCGCTTATAGCGATCAGGAAATTAACAGGAAATTATCTGAGACAGATGATGCTAACCTGGCGGCGCTCTCAGTGCGCAGTTACCCGGATCGGTTCTCAATTTCAGGTGCTGCTGCCGCCTCAGGCGGGCTGGACTTTAATCTGAGCGGTAATTTTTTGCTGGCCGGGCAGGGAAAGGTGCGCTTTCAGCCAACCAGTCTGATCCTGGCCGGGGCGCCGGTAAGCGGGGAAGTGCTTGGCTTTGTTTCTTCAGAAAGCGGGATGGCCCTGGATTTCGGGGGCGCCCTGCCAGGCCACACTTTAACTGAAGTTCTGGTTGAAGAGGGCCAACTGGTTATCTGGCTGTCACCGGATTAGGGTCATCTAGGAAGCAAGGGGACGGTCCCCTTGCTTCGGCGCTGATGCGCCTTGTTCGATTGAAATCGAACCTACACTGCTGATTTACATCATCTGGTGCTGCGTTAGCAGCATGGGGGTCTAATCATCATTGTCCGGATCTTCATATACCAAGGGTTGGATCTCGTCCTGGAAGATCCAGGCGAACGCTTTAGCCTTTAACAGGGCGTTGTATGTAATTAAGGTGAAGGGGCCCAGAATAAATCCGTACACGCCTATTAGTTCATAGCCGGCATAGAGGGAGACCAGCACACTCAAGGGGGCGATCCCCATATTTTGCCCGAGGATCTTGGGCTCCAGGGAATGCTTGATGACTACCACTACGGCAAAAAGGATCAGCAGCCACAAGGCCAGGAAGTTGTTGCCCATCATCAGGTGAAAAATAATTAGCGGGATGAAGACCACGCCCACACCCAGGACCGGAACCGGGCTGAAGAGGCCCCCCAGCAGGGAGATGGTCACGATATAATCGGTTTTGAGGAAAAGCAGGCCCACCATGATGATCAGGGCTGAAATAACGGAGAGAATTATCTGGGCTTTGATGAAACCGATGCTGGCCCAGTAAAGGTGGTCGGACATTATTCTCAGTTTGCTGTGAAATTCATAGGGGATTAGTGATGCTATCTGTTTTTTTATTTTGACCAGGTCTTTGCTTAGAAAGAAAGTGGCGATGAGCATGATGACCACAATCAGCAGCAGGGTTGGCAGGGTGGTGATAGATGCCAGTATTTCCCTTACCAGCAGCGAGATCTTGTCGGAAAGAATTGCGGTAAGGTTTTCAATGTTTTTATTAAATTGGCCGGCGAACTCGGGCGGGAGTGCCTCGGTTACGGACTGAAGTTTTTCAGCAAGCAAAAGAGACTGGGTTTCGATGATGCGTGTGATATGAGGTAAGTTGGCCAAAAAACTCGACAGTTCCACAATCAGTGTTAGGATGGCAAGCCAGATGACCACGGTTAAAATGCCCAGGGTGACAAGCATGGCCATACCTGTGGCCGCTACCCGGGACATTTTAAATCTTAAAAAAAGATTGACTACCGGGTCTATCGCTACAGCCAGTATTAAACCAAGGACAAAGGGAAGGAAATATGGTATCACCAGTTTGAAAGCAACAGCCGCAATGATCAGGGTTGCCGCCAGAATAGCCACGTTGATGATCATATTCCAGTGTTTCTTATAAAAATCCCTCATTTTTTCTATTGCCCCTTAAAATATTTTATTTCAATCCATATGGATATTATGTTGCAGATTGAAAAAATCCTTTAATTAAGTGAAATATTCTATATTTTGGTGTCGCATTAGCGGCATTGGTGTCTGACCACTAAACAGAAATGGGGCTGGCCTTTTCAGGTCAGCCCCATAGATATTTAATCGGGTATCTCTTCTACTTGTGTTACCAGCCTGTCAAAGATTTTTTGAACCGGCAGGATGTCCTTGATCTGGTACACGTTTTTACCTGCAAACACGACTCCGTCGTCTACCCGGCCGGAGCGGGAATACTCCAGTGCCTTGATAATACAGTACTGTCGGGAGCAATTTTTCAGACAACCGTCGCAGTCTACCGGCTTTTCCGCCGTTCCCGCCAGGACTTTGGTCACAAAGGGGTTGCGCAGCGCCCGGCCAGGCATGCCCACAGGGCTTGGGATAATCACTACGTCATCGGCGGTGGCCTTTAAATACATCTGCTTAAAGGCATCGGCAACAGCACACTCGACGCTCAGGACAAAACGGGTGGCCATTTGAACGCCGCTTGCGCCCAGCTTGAACATCCTGGCCATACCAGTGCCATCAACTATACCACCGGCGGCGATAACCGGAATATTAACACTGGCAACGATTTCGGGTAAAATATCTTCGATGGAGCGGTCTGTGCCCAAGTGTCCGCCTGCTTCCATTCCTTCAGCGACAACTGCGGAAGCTCCCTGTTTTTCAGCGATGCGGGCCAGCTTCGCGGAAGATACGATGGAAACAATAGGCACTTCGGCTTCTCTGCCCCATTTGAAAATGTCCCTGGAAAAACCTGCGCCGGTAAAGACTAGGTCAATTTTTTCTTCTATAGCCGCGTGAACCAGAGAGGCGAACTGGCGAACGGCAAACATGATGTTTATGCCGATAATGCCTTTGGTAAAGCGGCGGGCGGTTCTAATTTCATCTTTAAGTTCCTGAATAGTCATACCTGTGGCGGCGATCACACCAATGCCACCGGCGTTGGCCACGGCAGAGGCAAGCGGGGCTGTGGATACACCCAGGGCCATTCCCCCCTGGATGATAGGGTAACGGGGCGCCAGGCGGCCAATCTTTAGTGACGGGAATTTCATCATATATTAACTCCTATCTCGGTATAGTATCCTTGCTAATATTTTTCTAAAGCATCTACTATATTATTATCCCAGTGGAACAGGTAAATATAAGTAATACTTGAAAATATTAATTGTTGGGTGCTGACAGACTGCAATAAAGAGTTTTTTTCATGTAATTATTAACTATTCTATGCAAAATAATATAATCCTGTAAAGAACACAAGAAAAACAATTGAATATTTAAATTATTGTTTTTGGACATTTGAAGAAAATACCTGCAGGGCTATCTGCGGCGCGTGTCATAAATTACTATTAAAAAAGGTGGCCGTGCTATATAATTTTAATTGGTTTCAGTGATAATTGGAGGTTTTCGGCAGTGAGTGAACTTCTACCGCCTTGTACAAACGCCTGTCCGGTTCATACCGACGTCCGGGGTTATCTGGCTGCTATAGCAAGGCGCGACTATAATGAAGCATTCCGTCTGATCAGCGCCAACAACCCCTTCCCTTCCGTTTGCGCCTGGGTCTGTCCCCACCCCTGTGAGGAAGCGTGCCGCCGGGCGGTTGTTGACGCGCCTATAGCCATCAAAGATTTGAAGCGGTTCGCGGTTGAAATGGCAGGACCCGGGCACGGCGTTTTTCCCCATGTACCACGAAGTGGTAAAAAGGTGGCGGTGGCCGGCGCCGGGCCGGCCGGGCTTACCGCGGCCTATAACTTGACCAGGCTGGGTCACAAGGTGGTTGTGTTTGATCGCCTCCCCTCCCCCGGCGGGCACTTTCTGACTTCTCTGCCGACTTACAGGCTCCCGAGGGAGGCTCTAAGCCGGGACATCGAAAAGATCCTGGCCGCGGGTGTGGAGTTTCGGCCTGGTGTGGATGTGGGCAGGGATATAACAGTTGAACGCTTAAAAAAGGAAAACGACGCGGTTATTATAAGCACAGGCCTATGGGCCAACCGGGGACTGAACTTGCCTGGATTTGATCATCCGGCTGTGTTAAGCGCGCTGGCGTTCTTAAAGGCGGCTAATGCGGGTGAGGAAACCGGGATTGGCGGCAGGGTAGTGGTTATTGGCGGCGGCGATGTGGCCATGGATGCGGCCCGTACCGCCGTGCGCCTGGGGGCGCCTGAGGTTCTGGTTGTCTGTCTCGAGTCTCTGGAGCAGATGCCGGCGCATGTCTGGGAGATAGAAGAGGCGCGGGCCGAGGGAGTGACAATTCTCCCCGGCTATGGCCCGGTTGAAGTGCTGACAGCAAACAACTCCATTACCGGTCTTACCGTTCAGAAAGTAAACTCAGTATTTGACCGGGAAGGAAAATTCAACCCAATTTATGACCCCGTCAGCTTCAAAACGGTACTCGCGGACACGGTTATTCTTTGTATCGGCCAGATGCCTGATAATTCCTTCCTGGCGGGAAACTTTCTGGCAACCGCCAGGGGCGGCCTGGCGGTAGATAAGCGGTTTCTTACCACCAGCGCTGATGGGATTTTTGCCTGCGGGGAATTAACCTTTGGCTCGGGCCCGGCGATCGAGGCCATAGCTTCGGGGTACCGGGCGGCGCTGGCCGTCGAACATTATTTCAATGGTGAAAAAATAGCGCTTGATGAACAAGAAGCGCAGATTATCGGACCGCTGCCGGAGGAGATTGCCGCAAAAATACCCCGGAGTGAACGCAAAAAGGCACCGCTGCTCCCCCCGGAGGAACGCGGCAGGAGTTTTCTGCCCTATGAGCTGGGGCTGGAAGAAAAGGCGGCGCTTAGCGAAGCGGACCGCTGCCTGAAATGCGGCCTGGGCGCGTCTGTCAATAATGAAAAATGCGCGGCCTGCCTCAACTGCCAGAGGGCTTGCCCTTACAAGGTGCCGGTGGTAGACGGGCATGCCAGCATGCCTGTGGAAAGCTGCCAGGCCTGCGGTATCTGTGCCGCGGTCTGTCCTGCCCAGGCTATAGAAATAGGCGTTCTGGACGAAGAAGCTATCTTGCTTAAGCTTGATTCACTTTGCTTAAAAGGGAAAGTGGCGGTTTTTACCTGCCGCGCCGCCTGTGTTGACAGTCCGGACCTGGCAGAACTTGGCGAAACGCCGGATCTTAAGCAAACGTGTATAATTGAGATGCCTTCGGCTGGCATGCTGCGTCTGGAATGGCTTTTGAAAGCCTTTGAAAACGGGGCGGCCGGGGTGGCGGTTGTCGTCTGTGGGAAGGACCAGTGCCGGTGCTATGGCGGCTTTGAACTCCTGGAAGGTGTAATAGCACGCGCTGGTGAATTATTGTCCGCCGCCGGGATCAGGCCGGAACAGCTGTACCACCGCAGGCTGGCTGGAGGGGAGAGCCCTGTGAGCTTGTTGAGAGAATTTGCCGGGCAGCTGCCTTAGTTCAAGAGGGATTTGATCCGGAGTTATTCAACAATTCAACAATTGGCACCAAAACTAGAAGGGGAGCTATCTCCCCTTCTTTATATTTTATTTATGCTCTGCCCTGTTTTCTTGATCCTAAATTGATTTTTAATCAGACATAATAAAATTGCGGGGGAATCAGACAGGCATAGAGGGTGAAGAAAGGAAAAAGGCATAAGGATCTGTGGATACGGGAAAATATACAAAAAGTCTGATAAAACCTGAAGGAGATTAACATGGCTGACATGGTTTTAGGCGGTCTTGTCACCGCCGGACTTTTGATCTATCTGGTTTATGTGTTGATAAAAGCGGAGGAATTTTAATGAGACAAACGGACATTTTACAGATACTGCTTTATCTCGTTATACTCATAGCACTCGCTATTCCGTTAGGACGCTACATGTTTAAGGTCTATACCGGTGAACGTACCCCGCTGGATCGTGTGCTGCGCCCGCTGGAGCGGCTCATCTATCGTTTTGTGGGAGTAGAGGTTGAAAAAGAGATGGGGTGGCGCGAGTATGCCGTCGCGCTCCTGGTCTTTAATTTTCTGGGAATAGTCTTGCTTTTCTTGTTGCAGCTGGCGCAGGGATACCTGCCTTTTAATCCCCAGCAATTCGGGGCGGTGAAACCGGACCTTGCTTTTAATACAGCGACCAGTTTTACCACCAATACCAACTGGCAGTCCTATAGCGGCGAATCGACCATGAGCTACCTTACCCAGATGGCCGGCCTGGCGGTGCAAAACTTTCTTTCCGCCGCAACAGGCATGGTCGTGGTGATTGCCCTGACCCGCGGACTGGCCCGGCGCAGGGCCGCCACTATCGGTAACTTCTGGATAGACC
>Ga0265296_1005025_pt1 | contig 11127 bp, 7 predicted proteins | sample MunlanPumphouse1_FD_189073 | JGI IMG/M metagenome (GOLD analysis project Ga0265296, IMG submission 189073) | Groundwater microbial communities from a municipal landfill in Southern Ontario, Canada - Pumphouse #1 | ecosystem: Environmental > Aquatic > Deep subsurface > Groundwater | place: Canada...
AAAAATGTTGTTTACAAATAGAAATCGGACTTTTTTAACAAAATTGCCACATTTGTCATTCCGGCCTCCGAGTCGGAATCCGGGGTTAGGCCGTCGCACAACCGCCGTTCTAAAATCGTTATAGATAAGGCAAGATTATGCGTTGAGTTAAGCCTGGGATGACTAGTTTTCCTGGAAAATCTGTCCAAAGTCCGATTCCTAAAATTTCTAGCAGATATGATCCAAAAAATATAAAATCTCAGATGCCTAATTTTACTATTAATTATATTCAGGTAGAAAGAATCATTATTCTTGAAGATGAGACATCGGATGTAGCCGAATATGATTTTGCCGTATGGGCAACCTAAGCGGGAGGCCGGGTAAAAAAAGTCGGGGATGATTTCATCTTCATTGAAAAGCCTGCGGAATCCGATTTTAATGTCAGCGATAAAATGCCTAAGGGATAGGGTTTAATCCCAGTAAATTCCTCGGCTCTAGATAAAGCTCTTTGATAATCCGACCTCAACCATAAGCGACCACTATATCAGAGGTTGCTTTTTTATTGTCATAATTGAAATTTTTGAGTAGAGTTATTATATTATGGATATAAATGATTTAAAATTTTTAACTTCTCCAGAAGGCCAACAAATATTAAATAGATATTCCGATTTGAATAATAAAGAATTAGATAATTTGGCGTTTAAACTCCAAAAAGATAGAGTTAAACATTATGCGGCAATAATTACTTTGCTTGAATTAAGGTTAAAGTCAAAGGAAAAGTTCAGTAGAAGCAATGAGATGTTTTTTACGCCGATGGGTTTTGAACAGTCAACCGGGGAAGTAATAGCCAAGTATATTGCCGAACGTTTTCAAAAAAATCTTGATTTTGGTACTACCCATGTCCGTAGGGACAGGACAGTGTCCTGTCCAAACGAAGGAGGCAAGATTGTCGATCTTACTTCGGGCATCGGCGGCAACACAATTTTTTTAGCTAAAGAAAATAAAGTCTTGGCAATCGAAAATAATCCGGTGATTTTAGAGTGTGCCAAATTGAATGCTAGGAGTCATGGGGTTGAAAAAAACATTGAATTTGTTTTGGGCAATGCCGAAGACAATATCATTAAAGATGCAGCTGCATTTTTTATTGACCCGGCCCGAGACAGGGAAGGCAAAACCAAAACTAGGTCAATTATAAATTCAAGGCCGAACATCATCGAGCTTTTGCCGAAAATTTTTGATGTTACAAAAAATGTTTGCATTAAAATTTCTCCTGCTTTTGATTATAAAGAGTTGGCGAATTTGGCTATTGATCCGGAAGTCGAAGTCATTTCAGAAGACAATGTCGTAAAAGTGGTACTTTTGTGGTTTGGTAATTTTAAGACCTGCAAGCGACGAGCAACTTGCATAAAGGCGGGCGTGACTTATACGTTGACTGATAAAGAAGAAACATTAATTCCAATCAGTGAAATAAAGAAATATATTTACGAACCCGATAAGGCGATTATCAAGGCTCATTTGATTGATGAAGTCGCGGAAGAATTCTATTTAAAGAAAATCGATTCCCATGTCGGCTTTTTAACCAGTGATGAATTGATCAAGAATAAGCAGCTATTTAGAATTTTTACAGTTTTGGATTCATTAAATTTTTCTTTGAAACGGTTAAAAAAATATTTAAAAGAAAATAATATAAAACGTGCAAATATAATCACTCGAGCATTTCCGGTGCAGGTTGAAGATCTGTATAAACAGTTAAAGATAAAAGAGGGGGCGGAAAAATATTTTATTTTTACCACCATCAACAAGCAGCGAATTTGCATGATATGCGAGAGAATGTTCGCATAAAAAACAATCGCCATCATTAGCGGTTGTTTTTTAATATATATTTTTAATATATATTATTTTAAATATGTCTGAGGATTGACTTTAGTGCCATTTACAATCACCTCGAAGTGCAGATGAGCGCCGGTTGAATATTGTCCGGCGCCTGGCGTTCCTGGCTTACCTCCGGACAGACCGATGACCTGGCCCTTCTTAACGGCGTTACCTTCTTTGACTGAAATTTTTGATAAGTGTCCATAAAGGGTTTCAATGGTATTGTTATGTTTAATGACGACATAGCTGTAACCATCCGCTCCGCCGTCTATAACTACTTCAATTATACCGCTAGCAGCTGCTTTTACATCAGTGCCTTGTGAAGCGTCGATATCTATAGCTTCATGTTCCGCAATTTTTTTGAATGGATATTTAGGGTCACGAAATTTATAATTTATTCTTCTGCCTCCAGTCGGCCAATCTAGCTTGGTTAAGTTGCTATTCAATCCGCCATCAATCTCGACTTTCACTTTTTCAGATTGAGGATTTGTGCTTGATATCTTGGTATTGGTTTTTCTGCCGGTTGTTTCAAGTTTTGAGAAGTATAGTTGAACTGTGCCAGAAGCGATTGAATCATCAGTATTTACGTAAACAGTCAATTCAGCAGCCTTACCCGCCTCTAGATTATAATTGCTTAGGCTAAGCTTGTTGGCCCCGGCAACCGGTTTTGATATATTGCCCAAAACTCTTTTATCTAATCGGACAGATAAATTTTCAAAGCCCAAGCTATTGCTAAAACCTTCTCCATCAGTAACAAGATTTATCGAGTTTAAAGAAATAGTCTCAACTCCGGTATTTTTTATAAGTATGGTTGCAATATTATTTTCTTTGGTGTCGGCAAATATTTTGCCGCCCTTGATTGAAGTCAATTCTATTGTTGATCGTCCAAAAGTTATTTTTTGGCTATCCGTTCCGGTGCCGATTATTGCTGCCGGCAATCCGCTTTCATTATTACCGGCTGAGATGCCGGTAATTTCTAATTGTACATCATCAACATTTAAATCGCTTTGCGTATCACCGAAAATGACTAATTCCGTTCGGCTACCTGATTTTAGTTTGTATTTTAATTGATCTATGATTATCGTATCGTTGAAATTTTTATCTGAATCTGTTTTTAATCTGGAGCCGCCTAAATAAACTTTCAGATTCTCAAAACCATTTGCATAGTTGATGAAGTTTTTTGACTCATTGCCCTTAGCTAATGAGATGCTGGCTATAGTTAAATCATCACCTGCTGAATTTTCCAAGTAGAAACTGCCAAGTTTAATATTTTTTTGTCCTTTGACGAAAGTAGTCTCTTTATTATTAGTGTTGGGGTAAATATATAAGTTTGACCTATTCAGGGTTGTGTTATTGCCGGAAGTATTCAGGTTTTCACTGAAAATCAATCTATCAGAATTTTTGTAGTTGATTTTTTTTATCAAAGAATTGTATGTATCACCCTCATTGAGTTTTTCTGGAGAATCAGTCAAGATGGAAAAATTCAATTCCTTTTTTGGTTGTAAAATCAAATTGCCGAAAGTCAATTTTATCTCGCCGTTAGCGGCTTTTTGGTCATAAACCTTACCTGAATCAAAATCAACCAAGTAAATCCTGTCTAAATTAGCGGGGTTGCTATTTTTTTGTGCAAGAATATCAATGCTATCTAAAATTAATTTTTGATTATTATTTCGTAGCTGGAAATTGCCTATCACCAAACCTTTTTGAATATTGAAAACCTTGCCATTATCCTTGAAGTCTTTAGCTAAAACTTTCATAGACTGCCTGGTAATTCTAAGGTTGTCGTCAGTATTATTAAAGGTGGTATCCAAGTTATAGCCTGAGTTTTCGCCTTTGATGTCGGCGTCATTAAGGTATAAGTTGACGACATGATTTTCGCCATCAACAGCATCTGCAAAAACTGAGAAAGAAACCGTTGATAACTTGTTTATTTTGTAGCCATTTAAAGTAAAGACTATTTTTTGGTCGGTCATTGTCGGTGCTGTCGCCAATAATTTATTTTTTTCATCACGTAATCGGAAATTTTTCAAATCAGTGTCATGAGCATCGCCTTTATTGATGAATTCAAGTTTCTTAATGCTGATGTTTTCCCGACCGCTGGTTTCAGTAATTCTTATTTTGGCGATATTTTTATCAGTATTGCCGATTAAGACATCTGATTTGATTGGATTTTTTTCTGCAATAATTTCTGCGAATGCATTTTTCCCGCTAATCATTTTAAATTCAGCAGCATTAATAGGAAAGTTGCCTTCAATTTCCGAATTTGCGGTAATATCGTCGGGCTTTTCAATACTTAATTGCAAAGTTTGATTATTTACTCCAGGATAGTCATTGAAGCCGGCATAGATTTTTAATTTTGAATATCGATTAGAATTTATTTTAAAAGGTTTAGAATTAAAATTTAAAATTATGTTCCGGTTGTTAATAGAAACCGGTACATCAAAGAAATTATTATTTTCGTCTGAAATAGTTATTTCATTAATCGAATTCGGATTATAAATGCCCTTGGCGGTTAGTGTGAGTTTTTTTATTTCAATATTTTTTTCATCAGAATAAAATCCGAATACTGCAATCAGATTATCTTCAGTTTTGGTTGGCAAGAAATTATTTTTTGGGGCTTGATCATCAAGATTAACGGACAAGATCGGAGTGTCCGGATAATTTCCTCCGCCAGCCGGCGAATTTATCAGACCCATATTGCGATAATCGGTCAAAAGATAAGCATTAAGTTCTTGTTGATTGATGGTCAGGATATCAGTATCCTTAAAATTAAAATTTTTAAAATCAGCCTGATTGATGATTAAAGTTTTTTTATTTCCTTTGATGTAATAAACCTTCGAGCTGGTTTTTGTCTTGACCAATTTTACCTCGGGCCATTTATTAAGTTCTTTTTGACTGATGGTTTTAATCTTTGAAAATTTATTTCCGTATGATAAAAATATTCCGCTATTTATATAAGCTTTTTTCATTTTATGCTTGCGGTCCAAGTAATAAACAGTCGGGCTGTTGGCAGTTTTAACTTGTGTTATGCGAGGATCTAATTCATTAGCGGCATCGGCAATGGGTAAGGCTAAATTAATACCGAATATTACAGCGAATATTACAGTAATTAATTTTATAAAGTTTTTTATTTTCATATGTTTTTTCAAAAAATGAAATAACATTAGTTAAATATTAATTTTTTATAATAGCATAAAGTATTATTTTTGTCAATATTTGACAAAATGTGCTAAATATTATAGCTTTATATTAAGCCAATAAGGGCTTTTTTAATTTATTTATCTCTCATACTCTTGAGCTTGCAACTAGAGCAAGACTTTGTTTCCTTGTCTGCCTTTAAGGCGGATGAATAGAGTAGAGGACTCGGAATCATCGAGTATTAAAGGAAAATTATGTATAAACTTCCAACTGTTGAAGAGATGCTGAAAGCAGGCATGCATTTTGGGCATCGAACTTCAAAATGGCATCCAAAAATGGAGCCTTTTATTTTTACTTCCAGAAACGGAGTGCATGTTATTGATTTATCAAAAACCAAAAAGTATTTAAAAAGTGCTTTAGAGTATTTAGAAAAAGCTGCCTCAGAAGATAAGGTTATCTTGTTAGTTGGCACCAAGACTCAGGTCAAGGATCCATTAAAAAAACTTGCTATTGAAATTGGCGTACCCTATGTTAATGAGGGTTGGCTAGGCGGGGCAGTTACTAATTTTAATGTCATTAAAAAGGCGATCAAGAAATATAAAACTTTAATGGAAGAGAAAGAGGATGGCAGATTGGATAGATACACCAAGAAAGAACGGATCTCTATCGATAAAGAAATATCTCGTTTAGAAAAAAAGGTTGGTGGTTTGGTCAGTCTAACCAAGACTCCTGACGTAATTTTTATTTGGGATGTCAAAGAAGAAGATACAGCTCTGACAGAAGCCAAGAAAAAAGATATTCCAGTTGTTGCAGTTTGCGATACGAATGTTAATCCAAAAGACGTTGACTATATAATCCCTGCCAATGACGACGCGACAAAAACAATTAAATTGATTCTGAATTTAATCGGCGAAGCAATCAAGGAAGGGAAGAGTAAGATAAAAACTCAAACAGCTAAATAGTATTTTTGAATTTAGGCTTAAATCAAGGATTGAGATTGAATGTTCAATTTTCAATCAATTTACATTGATATAATTCTCCAATGATTTATTTTCAAAGTTGTAATTTTTGTTTTGAATTAATTTCAAGACTCTAAATAAATTCATAATATTTAATAATAATTATATGGAAATTTCATTAGAAAAAATTAAAGAACTCAGAGAAAAAAGCGGTGTCGGCATGGCTGATTGCAAAAATGCTTTGACTGAAGCTGAGGGAGATCTGGAAAAAGCCATTGAAATTTTAAGGAAGAAAGGCGTTGCCAAGGCAGCGAAAAGAAGCGATCGTGAAACCGGCGAAGGCTTGGTTAAGGTTGCTGTTAACGAAGAGGGCAATGAGGGTTATATTTTTGAACTCAACGCAGAAACTGACTTTGTTGTCAGAAGTGAGCAGTTCCAGAATTTTGCTGAAAAATTGATTGAGATAGTCAGTGCCGCCAAGCCTGAGAATAAAGATAAAATGATGAATCTGGTTTTGGAGGATGGCAATACGGTCCAAACTGCTTTGGAAAATTTAAGTTCAGTTGTCGGCGAAAAACTGGATATCAAAAGATATGATATTTTGACTTCGGGCGGCAGCGTAGCTGCTTACTCTCATCAGGGCGGCAGAATCGGTGTTTTGGTCGCAATCGACAAATCAAAAGACGCTGAACTGGCCAGAGAAATCGCCATGCAGATAGCTGCGGTTAATCCGAAGTATATAAATCCTGAAGACGTAAGTGAAGAAGAAATCAATAAAGAAAAAGAAATTTATACTGAGCAGCTTCGAAAAGAAGGCAAGCCTGAAGAAATGATTACAAAGATCATGGCTGGCAAAATAAATAAATATTTTGAAGAAATCTGCTTGTCTAGACAAGAGTTCATTAAAGATGATACTAAGAAAGTTTGCGACGTATTGGGAAATGCCAAAGTAGAAAAATTTATTAGATTCGCATTATAAAAAAATATGAAGGCAGCAAAGATACAAATCACTATATGGGATAAGCCTGGCCTTTATGATACTAACGGTTTTGACTTAGGAATTGGAGACAAGGTAATCGTAAAAAATGATTTAGGCCTGGAGCTTGGTGAAGTTTTGGGATTTGACCAGGTAGATGTCGAAGAATTCAACCAAGAAAAAGAATTAAAGACAGTAGTCAGAAAAGCCACGGCAGTAGATTCGGATAAGATTCTGGATGAAGATAAAAGAAGAAAATCTTTGCTTGAATGTAAAGCGATGGTAGAAAAGAATAATTTGGAAATGAAATTGGTTGATGTGCATTTTTCTTTTGATGGCTCACGGTTGACAGTTGCTTTTATCGCTGATGGCCGAGTGGACTTTAGAGAACTAGCCAAAGAATTGACTAGAAAATTTAATCGTACGATTCGTTTGCAGCAGATCGGCATTAGGGATGAGGCAAAGATTTGTGGAGATTGCGGACATTGCGGCAAACCGCTTTGTTGCCGCAAATTTTTAACCGAATTTGTTTCAATCACTTCCGAAATGGCAGAAGTCCAGCAGTGTGAGCATCGTGGTTCTGATAGGATTTCCGGATGTTGCGGCCGCTTGATGTGTTGCTTGGCCTATGAGGAAAAAGGCTACAAAGATTTAGCAAAAAGCATGCCGGCCATCGGGACCATGGTAAATGTAGACGGTAAGAGGGGCGAGGTGGTCAGTCATCATTTTCTAAAAAGATCAGTCAGTGTAAAATTTATGGATGATGATGGCAAAGGCGGTTGGACGATAGTCGAGGTTGATTTGGATCGAAATAAAAAGAAAGCTGAATAAAATAACCATATAAAAACACCCCATCACAGATTAGGGGTTGTTTTTTTTGGTTATAATTTACCCGGACCGTTCGGGTTAAAGTTTTTTTGTATTTCTTCATTATCTGAATAACCATCAGCATCAGTATCTGCCTTTCTGGGATTCGTTTTATATTTATTTATCTCATCAGAATCCGATAAACCGTCGCCATCAGTGTCAATCTTGAAAGGATCAGTGCCATAGGCTCTCTCAAGATCATTGGTTAGCCCGTCTTGGTCGCTATCTTCGGGTTTGCTGGCGATTGCCTCCAAGCAATCCTTTTTAAGATTTTGGTTTTTTATATTCAAGCAATGATTTTTATCGGCATCCTTGTAGGCTATATTACCATTAACTATGTCAGAACATAAATTTTTATCATCATCTTGAAATTCATTACATGGGGATAAATCTGTATAGTTTATGAAAAAATTCGATAAACAGTTATTTTTAAATTCAGCAGATAATCCTAAGCATTCTTTCGGGTCCTTATTGTCAGTTATAATCTTGCCAAAGGTAAAAAGTTCATGACAAGCGGATTTTTTTTTCTCGTCCGTCATCTTGTCACACCAAGACTCATTGTTGTATTTGTTGGCTAAGTCATAAATGCAGCTATCGATTTTTTCTTTTTCTAAAGCCAGGCATCCCTCGACTTTTTTTTGGCCTTCTATCGCTCTTTGTCTTAAGTAGTCAGCTTCTTGCTGTTTAATTTTCTTCGCTTGATCCTCTGAGGGAGAAGAATTATTGATTTTTAAATTTTTTTTGTTTTTGTAGATTAAAATACCTCCGCTGGAAATTATCAGCAGACAAATGATGACTAAAATAATTACGATTTTATTTTTTTTCATGGTTAATTGGTAATTCTAATATTTGAAATTACAGGGGTCACGCCTCTATCTCCTGACCTAAGAATTATTTTTAATTGTAAATATCGGCCTTCATGCAAATCATTTTTTGAATCTTTGGCATTCCAATCTGCGATTGATGTAAATGAATCAGCTAAAAAGGTCGGGTCGTTACTTGACCTGATATAAAGTTCTGCACTAGTATTTGATCCCGGTTGGATATTTTCATCATAGGAAATATCTCCCCAATGTTGATTTTCAAAACCTGAATCAATTGGCGGATCCATCTTTAAAATACCTGTGCGGATGACCATGGCACGATTCAGGCCGGTCATATCACTGTAGGTGTACATAGTCGCATCATTGCATACGCCAGGGGATGATTCTCCACTGACACAGACATCAGCAGCGACACTACCATTCAGGTTATATCCTCTGACCAGGCCTCCGTTGATATTTGCCACCCAAACATGGCTCTCTGAGTCTCCGCAGACGCCATGTGGGTAACTGCCGCCACTTGCTCGGCTAAAAACATAACTACCATCTTTAAAAAATTTTGAAACTGTATTGGTCGTATAGCCAGAGCCCCAGATATTTCCTGAGGAATCGATTGTCATGCCGGTTGTTTGGGCAGTGGCAGGGCCATATACCGCAGAAAGAGTGCCGGCGGCTGAATTTTTGTTTATTTTTTGCACCCCCCCGGTAGATCCGCCCCAAGTACTTAGCCAAACATTATCATCAGCATCAACCGTTAAGCCATAGAAGAGAGCAGGGAAGTTATCGAAAGTTATCGGTGAAGTGTTGGCGTTTATTCTTACTAAGCCCAGCGACCCGCCCTTAACCCATAAATTCTCTTCACTATCAATTGCCAAACCATAAGGATTGCCTCCGACATTAACAACGTTTTTAATAACGCAGCCATTATCATCACCGTTGATGCGTACAACTTTGCCGGTGAAATAATTGCCTGCCCAAATATCGCCATTTTTTGCAATCGCTAAGCCGCCGCCATTTCCAAGATAGCCAGGAGTCCCCAAACCGCTTGCCGCACAACTGCCATTGCACATGGCCGGGTCTTCAGAGGTTGTAAAAGCCGGGTCCGTTGAGCAGCTTTTTATCAATTGGCCATTTATATCCATTTTGTAAACTTTTTGGTTATATCTATCATGAACCCAAACATCTCCTGTTTCAACATTTACGGCAGTACGGGATGGATTTCTCAAATTGGTAGAAGGATATTTACCGAGCACTTTACCAATAGGTTCCGACTCGGAAAAATTCCAAAAGCAATCTATTGAAGTTCCATTTCTGACGCAGTCCCTTTTTGGCCCGGTGTAAGTCCTGATTTTTACCACCTTGCCTTCGGATGGCAAAGAAGCCCATAAATAAGGAGTTTTTTGTGTGCCATTTATTTTTAAATAAATTCCGCCTGGCGTATCAGACGCTGTATTTGTAAGGTCATTATTGTCAAAAATCAGTGCATCAGCATATGAAGCAGATAAATTTATCGGCGAAGCTTCAGTGGTTTTAATAGTCCATTTACAGCTTCTATCGCAAGCATCATTATTGTTAGTATTTCCGTCATCACATTCTTCCCCGAAATTTTTTGTACCATTGGTTCCGTCTTGCGTCTTACCATCGCCACACCAACCGCCAGTAAATTTGCAACTGCCGTCACAGGCATATTGTTTGGCTGGGGAGCTATCGGCTGAATTGGCTGCCACACCCTTAGTTCCATCACATACTTCTCCAAAATTTGAGGCACTATATACTGGCGGATTATTTACTCCATTTTCTACTATGCCGTTTCCGCAAGGATTACCGATGAAAGCGGTGCAATCTTTGATTGTTGATGAACCCTTGTTGTCAGTTACTCTCATTTTGAATAAATAATTTCCTTTTACTCCGGCTTTGCTTGCAGATATTTCTTTTTGATTCGGGATGGCTGTAGATTTCAAGGCCGGAGGTGCTGACCAGGTTGACCAGTCGGTACTGACACCATTTCCAGCAGAGGTTAGAATCTCCCAAGTTAGGGTTCCGCCTTCTTGATCTGTAGCATTCACATAACCTTTAAATGAAGTATTTGGCAAGCCGGATAATTTGCCGCAAGTAACTGTCGGAGCAAGATTCGTAACATCGTTGACATTGTTCATCCCGATAAGGGTGCTGTAAGGATCATTAAGATTATTATTTATTATACAACCCCCATTTGAATCGCAAATCAAGCCAGATTCCATAGTTGCAAATATTCCGCAACTCCGACCGTCTGAAGATGAGATATATGCATATGCCAAACTGTCGGTTGGCAGGGTAAAGTCCGGTTCGGTAGCGGCTGCAAACTTTTTATCTTGTTCATTCCAACAGGTTATGGGATCATATTTTTTATTTTCATTATTATCAACTTTGCATTTTCCCAGCTTATTTATTGGATCAACAGGTAATGAAAAATTTAATTCTTTGCCTAATTCCGATTGCCAGCTTGACCAAGTTGAAATTGTTTTGTTCGGCAGAT
>Ga0265296_1005028_pt1 | contig 11123 bp, 7 predicted proteins | sample MunlanPumphouse1_FD_189073 | JGI IMG/M metagenome (GOLD analysis project Ga0265296, IMG submission 189073) | Groundwater microbial communities from a municipal landfill in Southern Ontario, Canada - Pumphouse #1 | ecosystem: Environmental > Aquatic > Deep subsurface > Groundwater | place: Canada...
CGCCGCGCGCCGCGCGCGCGCCGAACGCGCGCCGCAACTGGATGCGTCGGCTTCGGTTGAGGCGAGCCGTAGCAATCCCGGCAGTATCGGGGCCAGCTTGCCGCCCGGCATTTCGATCGATCCCGATCAGACCGCTTATGGAGCTTCGCTCAGCGCGCGGTGGGATCCTGACATCTTTGGTCGCTTGCGGTCCGAACAGCGCGCCGCGTCGCTGCGTCTTGATGCCGCCACCGCCGACGCCGATGCCGTCCGCATCGCCTTGATCGCCGACTTGGCGTCACTGGTCGTCGATTGGCGCAGCCTCGATGCCCGCACCGCTGCGCTGTCGCGCGACCTGGCTTCGGCCGAACGGTTGATCACCTTGGCCGCAGCCCGGGCGACGGCTGGCCTCACGCCCGGCGCCGACCGCGTGCGCGCCGAGAGCGTGGCGAGCGCGTCGCGGAGCCGCCTCGCGGCGCTTGGCACCGAATGCGGGGCAATCATCGGGAGGCTGGTGACGTTGACCGGACGCGACGCCGCCTGGGTCGAGGCGCAGTTGGCCATGCCGGGCAGCGCGCCGGAATTACCATCGGCGGCGGCTGCGCTACCGTCGGATCTGCTGGTCCGTCGTCCCGATATTGTTGCCGCAGCGGCGCGACTGGCCGCGACCGACGCCGATCTGGCGAGGACCGCCGCGCGGCGGTTTCCGCGCCTTACTTTGTCTGGCACGCTCGGCCTGTTGGCGTTCAGCCCGGGCCAGTTGTTCGACAGCGATTCGATCATCGGCTCGCTCGCCGCCGCAATCGCCGGACCCTTAATCGATTTCGGGCGCATTTCGGCCGAGATCGACGGCGCGGCGGCGGACAAGAAGCTCGCCTTTCAGCAATATCGATCGGCGGTGTTCGACGCGCTCGGCGATACCGAAACGGCGTACCGGTTAATCGCCGCTGCCGACGCGCGCGCTGCAGCCGCGACGCAGGAAGCGGCGCTCTTGGCGCGCAGCGATGCCCTGACCGCCAGCCGCTTTCGCGCCGGGCTGGTGGATTTGGCAGCGGTGCTCGAAGCGCGGCGGCAGGCAGACGGCGCAGGCGAGCGCGCTACGGCCGCCGTCGGCGAAGCCCGGCGCGCCCGACTGCTGCTGTGGCTGGCTTTGGGGGGCAGCCCGCGTTAGGCAAAGCGGCAGGCAGCAGGCGCGCATTTTCCGAAACGGCTAAGTTCGCTGGGCACCGGCCTCTGGCAATGCGCGGACAGTCGGATAGCCATTCACGGCCATCAACAAGTCGGCTTCGGCAAGGATCGAGCGGAGTACATGAGCAGCCCCATTTGCGCCGCCAATCGCGAGGCCGTAAGCATAAGGACGCCCGATCCCAACGGCTTTGGCTCCCAGCGCGAGCGCTTTGATCACATCGCTGCCCGAGCGGACGCCGCTATCGAACAATGTTGGCGTGTCACCCGCAGCTTTTACCACGTCAGCGAGCATGTCGATCGCCGCGATCCCCCCATTGGCCTGTCGCCCGCCGTGGTTCGAGCAATAGATAGCATCGACGCCAAGATCGACGGCGCGGCGAGCGTCATCAGGATGGCAGATGCCCTTCAGGACGATGGGTAAGCGGGTGATCGACTTGAACCATGCAATATCGCCCCATGTCAGCACCTTGCCGAATGTCGTCGCCCAAGCCTGAACGGCCGCGTTAATGTCTTCTTCGGGCGGTCGGGGCAGCAAGGATCGGAAAACCCGATCCGAAAAATAATTTTCGAGCACCTTGCCGCGTAACTGCGGAAAATTCGAAGCATTGAGATCGCGCGGACGCCAGCCGGTGACCCAAGTGTCCAGCGTGATCACGAGCGCCTTGTACCCTGCTGCTTCGGCGCGGCGGATCAGGCTTTCGGCCAAGTCCGTGTTCTTGGGAGTGTAGAGCTGGAAAAACGCCGGGGTCGGCCCTGCCGCTTTTGCGACGTCTTCCAGCGGACTGTTCGAAAGAGTCGATGCGCAAAAGGGTACCCCGGTCAAGGCTGATGCCTCCGCCGCGGCGATGTCGCCGCGCTGGTCCTGGGTAATCTCTCCGTTGACGCCGATCGGCGCCATAAAGATGGGGGAAGGCAGCGTCATCCCGAACAGGTCGATTGACAGGTCGCGCGATGCGCAATCGACGAGCATGCGGGGGACCATGCCCCAATGGTGAAAGGCGCTGGCATTCGAACGCTGGGTATGTTCGTCGCCGCAGCCGCCCTGCACATAATTCAGCAGCGAGGGCGAAAGCGCATTTTCGGCACGCTTTTCCAGCGTCGCAAAATCGACGGGATAATCGGGAAGGACTCCGCTGAGGCCGTCTTGATAGATTTTCGTCTGCAGATCGCCATAATGCGCCATCGTTTCGTCTCCCCGCCCGATCGCTGACGCATATCTGCGTGCGCCGGTCTCTTGTCCCAATTGATCAGCCGGTACCGTATCGTTTTTTCCTTGGTCCAAAAGCGTAAAACGGTCCGCGTTTGCCGACATTCTTGCCGCAGCGACCGAAAAGTTACCAGCATCATGTAAAAACTACTAGCAGGTAGATATGTTTTGCGGCATACCCTCCCGACGAGCTGCCATCGAGAGAGTGGCGCCGCGGAGGGAGGGTTTGGTGTCACTATCCGGCTGCCTTGGGTCGATGCTATGACCGTCGCCGTGTCCAGTGATTCCCTGATCCGCCCGCGCGTCTCCGGCGCCTCGCTCAAGTCCGAGTTCGTTGCCTTCAAGGTCAACCGTATCGTCGAGGCCGCGAGCCACCTTTTTTACGAGCGGGGCTACAGCAGCTGCACCCTCGACAATGTCGCGAGCCAGCTCAGCGTCACCAAGCCGTTCCTCTACTCCTATTTCAAGAACAAGGAGGCAATCCTCGCGGCCATCTGCGAGGTCGGGATCAGCGAGGCGCTGGCGGTGCTGGAGGACGTGCTTGCGCACGAACATGATAGCCACCGGGCGCGGCTTGCCGAAGTTGTGCGCAAGGTTGGGCAGATCGTGATCGATCGGCAAGAATATGTCGTCGTTTACCAGCGCGAGATGAAGCATCTGAGCGCCGATGATTATAAGCGCATCCTGCGCTTGCGGCACAGTTTCGATCATCAGATTGGCGAAATGATCCGCGAGGGTGTCGCGAGCGGCGAATTCCGGGAAGATATCGATCCGTTTATCGCTGTCTGGATCGGCGGTCTTATCAGCTGGATTCCGACCTGGTATTCGCCCAGCGGCCAGCGATCTGCGGAAGAAGTGATCGAATATCTCGTCCAGGCCGCGCTGCGGCTGGCGGGCGCCGAATAGCGCAAGAAGGATTTAGCCCAGGCAAAGGATGAACGGGCCAGAATTGCTCGACTGAAATGAACATGCATGGAGTTACTGACCGGTAGAAAATTATACACCGGGTATATCAGGGAGAGAGATTATGAATTTCAAGATCAAGCATTTGCTGTTGGCGACCGCCATGGGCTCTTTCGCTGTCGTGTCGCCTGTTCTGGCACAAGAGGCGGGCCCGGACACCGCTGCGGGCGGCAACGATGACGGCACGATCATCGTGACCGCGACCAAATCGGGCAAGTCGCTGGAAGATACCGGCGCGTCGATTTCGGTGCTCGGCGCCGGCGACGTAGGGGCCGGCGGTATCGAAGACGCGGGCGATCTGGCTGCCGCGGTGCCGAACGTCTCCGTGGGCGATCAGTTTGGCGTCAACCGCACCTTCATCCGCGGGATCGGCCTCACCAGCATCGATCTGGGGGCTGACGGTGCCGTTGCCTTTCTTCAGAATGGTGCAATTATCAGCCGCCCCGCGGCGCAGCTGAGCGGCTTTTATGACGTCCAGCAGATCGAAGTGCTACGCGGACCGCAGGGAACGACCTATGGCCGCGGGGCGACTGGCGGGGTGATCAATATCGTCACTGCGCGGCCGACCCCCGAATTTGATGGGTTTGCCCGCGCGACCTATGGCAATTATGACGCGCGCACGCTGGAAGCCGCGCTTGGCGGACCGATCGCCGGCGAAAATCTGATGTTTCGCGTCGCGGGCAAATATGAAAAGCGCGACGGCTATGGCACCAATTTGTTTACGGGCAATGCGGTCGATGATCGCGATGCCTATGCCATTCGCGGGTCATTGCTCGCCAATTTGTCCCCCGACCTGGAATTGCTGATCGTCGCCGATCACTTCAAAGAAGACGATAACAATTACGCGTTCCACTATTTCGGACCGACGGTGGTGCCGGAGGCAGGGCTCGCATCGTCGCTGCTCGGCGGTAACACGATTTTCGACTATTATGCGGCACGCGGGGAGAAGCCCGACCTGCGCAACATCTATTCCGACGAGGACGCCGTCAATAAGCGCGACGGGTCGAGCATCCAGGGCATCCTGACCTGGGATTCGGGCGATTTCTCGCTGGTTTCGACCACGGCCTATCGCAAGTTCAAGCGCTTCAACCGCGATGATCTCGACGTCAGCGATATCAACGCCTTCGGCCAGAACAACTATACCGAGAACAGCAAGTCGTTCAGCCAGGAAGTGAATTTCAATTATAATGTTGGCAGTCTGTCGTTGCTCGGCGGCGCGACCTATTTCGAAGAAAAACTGTTCGGCGAAGTCCGCGTTCCTACGGTCAACCTGGCGTCCTTCTTTAATATCTTGCTTGGCACCAGTCTGCCCGCCAACCTGTTTGACAATGGCAACTATCTTCAGCGCGGCACGGTGAAGACCAAAGCCGCGGGCGCCTATCTCGAGGCGGCTTACGAAATCCTGCCCGATCTGACGATCACCGCCGGCGCGCGTTACAACTGGGAAAAGCGCAGCGGCGCAGGGCGGTTTACATTCGAGGCGCAGGGGCTCGACATTCCGACCGACAAAAGTGGCAGCTGGAACGCGATTACGCCCAAGTTCGCGATCGAATATCGCACGCCCGGCGGCACCCTATTCTATGGCAAGGTGACCCGCGGCTTCAAATCGGGTGTCGTCAACATTGGCAGCGTCAATTCGGTTATCGATCCCGAATATGTGTGGAGTTACGAGGCGGGTTTCCGGGGTGAAACCGTCGACCGAAAATTCGGCTTGGCGGGAGCGGTCTTTTACTACGACTACACCAACCTGCAGGTCGGCTTCGTCAACGCCAACAGCATCGTCGAGACGATAAACGCGGCGTCGGCACGCAATTATGGCGTTGAGCTTGAAGCAACCTTCCGCCCCGCCGATAACACCACGATCCGCTTTTATGGCACCTATCTCAACGCCAAATACAAGGATTTCTGCAACGGCTATTACGCCGTCGGCAATGCCAGTCGGCCGCAGTTTCCGGCGTGCGCGACCGACCCGGCGCTGGTCGACCTGTCGGGCAACCGGTTGTCAAACGCGCCCAAATATACGGTGGCCGCCTTTGTCGATCAGCGCTTCAATCTCGGCAATTCAGGCTTCCTCGACGTGTCGGCCGACATCAATCTGCAGGACGAGGTGTTTTTTACCGAGTTCAACAACAATGACGCCCGGCAAGAGGCCTTTGCGTTGGTCAACGCCAGCATCACCTATCATTCGCCCGACGAACGCTGGTCGCTGGCGCTGTGGGGCAAGAATCTGACGGACAAATATGCGCTCGCGAACACGATCATCGCGGCGCCGCTTTACAGCTTCGTCTCGGTTGGATCGTTGCGGCCGCCGCGGACCTATGGCGTCACGCTTGGGGTCGATTTCTGATCGGAGGATCGCATCATGGACGCAGCCTTCACCATCGGTCGCTATCAGGTCTATCGCCTGGAGGAGTGGCAAGGCGGCTTCAGTCCGCCGGAGGCACTCTTCGCGGAATTTGAGGACGCTGCGTTCAACCAGCAGGCGGCGGATTTCGAGCCGGCCTTCTTTCGCGACGGATTAATCTACGGCTATCTCCAAAGCTGGCTGATCGACACTGGCAGCGAGCGGATCATCGTCGATACCGGGGCGGGCAATGACAAGGAACGCCCCGGTATTCCGATCTTCGGCCAGCTTGCGACCCCGTTTCTGGCGGGCCTTGCCGCCGCCGGTTTTAGGCCGGGCGATATCGACAAGGTGTTTTGCACCCATTTGCACATCGACCATGTCGGTTGGAATACCGAATGGCGTGACGGAAGCTGGCAGCCGACCTTTCCCAATGCGCGTTACTATTTCCCACGCGTCGACGAGGACGCGTGGAACCCTGCCAAGGCGCGCTATGCGACTCTCGCTGGGGCGGGTGTGAACGCCAATGTGTTCGAGGACAGCGTCCAGCCGGTGATCGATGCGGGGCTGGCGGAACTGATCGACGATGGCGCGGCGATCGCGCCCGGCATGACCGCTTGGGCTTCACCCGGACACACTCCGGGACATATGGTATTGGAAGTCGAAAACGGGGGCGACACGGCGCTGTTTACTGGCGACATATTGCACCACCCGATGCAGATTGCCCGTCCCGACTGGAACAGCGTCTATTGCGAAGACCGGACTGCGGCGGCCGATACCCGGCGACATATCCTAGAACGCGCCAGTGCCAAGGGTGCGCGCATCGTGCCGGCGCATTTTGGCGCTCCGCACTCGGCCTTTGTCGACCGCGCTGGCGACGGGACATTTGTGCCGCGCTACCGCTAGTTTTCAGGGAGACGATCCGTGACCGACGTCCGCGTGCCTTCTTTTTCTCCCGACGATGCTTCGCTGAAGGCCGATCCGTACATCGCCTTTGCCCGATTGCGCGAGGATGATCCGATCCATCGCTCCGATCTGGGCTATTGGGTGGTGAGCCGCCATGAAGATGTTCGCGCCGTCCTGATGAATCGCGACGATTTCGGTCAGGGCGATTTCGTCGAAAACATCCGGCTTTTCTACGGCTCCGATTTCGACGTGATGGGGCAGCGCGGTTATAAGTGGTTGTCCGAAGTGTTCCTGATGCAGGACCCGCCGCACCATACGCGGGTGCGCGGGTTGGTGACCGGCGCGCTGACCGCCAAGCGCGTGCGCGCGATGGAGCCGCGAATTCGCGAAATTACCGACCGGTTGATCGACGGCTTTGCGGGCGACGGGCACGGCGACCTGATTGCGCGGTTCGCGTATGAGCTGCCGGTGCGCGTGATGTGCGATATGCTGGGGATCGATCCCGACGACGATCGGCTGCCTGCGGTTATCGATGCCATCGCGCAAAGTTTCATCGTTTTTGAAGCGCGTGCGTTGACCGATGCCGAACTGGCGACAGCGAATACGCAGATTGGGGTATTGCAGAATTTCTTTGAGTCGCTGTTCGACGAACGCAAGGCTGTGCCTCAGGACGATCTCGCGACCGCATTGGTTCAGGCGGGCGGAGCAGAGGATGCACTGTCGCACGACGAACTGGTGACCGTGGCGATCGGGCTGTTCGGCGCCGGGTTCGAAACGACCGCGCATATGATCGGCAACGGCCTGCTCAGCTTCAGCCGCTTTCCCGATCAGTGGCAAAGCCTGGTCGCCAATCCGGCGGCGCTCGCCGCGGGAACGGTTGATGAGGTGTTGCGCTACGAAAGCTCGCTCATCGCTACCTATCGCACCGCGTTGCGCGCAACGCAGATCCGGGGACAGACAATCGCGAAGGGCGAAAAGATTTTGACGCTGATCGGCGCCGGAAACCGCGACCCGCGCATGTTCGACAATCCCGACAGCTTCGATATCGGGCGCGACAATGCGGCCCGGCATCTCAGCTTTGGCGGCGGCATCCATTTTTGTGTCGGTGCGGAACTGGCGCGACTGGAAGGGCGGGTCGCGTTTGAGCGGCTCGCGACGCGGCTGCCCGAGCTAAAGGTCGACATCGACGCACCGGCCTGGCGCGAGGGGTTCCTGTTCCGCGGCATGAGCGCGCTCCCCGCCCGCTGGTAAGGGCTCAGGGCGTGACGACGATCTTGCCGATCCGCGATCCGGAACCGAGGGCGCGGAACGCCGCCGGCGCGTCGATGAGCGGCAAAACCTGATCGATCACCGCCCTGATCCGCCCGCGTTCGGCAAGGCGGAAAATGATCCCCAATATGGCCCGCACTCGCGCGGGATCGCTTTCGCCAAGATAGCGGGCATCAACCCCCGCCAGCTCGCCCGACTTCAGCAACGGGAGATTGGCGGGAAGCTGCGGAATGCCGTCGCCCGACGCAAAGCCGACCACCAGATGGCGCCCATGCTTGGCGAGCGACCGGAAGCAGGCCTCGAACAACGGACCGCCCACGGGATCAAAGACCCGGTCGACTCCCAAGGGGTGTCGGGCCTTGAGCTGCGCGCGCCAGTCGGGGTCGCGATAGTCGAGCACCAGATCCGCCCCAAGCGCCGCAACATGACGCATCTTGGCCTCGCCCGACGCGAGCCCAATGACGGTCCCGCCACAAGCGTGCGCAAGCTGGACCGCCGCGGACCCGACGCCGCCTGATGCGCCGGTGACGAGCAGCGACTGGCTCGCCTGATAATGACCTCGGTCGAAAAGGCCGTAGTGCGCCGTAAGGAAATCGAGGATCAGCGCCGAAGCGGTCGGCGCGTCGAGGGCGTCGGGGACCGGGAGGCTGCTTGTCGGGTGGACAATCGCCTGTTCGGCAAGGCCGCCACCGAACTGCCAGCTCGCAACGCGCTGACCCAATGCGAAGCCCGTCACGCCTAGGCCAAGGGCTTCGATGCGGCCGACGATTTCGCCGCCGGGTGTGAAGGGAAGCGGCGGTCGCGCCTGATAAAGGCCGCGCATTACCAGCGCGTCGACAAACCCCAGCGACGTCGCCTCGACGCGCAGCAGGATTTCATCGGCCCCAGGTGCCCGGATGGTCCGCTCTTCGAGCGCGAAATCCTCGACCGCACCCAGGCGATGTCCTTGAAAGGCTTTCATCCGGTTCGATCCGGCGCCGCTCAGCCGGCCTCGGCGAGGATATGGCCGTCATCAGCGGTATTGCCGAACTGCAGATCGTCAGAATTGGGCGAGCGCGTCATGCGCCAGAAGGCATCGTTGCGCCACGGCGTAATCGCGATCACACGGCCTTTTGTGTTGCGATACCAGTTTTCGGTTCCGGGATGCGTCCACACCAGCTGTTCATGCGCAGCGTCGATCTGGCGGCGATAGTCCTGATACACCGCATCCTTCACCTCGACGGTATCAGCCCCGCGCGCGGCGCTTGCCAGCACGACTTCACCGGCAAAATGCATCTGGTTTTCGATATTGCGGATCATGCTGCCGCCGTGACCCGAACCGACATTGGGGCCGAGCAGGATGAACAAATTGGGAAAGCCCGGAACGAGGGTCCCAAGATAGGCCGCGGCATCATCCTCACCCCACAGGTCGCGCAGCACCTGGCCGTTGCGCCCGATGACATCATAGGATCCCAGCACTCGCGTCGTCTGGAACCCGGTGGCAAGGATGACGACATCGGCTTCGATTTCGATTCCCGATGACGAGATCAGCCGATTGCCTTCGACGCGCGCCAGATGTTCGGGGATCAGTCGGACGTTCGGCTTGCGGAGCGTCCGATACCACCCATTGTCGAGCAGCATCCGCTTGGCGAAGGGAGGATAGTCGGGCAGCACGTCATTGATCAGTTCCGGGCGATCGGCCAGCTGCTCATGAACGTAGCGGGTGAAATGACGACGATGGCCGTCGTTGATCTCGTTCACCGCGCGTTCGGGATGCGGCCACTCGGGATCGCGGCGCAGCGTGCCGTGAACGCGGTCGTTGAACGTCCACGACAAGCGCTGTTCCAGCCAGGCCCGGTAAAGCGGCACGGCCCGCATCAGGTAGCGCACCCCGTCGGGAACCGCCTTGCGAAACTGCGGGAAAGGCGCTGCCCATTGTTTGGACCGCGCAAAGAGAGTGAGCGCACTGGCTTCGTCAGCAACCGCGGGGGCCACCTGCATGCCCGACGCGCCATTGCCGATTACGGCGATGCGCTTGCCAGCAAGGTCGGCGTCCTTGGGCCAGCGACTGGTGTGGATCACTTCGCCCGAAAACGAGTCGAGCCCTTTGATCGTTGGGTATTGCGGGATATTGAGAATGCCGACGGCGCTGAAGAGATAGTCGGCGCGGTGCGTCGTGGTCGAGCCGTCGGGCTGCGACACCATCACCTCCCATTGACCGGCGTCGTCGATCCAGCGCGCCGATTCGACTTTGGAATTGAATTGAGCGCGGGCCGCGAGGCCATATTCGCGGGCAGTGTCGAGCAGATAGTCTTCGATTTCGTCGCGTAGCGGGAAATATTTCGACCAGTCGTTCGGACGGCACGAGAATGTGTAGGTCAGCGAGGGCGTATCGACGCCGCATCCGGGGTAGCGGTTCTCGAACCAGGTGCCGCCGAAATCTTCGTTCTTCTCGAAGATGACATAGTCGATCCCCAGACGCTGAAGTTCGATCCCGGCGCAGATGCCAGATATTCCGGCACCGATGACGATGGCCGATTTCGTTTTGAGCAGCGAAGGAATGTCGTGCTTCGGCGGCGCTGGCATCATGCCGGCAGCAACAATATCACCATATTCCTCCGGCACATGCTCGGTCATCGCGACGCTTAGCATTTTGGCCAGATGGGCATTGTCGGGCTGGGGCAGGGCAAGCGGCTTGCCCTTCAACCACTCTTCGATCGCTTGGCGCGCATGGTCGCGGACTGCGCGCTGGATGTCCGCGGGCAACTGGCCGCTGTCGTTGTCATCGAGCCCTGGCGCACGTTTCGGCAGGAAGGGTTCCTCCAGCCATTTCGCTTCACCCGTCATCTGATGAAGGAGCATCAAGAGCGCGGGAATATTTCCCTGCTCCACCCCTGACGCCAAAAGTGGCCAGTGGATCTGGTCCGCAGCGATCGGCCGGTCGGGCTTCGGATGGGTCATGTCGAAAATATCCTGGAACAAGCGAAGGAAGAGGAGAGCCATTCTGTATTGCGGCCTGAGCTGCGCAGTCGGCAGCGCGCGTCGGCCACATCATGCAGGTGGTTCATGGCGCGAAGGATTCGCGGCGGACCCGCAAGCCTGCTGCCTCGCGATCCCAAGTGTCGTTGGTCACGCCTTCACGTCGCAGGTCAGTCTTCAAGACCTTGGCAGACGGCGTCTTGGGCAACTCGTCCAATACGCGGAAATAGCGCGGCACCATAAAGTACGGCATGTTTTCGATGAGGAATTCGGCCAGCGCGCGGCAATCGATCGATCGGCCCGGGACAG
>Ga0265296_1005029_pt1 | contig 11123 bp, 11 predicted proteins | sample MunlanPumphouse1_FD_189073 | JGI IMG/M metagenome (GOLD analysis project Ga0265296, IMG submission 189073) | Groundwater microbial communities from a municipal landfill in Southern Ontario, Canada - Pumphouse #1 | ecosystem: Environmental > Aquatic > Deep subsurface > Groundwater | place...
TTTTTTGTTAGCTTTTTGCAATTGGACAATAAAATCATCAATATGCTCATAATAGCTGATTTGCAATCTGGTCAGCATGTTTTTAGTTTTTTGAGCCAGCCAGATTAACAAACTTAATGCCCATTGGCTGTGAATTATTCCGGCAATTAGAGCGATAAAAATCATTATCTGTAAAAACAATCCCCAAGACAGTCTTTCAAGCTTCATCTGATTTCACCTCTTTTTTTATGGTTCTGTTTTGCTTGTTCTAGTTTTTGCTGTAATTCTTCAGATTCTTCTTTACCCGACTCTAAAAGTTGTTGAATAAGATGGTCAATTTTTTCCTGTTGAATTTGTTTGGCAAACGCTTTGGTCTTTTTAGGATTGCGGCCAGGTCTTTCTATAACAAATTTAGTCAGACATTCAGTTACGCCCTGGACTATTCCTTGTAAAACATCACTCTTAATCACAAAAATCAACTCCTTATTGAATTTTAAAGTTTCTACTAAGAAACATAGCAGAGAAATCAAAGTTTGTAAAGAAAAAAGCGGTCAAGTGTTGTTTTACTTGCCGCTTTATTGATTTATTTTGGTATTATTTTTACCACGGCTTTTTCATAATCAGGACCCTTGAATCTTAGAGGGCCTTTTACGGTTCCGTAGATTCCAGTTATAGAGCCGACTACTCCAGTATCCTCGAATTTAACAAGAGCGTCTGGGTGGCCGGCAAAAATAATATCTACATCCCGGGGCAACAAAATTTTTTCAGACCACTTTTTCGACGATAAGGTTATAATTTTCTTGTATCCGCCGCCTGGGAGAGGGACTGTGAGAATTGGAGTGTTTTCGGGGTTTTTATTCGGATTATTGATTTCCGGCGCTTCGGGAATATTAATAATCCCTTTTACGCCACTTGTTTCTATATATCCAATTTGAGACTTTATGGAATATTTACCCAGATCGTCCATAAATTGGATTTTATAGAAACTTTCTGTGCTCCCCTCAAAACGAGCTTTTAGCTTTGGCGGAAGTTCAGGGGCAGCGAGTTTCTGTAGAATTTTCACTTCTTCTTTATAGCCCTGTTCCAACTCTATTTGATTTAAATCTGCATCAAGGGCGGCAACATCGCTTTTAAGAAGAGCATATGTATTTTTTTTAATAATTTCTTCTCCGTCGCGATAAAAGCCAGATTGCTGGTCCTTGACCGCACTTCCAAGATCTCGCTTGGCATTAGTAAGGCCACTAGTTGACTCTATCCATTTTACTAAACTCCCAAGCGTCGGATAAACATTCGGCTGTTGTTTTCCCAGACAATAGAGAAACAACAGGGGCACTATTATTAAGCCGACGATTTTAGGTTTCTTGCCCGGTCCAGCTGCCCAGCGAGCGTATGTCGCCAGAGCCAAGCCAAACATAGCGATAAAAATCACCATACTTGGGTTTCCTGTCCATGGATTATAGACAGGATACAACGCCAGCATTAAATATATCCAGAAAAAGACCGACATAAAGCCTTTTTCCCACTTTTCAAGCGTTGCTTGATCCGAAATCCCTCCAAAGCCGAGCAAGCGAGTCCAAGCGCGAACTATTCCCTCAAGCGCTGCGCCGGAAATAAGAGCAATCCAAATCACGACCATCGCTACTGCCACAGGAATGACTGTTAGCCAGTTGTTCTTAAATAGAAAACCGCAGGTTGACAGGATAAACAAACTGCCGACAGTAATTCCTAGCCCGAGCAGAACTTGAAGAAGTCGGCGTACAATGCGATTATTCAACCAGCTCCAGATGGTTCCTACAAGCCGCCATTTTGGCGTGCTCAAACCATCAATAATTATTAGCGCTAATCCTAAAATTAGGATTATGATTCCGACCAACATTTTTTATTTCCTCCCTTTGTTAGCTGACTTTTCAATCGCATCAGCCAGTTTATCGCGCAAAGAAGTAGTCTTTTGAGCTATGGCTTGAAAGTCCGTTTGTTTGATCTTATCAAACAGCTTTTTCAGATTCAGCTTTTCAGTCGCCCGAAAGAGATCATAATACGGATTCAATACACTCTTTTTAAACAACCCCATGCCTGTCGGCGATTGGAGGGCAGAATGCATTTTAGTTACATCGTAGCCAGTTCCAACTTTGCCGGCATTCAACATAGCCCCTAGGTTGTTAGCCATTTGACTATATTGTTTTTGTGGCGAAGATTGTTGGATTCGTGGCAACTTTGGCACGGTTGTATCATAATCCCCGAATTTCTCAAAAAACTCCAGCCGTTCCCACCACCCTAGCGATGTAACAAAATCATCCAAAGCCACTCGTTCGTCGGGCTCGAGTTCTGCCTTGCCAGAATAGATATTCTTTCTTTCTTTTTCTATTGAGAAAGGATTATCAAGTCCTCCGCCAGTAGAGCCAATAAGCCCTGTTTTTTTCAGAGCCTCAACCGAAGCGGGCCTCATTAATTTAGTTACCATCAGCAAATTGAGCGCAGTTTCTGTTATTGCGCCAACTCTGTCTACCAACTTCATTTTCTTTTCCTCCTCATCTATTTTGCTGCTAAACCAATTATCAAGCCAACTAATGCGGCATAAACATACCACATTCGCCAGCCAACTATTTCGACAAACTTAAATCCTCTACGATTTTTGCGATAGAGATTTAATAAAAATATTATCACTATCGCAAGGCCAATCTCTATGATTGGATTCCACTTAAAGAATAAACCCAATGCAGAGATAAGATAAATAACTCCAGCAATGCCTGCAAAATAGCTTACAAACTGCGAAATAGCTGTTCGCAAACCGCAACCTCGGCACTTTGCTTCTGTATAGTCAATCCGATGGCCGCAGTGAATGCAATGCGGCGGAATAATCAACTTTGCTCCGCAAGCGCATTCTTTGTCGCTTAATTGAACAGTCGCTCCGCAACTCTGGCATTCGTCTTCAGCCGGCTTTCGTCGAAACGTCAGAACGAGTGTTGTCACGAAACTTATTATGGTCGCAAAAAATAAAATTTGCGCAATCATAATTTCCTCCTTGAAATATTTATTTTTGTCAAAGGACAAAAGAAGAGAGAAGAGAAAAGTTTTTATTTCTCTTCTCCTATTTTTCATCCTCCAATTATTCTATTCGAACGAGGTGATTACCGAATTGGAGAATGTCTCCAGTTTTCACTTTAATCTCCTGTCCGGGCTCAACAAACATAATCACTCGAAAACCACCAGCAGATTCGGTTTTAACGAAAATATCACCCGAATTTGCCGAAATTTCCACTGGTGTCGAAGAGATACTAGGATTCGCACTAGTATCTTCTATTGCGATATCCGGTTGGCACTTGTCTGAATCAGCGCGAGCAACTAAGAGAGTTTCACCGTCGTGCAAATCAAATTCTTCATCGGTTTTATGTACCACTAGAGTGGCAGTTTTTTTGCCGTTTTTCTTTGGCGCTACAGCCTGAAGAAGTTGATCTGCCGCTTGCTTTACAGAAGAAGCTTTTGGCTTTGTTTCCTGTTTGGTTTCTGCCTTAAGCTCCTCGCCGCATGCTTCACAAAACAATTCCCCTTGGGGATTTTTATGTCCGCATTTGCACTTCATTTTTATTACCTCCTATTAAAAAATAAAAATTATTCTAATGCGGCCAATGCGTCAGCCGCTTTTTTGGAATCAAAACTTACAGTTTTTCTGCCAAGCTGTCCGGCTTTTGCCGCAGCTCTTTGCGCTTGGCCAGAATCAACGTCTCTTTCAATATCTTCTAATCCGGCTAACAACGCTTCGGCCGCATCTTTGGAGCTAAAACTTTGGGTCAAGCGTTTGGCTTTGGCCAATTCTTGTTTGGCCTGCGCCGAGTTGCCACTAGCCGCCGCTTGCGCCGCCGCTTGCGTTGCTTTGCTAGCCATTGTTATTTTAACTAGTTCTGCGACTCTAGCATTAGCAACATCAGTCTGGACCGGATCATTGGTAAATCGCAGAAACAGATTTGTTGATCCAAGCTGCTGTTGAATAATGCCGCTAGACGGAATATCGCCGATAAGTGTTACTTTAGCAAAACTTTTCGCTTTGCCTTCAGTAACATCAGCCGGCAATTTGCCTTTTAACTTCACAAGCGAAGCATTGATTTGGCCAACCTGAATATCACCGATTGGAATTTCTGTCGCATTAGTAGCCGGCATGCAATTTGGCAATACCTGACATGCTTCTTGAATTTCAACCCAATTTACTGGTTGGATTTGAAGTTTAGCATTTTGTATTGCTGTAGCCGCCGCCCCCTTCACTTCTTGCTCAAAGATATCCTTAATTTTTTCCGGATCTTCCAAAAAGTGATAGTGCTCGCCGCCAAGTTCTTCTAGAAATTTAGAATTAAACCCATAAGACATATCAGATCCTTTAGCGCAGAGACCAACAATCACAGGAACCACATCCTGTTGTTTTGCCTTGTCTATTACTTGGCGGCAGACATCCTCGTCAGCTGTGGCGCCGTCAGTAAATACGATTAAACGCTTTATCTGATTTTTGCTGCTGGCTAATTGCTGGAGTCCTGCTTCAATCCCAAAGCCCATCATCGTCCCGCCATCTGAAAATAGAGCCCCGATTTTTTGTTCAGCAATTACCCGTGCCTTCTCAATTGGGCTTATCGGAACAAGATTGGTGGCGAAAGAATTGAAATTGGTCACCGCTAGGCCACTGCCTGTTGGCAATAAATCCAGCGAGCTGACAACAGCTTGTTTCAACTCGTTGATAAAGCCAGTGGTTGAACCAGAATTATCAATGACATAACTAACGTCAACAGGACCAACAGCTACTTTTTCCGACTCTCCTAAGCTTACATCGATTCGACCGTAAATAACCACTTCTTGTCCTTGTGCTGGCCGAAAATAAGAATACAACATTTGTCCTGAAACTGTGATTGGAATATCATTCATTCCGGGTTTCATCTTGTTTTTCCTCCTTAAAAATCGGTTTTACTTGCCAGATTATAACCGTGAGATTGTCATCTCCCGGTTTTGCGCCTGGCTCGCATGGTTGCTCAACTTTTTTTGCTTTTTCTATCAATTCCTCAACCGCAATTGCCGGATGAGGGTCAGTTTTAAGATAATCTTGAATCTGTTCTAGCGAGAGCATATCTGAAAAACCGTCTGTGCAAAGCAAGAGAGTTATTTCAGAATGCTCGCTAGTCCAGAATTCAAGATTAATTTCATCGCCGCCAATTGTCCGATGTTTGCCTAGAAAACGATTAAGTCCGCCGGCAAGAGTTTGATCTCTAGAAATTTGTTCTAAATTATTATCAAACAAATATAATCTTGAATCACCTTCATTCCAGCCATAACAGATTATTTTGCCGGTTTGCAAATCGGACAAAACAATTGCCATGATCAGAGTTGTGCCTTCGTTGCGGCCCTGAATATTATTGTTTAGACGATATTGCAAAACCTCTTCGTTAGCTTTTTGAACAGCTGGCTGAATTACAGAGTTTATCTCTTTTAATTCGCTTATATCAGAAGTGTTCACAAAATTACTAATAAATTCAGCAGCTTTATTTACTCCAATATAAGCAAATTCTGCTCCGTGCTCACCGCCGCCCATTCCGTCAGTAACAACTAGTAAATCCAGGCGGGTTTTGTTGTCGGGAAACAGCCAAGTTCCAATCTTAAAATTGTCTTGATTTGTTTCGCGAATATTGCCTTTATCCGTCCAACCAGCGACTCGGACTACTATTGGAACTTTTGGAATTTCTAATTCCTTAATTTCCTCAAGCAGTTTTTTATCGCAAGCTTCGGTTGGCGAAGGCGAATTTTCCTGTAATTCTTGTAACTGTTCGCCACAAGCGACGCAGAACATCTCGTCTTCCTGATTTTCCGCATCGCAACTTGTACATTTCATAATCATTCACCTCACTTTTTTATCCTTGCCCCGCAAGTATGGCAGAATCTATCTTTTTGATAAACTTCTGCACCACAATTATAACAAGTACCCAGACCACTATTCCCAAAAGCTATAACAGCCTTACTTATTTTTGATGGCTGTTGGAAAAGCGGAGTAGCGGCTTGAACTAATTTTGACATTTGAATGCCGCCGCTTAGAAATGCCTCCAAGTCTTTTCGCATTTCTTCCGCGGTTTGATATCTATCGTCGCGCGAGAATCTTTTTGCCTTAAAAACAATTTGCTCAAGATCATCAGAGATTTGAGCATTCTTTGCTTTCAGGCAACCTGTTATCATTTTGGGAGAGTTGATATCAAGCGGAGGAGGAATTTGTATGTCTTTATCCGGATTTTCAAATGGCTCTGGCTCTTGACCTATCAATAATTCGGCCAAAACCGCTCCGACGCTAAAGATATCGTCTCTGGGATCGGTAGCTGTTTTGCCGGAAAAAGCTTGTGGAGAAGAATACTTGATAGTCAAGGGTGCCACGGTTGTCCGACGCATTGAAGCAGATTTCTTTTTCGTAGCGGCGCCGAAATCCAAAATTTTAATTTTGCCTTGAGGAGTTAGAATTACATTCTCTAATTTGGCATCGCGCCAAACTATGTTTTTATTATGAATCCACTCAAGAGCTTTTAATATCTCAATCGTCCACCTAACCGCATCCTTAATTGAGACATTGCCTTTCAGAGAAATTGTGTATAAATTTTCTCCCTCAGCCAGTTCCATGGCAATCACCCTGGTAGTCTCGCCATTTTGAAAAACATAGTCAAAAATTGGCTCAAAGATTTCAGGCGTATAAGAACAGCCTTTCAAGTCTTTGGCCATTATCTCATACTCTCGCTCAAAAGTCCGTTCGCAAACCTCAAAGCTTTCGCCTTGAGATTCAACTTCTTGTTTGATTTTCCGAAGCTTTAAAGCAAGAATATAATTTTTATCATCTTCAATCCTATAAACATCGCCAAATCCTCCTCCGCCTAGATGCTTGATTATCGTATATTCATTTTTTGGTGACGAAAGGATTTCTCCGGAACTTAATATCGGCAATTTTCTCACCTCATTTTACAAAGATCTCTGCAAAACCAGAAAAATTCCCAATCTTGCAGTTGCCAAGAGCATAGCACAAAACCTAAAAAATGTCAAGAGTTTTTGACGTTTTTTACAAAAAAATAAAAAAGCGGCTATTAAATCAGCCGCTGACCAGAGTATTGATAATAATATTTTTTTACTCTGGAAATATAAATTCTTGTTTCTGTTGGCATATAATTATCAACTGCCCCAGGCCCAGCATTATAGGCCCAAAGAGCTTTATCATGCGAGCCGAATTTATCTAGTTGATGTTTATAGAACAAACATCCACCAAATACGTTTTGCCAAGGATGAAATGGGTTAGAAATACCTAAGTCTTCAAAATTATCAGGTATTATCTGCATTAATCCTTTTGCGCCCTTATGAGAAATGCAACGAGGATTGAAGTCACTTTCTGCCCTGATAATCGCCTTAATCAGGTAGAAATCAAGATTATAAAATCGAGCTGCTTCGGCGATTATCTCGTCATACCTTCCATTCATATAAGGCGAAAAAATAAAATAATTTTTTGCCTTTATTTGATTTTGCTTTTTGATTCCAGGAATTTTGACATCCACTTTGCCGTTATACTCTAAGGCATATTTTCTCCAATCATCAGCCTCTTTAATTTTAGCTGTTATTTCTTCTTTTTTTATTTCTGCAGGCGCCCTTTTTGATAAAAAAATAATTTGGATTATTGCCAACAAAAACAGGAAAAAGATTAATGCTATTTTTATTTTCAATTTTACCCTCCTTACGGGATTTACTTACACTAATACCACAAAGCTCCCAAAAATGTCAAGGGTTTTTGATAAATTGGTTGAAAATTACTATCAAATAGATTATTATAAAACCTAGGCGGATGTGGCGGAATTGGCAGACGCGATAGGTTTAGGACCTATTGAGCTTATGCTCTTAGAGGTTCGAGTCCTCTCGTCCGCACTTTTTATTTTCCTAAAATCTCGCGAAACAACAATAAACATAAAAATTAAAAGCGGGGCCAAAAGAGGCAGAGCCAGCGTATCGTGCAAAAGAGCAATATAATTATAAATCCCGTGGAAAGCAATTGCCCAAAACAAACCCGAGCTTATCGGCTTTTTAGCACCAATAAAATAACCAATAATGCCAGCAGTTAAAGCATGAAGAAGCGTGGCGCTTAAAAAGCGCAGAGTCAAAAGGCTTAATGGATTAGAGCCGTCTCTCAAAAGCAGAATAATGTTTTCAACCGTGGCAAAACCCAAAGCAATGGTAATCATATAAATCATCGCGTCAATCGGCTCGTCATAAGCCTTGGCTTTTGAAACTTTTAGCTTGAAAACAAGATATTTTAAGAGTTCTTCGGTTGGCGCAATAATCAAAAAAATATAAAACGGCCCGCTTATAATTTTGACAAAAGCAAGCTCAATAATAACAGCCAGGGGCGTGATCAGCATGCCGAACAAAAAAATCTTGGCAATCATCCAGCCCGGTTCCGGTTTTTTACGATCGCGATATAAAAATATTGCCAGCCAAATTAAACCTGGAATAAAACCTAATAAGAATTTGAACATAGATTTTTTGCGCTAGGCCATTTACTTAAGTGAATAGAACTATCAAAAAATTGATGCCAAATCTCTTCAGTTATAAATGGCAATATCGGCGCGTATAATTTTAAGATATTAATCAAACAAATATATAAGCAATTTTTATTTTCCTGATCTTGCCTGTTTTTAGAAAGCTCAATGTATTTAGAACAAAATTCGCTCCAGAAAAACTTGTCAATTATATTGCGCGCTTTAAAATACTCATATTTTTCAAAATAACTAGTTGCCTGCTTAATTGTTTCTTGCAGTTTTTTGAGAATTTCTCTGTCTTCTGTTTTTTTAGGTTTAAAGTTTTTGCTTGGTTTAAAATCTTCAAGATTTAATATAACAAAGCGCGAAGCATTAAAAATTTTAATGACAGTGCGCTTGCCTTTCTGCACCTCTTTTTCGGAATATCTCATGTTTTGGCCGAGCTTAGCGCCAGTTGCCCAATAGCGCAGAGCGTCAGCGCCGTATTCCTGAATAATTTTCTGCGGGTCTTGATAATTGCCCAATCTTTTTGAAATTTTCCTGCCTTGCTCGTCTAAGCCATGACCAGAGATCATCACGTCTTTAAAAGGCAGAGAATTATGATGATAATGCGCTTTAACTATAGTATAGAAAAGCCATGTTCTGATAATCTCAAAAGCTTGTGGTCTCAAAATTTTTGGAAAACTCCCAATAATTTCCGGCGTCATTGACGAAGTCGCCCAAGTGTCCATGACATCAGTTTCGGGAATTAAACCCTTTTTCTTTTTTTCAGTTGGATCAATTGGCAATTCGCTTTTTTTAGCTAAAATAACTTTGCCTGATTTATCATACCAAACCGGAAACGGCACGCCGTAATATCTCTGTCTTGAAATGCACCAATCCCATTTTAAGTTTTTAACCCAATCAAGATATCTTCTTTTCATAAATTCCGGAAACCATCTCAAGTTTTGACCTCTAGCGATAAAATCTTTTTTATGCTCTAAAAGCCTGATAAACCATTGTTTGGTTAAAATAAATTCAATTGGCGTTTCGCATCTTTCATGAACATTCAAAACATGGACTATCTGCTCCTGCTTGATAAGCAGATTTCGTTGTTTTAATTTTTCTAAAATTTCTTGGCGCTTTTTTAATATCTCTTCCGGTTTAGTTTTTTCTGTGAAAATAGGCCGGGTTTCAAGCTTGTGCTCCTGCCATTTTCTGATATCTTCAGCATCGCCCCATGTGCAGACCATTATTGAGCCAGTGCCGAATTTGGGGTCAACCGCCTCATCAGCTAAAACTGGTATTTTATGATCAAAAATCGGCACTTTGGCTGTTTTAAGACTTTGGTATCTTTGGTCTTTAGGATTATAAAATAAAGCAACACAAGCTTCTAAGAATTCTGGCCTGGTAGTAGCAATTGTTAAATCGCTAAATTTAATATAATTTAAATATGTTTTTTCTTGCTTATCTTCCAAATCAGCTTGAGCCAGAGCAGTTTGGCACAGCGGACACCACATTATCGGCTGCTCTGCTTGATAAATTAGATTTCGGTTATACAAATCAAGAAAAGACCATTGGCTGATTTTGCGGCAATGCGGATCAATAGTGCTGTATGTTTGCGTCCAATCAATTGAAATGCCTAAAAGATTCCAAAGTTTTTTGTAATTTTGAGCCCCGGTTTTTGTTTCTTTGAGGCAAAGTTTTATAAAATCTTTGCGGCTAATTTCTGATTTGTTTATTTTATATTTTTTTTCAACAAATCTTTCGGTTGGCAAGCCGTTGTCATCAAAGCCCATCGGATAAAACACATTAAAGCCCTGCATTCGCTTAAAACGGACAATAAATTCAGCTTGAGCATAACTCATGATATGGCCGATATGGAGATGTTCGGCCGAGACATAAGGCGGCGGCGTGTCAACTGAAAAAACAACTTTTTTTGAATCTTCCTGAAATTTATAAATCTTATTTTTCTTCCAATATTTACGCCAATAATTTTCGCGCTTTTGAATATCGTAGGTTTTTGGGAGCATAGGTCTTGACAAATAAATTGATTTTGTTATAATAATTAAAATTCTCAAATGGAGCGTAACTTCACCTTGGCGGAATCTTGTTATTCGGCCAGAAGCCAAACTCCAGGAGGATTTTTTTGTTTACTCTAATGGGAAACATGACATTAAGTATTTTTTACTAGTTTTCTTGTCTTCTTTAATTTGCACAAAGAATATTTCTTTGTCTTTTGTCAAACCAGCAAATCGATGCAAAATTTCTCCTGCTTTATGTGGATTATCTTCTGATTTTGGGTGATTTCTAGAATATTTTATCACTTCAATTGCCGCTTTAAAATACTTTAGTCTTCTCATTTGGTCGCGTTGGTTTTTTTGACGTAGATGTTGCCAAAAATAATCAAAGAAAATTTTTTGTTTCTTTCGGCCTTCTTTGAAATAGGCAGAACGAACATAAGGCCGCCTTTTTGTTTTACTGGCGATTTCTTTATACAAAGCCATCGCATTTTTCTTAACTTCTTTTAAGTTAGTACCTGTGAGTTTATTCGATTTTGTCTGATAAGGCGTCATAGAAGATAAATCAATTATAACACCTTCTTTTTTTCTAAACAACCTTAACAGGATTAAAAAAATA